>Ga0209307_1001893_pt1 | contig 12791 bp, 8 predicted proteins | sample COGITO_mtgs_1105_FD_185519 | JGI IMG/M metagenome (GOLD analysis project Ga0209307, IMG submission 185519) | Pelagic marine microbial communities from North Sea - COGITO_mtgs_110530 (SPAdes) (version 2) | ecosystem: Environmental > Aquatic > Marine > Epipelagic ... | reverse complement strand
AAGATTATTCAAAAAAAAACAATATTATATACAAAGATATAGCTGTATATAGAATGGACCAAAAAATTAATAAAAATCCAATGGACTTTATTAACGTAAATATACAAAATTTAGTAACTGTTTTTTTATTAGATGTACATATTTTACATAAAAATTTTTCTGATTATTTTCACTATATCCCATTTAATATTTTAAATCAATATTTAGAATTGTGCAAAAATAATGAATCGTTTCAACAAGATTTGGTTGGACATAAATCAGATGTTTATTATCCAAATAAATTACCAAATATTGGAATTTACCATTATATTAAACTAAGCAAATCCGATTCAAATATGTTGGAAACAGATAGAGAACATAAGTGTTCACCTTATACTGGCAGATAGAGAACATAAGTGTTCACCTTATACTAATTATATGCCTAACTGACCGAGTTACGGTTGTGATGGTAAGAATAAAATTCAATGAGAATTAGAGAAATTATTCTTGGATAATTTTTATGAATATTTAAAGTATATTCATAAAACAAATCGTATTCAAGACAAGAGACGCTAATTCGGCAATCAACATAATGAATATTATAAAATGCTGGATTGATAAACAAGAACGCCCTGCATGTTTCCATATTTTGTGTTTCACCACTTCCAATACCAAAGAAGAAGTGGAAAAAGTTAGACCATCGTATGTGAAACTCCAACTATTGATTTTACATTTTTGATATTTTTGTACGAACTTAAATATTCAAAGGGGTAAAAGATTTTTACACCCAATCTAAAATATCAATTGCTTTATTATCTATATAATAATCAGCAAAAGGTTTTTGTAATATTAAAGTATGATATTTCACACCCCATTTTTCTAATTGTTCTTCTGTAAGTCCTCTCCATTCTTTTTTACTAGTATAACCACGTGCAGTGTATAAAATAATTTTATTATCCTCATATAACTTATTTATTTTGTTGATAACTTTTTGTATTGGTTGAGCATCTTTATATTCACAATCTTCTGTGCATAAAGTTCCATCAATATCAATACAATAAATTTTATTTTTTTCAGTTAAATTCTTCGGAACAAATTGGTTTTCAATCATATAACCAAATATATCTGAACTATATCTTAACATTAATAATTTATCTTTTGTCTTTGGTATAGATGGAATATTTTTATATAGGAGATCAATTATTACTTTTGGAGATTCTAAACCAGCGTTAATACCCAAATTACCTGCACCTCCAAAACGAGGATTTATTTCAATAAACTTAATATATTGATTATTAAAAAAACATTGTATAGTATTGTGACCAATTAATTTTAATTTATTCCCCATTATTTTACAATGATCTTTTATAATTTCATTATTGAATACTTGACTAACGCATGATTCACCATTTATAACGTGAATTCTTTCTCTAGGAATACAATTTATATATTTGCCATCAAAATCACTGAGATAATCAATAGTATATTCTTTCCAATCAATAAATTCTTGAATGATATTATTCTTAAAATCTATATTTTGTAACTCATCTTTATTATTTATTATTTTTAAACCTTGACTTGCACTCCCTGTAATTGGTTTTGAGAATACAGGATAATTTGTAATTTCATCAAAATTTGCATATGTACATGGAATGGGAATATCATTATTAATACAAAATTTTATAAACAAATCTTTATTTTGACATATATCTATAGTTTCAACAGAGGAAATCATAACTTTGCAACCATTTTCTTCAAATTCTTTTTTATGTTCAGAAAATAGTCTTAATTCACGACAACTAGTTGGAATAATTAATTTAATTTTATGTTTTATGCAATTTTTTATCATAAAATCAATAAATAGAGGTTCGTCAAAACGAGGACATAAAAAATAATCATCCGCAAAATATAATGCTGGTGAATTAATACTTATATCAGTTGCAAACAATAACCCCCCCATGTTATTTAAGTGTGTTTTAAAAGATTTAATCAATAATACCTTTTTAGAACAACTTGTAATTAGAATGTTCATATATATATAAATATATATATATATATATGTTATATTAATTTTACAAAAATTATATTTTGTTATTTTTAATGGCATGGATACATTTGTTTATTCCTTCTTCCAAATTAGTTGTCGGTGTCCATCCAGTTACTTTATAAAATAAATCCATATTGGATTGACAAGCTTCATAATTAATATTGCTTTCAATTTCATTATATTTTAAATTTGGAAAGTGCCCTTTTAATATATCTAAAACATCCATTATTGTTCTTCCTTGACCTCGTCCTAAATTAATCACTCCTGTTTGCTCTGATCCTGATAATAATATTAGACCAAACGCAATATCTTCTGAATAAATATAATCAAATATTCCCTCTTTTGCAAAAACGTTAAGTGGTTTATTTTCATCTTCTAATAAACTATTAATCCAACGATTTATTATAGTTCCCCCTAATCTACCACATTCACCTGGACCATATACTCTAAATATTCTTGGAGTTACGCAAGTAAATTTATATTGATCAAAATGACTGAAAAAATTTAATTCTACTTCATGTAATAATTTAGAGGCACCGCATATGTTTCTTGGTTTAACGGGAGTGTCTTCATTAATAATAATAGGTGTTATTTGTGGTTCATTAAATGAATATAACTCTGAGTTATATATTAAATAACTAGATGTAAAAACAACTCTTTTTAAATTTGGTAAATTTTTACAAATTGTTCCAATATGATTACTTAATTTTATATTATGATCATAATTTTCCTCCCAAAATTCTAATGTTTCACTTGTTCTTTCAAATGTTGCTGCTAAATGAAAAATAATTTCAGGGTCTAATTTCTGCATAAATTTAATTTCTAATAAATTCGCATCTTGTTGATAATATTCAATTTCAATATTATTAAACGATGTAGGCATGGGTTTTAAATCAACACAAATAATTTTTTTAACATTTAATTCAGATAATTTTAAAATCAAATCTACACCTATTAAACCGGCACCACCGGTTATAAATATCGTTTTATTTTCAAGAAAGGATTTATAGTCTATCATATTATTTTTATTAGTAACTTCATTTATTTTATCGTCTAAAATTAATCCATGTATAATGCTATTATAATATCTATTATCAAGATAAATAGAGTGTTTTAAAACTCCTTCTCTTTTAAACATATTTTTTTCTAGAATTGAAATATGAAATTTTCTGTATTCATATGTTTCGGTCCATAATCTATGTAAATTTAAATTATTATAAGCATAATTAGTAATAAATTTTAAAAAATGTGTAAAATCATCATTATAAATATTTGTATTTATTGTTCTTTCCTTTTTAACTAAAAACGATACTTCAGCATTTTTATTTACATAATCTATATATACTAATCCACCATAACCAATAAATTCATTTTCATATAAAATTGTAAAATTTAATGTTTTTGTCTTATTTTCATAAGATGGTAATATAATATTATTATACCAACTTTCTTGGTCATTATCTGTCAATTTCTTTGATTGTCGTAGAATGTCCATTTGTTCATTTCTTATTTCTTTTATTTTAAAAATATCAATATATTCAATTTTTCGAAAAGAATACATTATAATATAGGAAATTAGAAAAAATATTATAAATTTTTTACAAATTCCAATTTCATAGGTGTTCCAAATTCAATATCTTGATTACATTCTTTACCTAATATATTCCAATAATGTTTTGTATGTAATCCATTACCAGGTCGTATTGATTTTAAATTATCTTTCGTAAATTTATCATCTTTTTTCATATCCTTTACAATATACAATGATCTCCTATGTTTTTTCGTTTCCTTTTCAGATAATACACCTCCATATGTAACATTACCTACTATACTTTCAGCATCACGTACGGATTTCACCATTTCTTTGAATTCGTCAGGTGTTAAAGAAAAAGCATCATCTGGACTGCCCGAATCACGCGATAAAGTAAAATGTTTTTCAATAACTCTTGCTCCCATAGCAACAGACAATGTTGGTACTTCATGTCCTAAAGTATGATCAGATAGACCTCCAATAACATTATATTTATTCATCATATCGCTAATTGTTAATAAATTTGCATCTTCTTTTTTAGCAGGATATGCGGCAGTACATTTCAACATGCAAATTTCGGTTGTACCATTTGCTCTTAATATATCAACTGCTTCTTGTAATTCTTGTTCTGAAGCATTTCCAGATGAGATAATAACCGGTTTTTTCGTTTGGGCTATTTTTTTGATTAATATATGATCAGTAATTTCACAAGAAGCAATTTTATATGCTGGCATATTTAAATTCTCTAAATAATCAACAGCCGTTACATCAAATGGACTAGAAAACAGATCCATACCTAATTTTTCGGCTTCTTCTTTTAAACCTTTGTGCCATTCCCATGGTGTATATGCTTTTTTATATAAATTAAATAATGTTTGTCCATCCCATAAAGTACCACCTTTAATTTGAAAATCATCTTTGTCGCAATCGATTGTGATAGTGTCTGCGCGATATGTTTGTAATTTTACGGCATCAGCACCTGCGTTTTTTGCTTCATGAATTAATTTAATTGCAGCGTTATAATCTTGGTTATGGTTTGCGGATAATTCAGCAATGATGTAGGTTTTATGACCTTTTCCAATGGAATTGTTGTTTATTTTCATATAATATTAAACAATATAAAAAATTCCATATTGTTTAATATGTAATATATATAGATGAATCTAGCTATTAACGGTGGAAATCCTTTTAGAAGCAAAAAACTTCAATATGGTAAACAAACAATTGATGAAAGTGATAAACAAGCAGTTATGCAAGTTTTAGAGGAAAATGCTTATTTAACAACAGGACCAAGAGTAGTAGAATTCGAAGAAAAAGTATGTGAATTTGTCAATACTAAATATGGTGTAGCTGTAAACAGTGGTACATCAGCATTACATCTTGCGTTAGACGCATTAAATTTATCTAATTGTGACGAAGTAATTGTTACATGTATAAGTTTTGTAGCTTCATCCAATGCGATTGTATATTGTGGTGCTAAACCTGTATTTTGTGATGTTGATCCAAATACAATGAATATTGATGTATCTAAAATCGAACCTTTAGTAAATGAAAATACAAGAGCAATTGTTGCGGTTGATTTTACAGGACAACCATGTGATTATCACGAAATACGTAAAATTGCTGATAAATATGATTTAAAAATTATTGAGGACGCAGCACATTCTATTGGATGTAAAATATCTCAATATCCTCACAAACCAATGGTTGGATCTTTTGCTGATATTACTACCTTTAGTTTTCATCCTGTTAAAAACATTACAACTTGTGAAGGAGGTATGTGTGTAACAAATAATGAAACATATTACAAAAAAATGAAAGCATTTAGAGCCCACGGTATTCATACTGACTATAGAGAAAGACAAACAAAATCTACCCATCATTATGAGATGACCGAATTAGGATATAATTATCGTATTCCAGATTTATTGTGTGCTTTAGGTATAAATCAATTAAAAAGATTACCACAATGGATTGAAAAGCGTCAATCTATTGCTAAATTTTATGATGAAAAATTAAAGTTGTTGGATAAGTTTTTAACTCCATTGACAAAAAAATACGACAATGCATATCATATATATATAATTAAATTGAAATTAGAAAATTTAAAAGCAACAAGAGATGAAATATTTACTGCACTACATGCAGAAGGTTTAGGTGTTAATGTTCATTATATGCCTATTCATATGCATCCATTTTATAAAGAAAATTATCAAACATTTGAGGGAATGATGCCTGTTGCGGAAGATTGTTATAAACGTATTTTAACTTTACCTATTTTCCCAACAATGACTGATCAAGATATGCAAGACACTGTAGATATATTATCAAAAGTTTTAAACGCATATTCGAAATAAGTTGTAATCAAATAAATTAATAAGATAAATTTTTTGTATATTGTACAATGTAATTATATAATATATGGGAAAGAGTTTTATATATAATACAAAAAAGAATATTGATATAATTATTCAAGCGCGAATGGGATCCACGCGATTACCTGGAAAAGTTATGAAAAAAATTGAAGATAAAGTCGTATTAGATCACGTTATCGATAGGGTGTCAAGAGCAAAAGATATACGGAATGTTATTATTTGTACAAGCACATTAGAAAATGATAATATAATATCTGAACATTGCAAAGAGAGAAATATTAAATGTTTTAGAGGTAGTGAAAAAGATGTATTGAAACGTTATTATGAAACTGCTAAATTTTATGGTTCAGACATAATCGTAAGAATAACAAGTGATTGTCCATTATTTGACCCAAATTTTTTAGATTTGATGATTGATAAATATTTTGAGTTAGAATTAGAATATATGGGCCCAAAATATTATGGAAATCATAAATTTCCAGATGGGTTTAATTGTGAAATATTTAATTTTAATATTTTAGAAGAAGCAGAAATAAATGCAAATGAAAATGAAAGAGAACACGTAACAACATATATTATTAACAATTATTCTTCTACAAAATATGAATATGACTATTACAATAAATTACAAAACAAATATAAAAATATTAAATTAAATGGTCTACATTGTAGTTTAGACACGAAAGAAGATTACGAATTTATAAAAGATATTTTTAAACATGTCTATTTAAATAAAAAAGATTTCACTTTAGAAGATATATTGCAATATTTAAATAATACATAACATAAAATTATTTATTTTGTATATTATAATGTAAAACAATATAATAATAATAATAAATGAATAATCAAAACATTTTAATTGTTGGAGGAACTGGTTCTTTAGGTAATCAATTGACAAAAAGGTATATAGAAAAAAACAAAATCACCTTGTATTCACGAGATGAATGTAAGCATTGGAATATGAATATTGAATTTAATAATCATAAAAATTTAAAGTTTGTTATTGGAAATATCAATGATAAAGATAAAATACGACAGACATTAATACGTGGTAATTATGATGTTATTATATTAGCTGCTGCTTTAAAACACATTGAAAAATGTGAATATGAAACAAATGAATGTTTAAATACTAATTTATTAGGTACAAAAACTGTTATAGATGAAATTGAATATAATAAACATTTACTAACAAATTTGAAAACGGTTTGTTTCATTAGTACTGATAAGGCATGTAGTCCAGTAAATATTTATGGCATGTTGAAGGCAGCATCAGAATGTTTAATGATTGAAAAATCTAAATATATTCAAGATATAAAATTTGTATGTGTACGATATGGAAATGTATTAAATTCACGTGGCAGCATAATACCTTTACTTCACAAATTAGGACAAGATGAAAATGTTAAACAATATAAAATAACAGATAGACGTATGACACGTTTTGTAATGACATTAGATCAAAGTGTTGATTTAGTCGAACATGCTATATTTCACGGATCTTCAGGGGATGTAGTTATACCAAAACTTATATCGTGTAATATACCTGATCTAATTGAAATTTTTTCTGAAATTTATAACAAACCTATAGTTGATGATAAATTAAGACCTGGAGAGAAACTATTAGAATCATTAATCAATGAAACACAATCAATGCGTTTAGAAAATGGTACAGATGGATATATGTATATTCGCGCCCCTTATTTAAATATAATGAAATTAGAAAATATTCGTGATTATAATAGTACAATAAATCCTTTATCTAAAGAAGAATTAAAAGACTATTTATTATCATTGAAATTAATTTAAACTCTTGAGGAATTAAAATGTTCCATTTTAATTTTAATTCATTTAGGATAAAATGCCAGTATTTATTTAAAAATATAATAAAACATTTTATTATATTTTCAAGTTAATTTTGTCTCATTTCTCTTTTTACACCCTTGAAGATTTAAAACGGAACAAAAATGTCCGTAAAAATCAACAAGGTTGTAATATATTGTTGTCTGTTGTATTCCACATGTCATCAAATTTTTCTTCATTTATATACAATGTATCAAGAATATATTCAAATTTCCTAGGGTTATATTGATAATTATAATATAGTCCAAGAAAATTTGGTTTTAAATAAGTAAATTTTTTAATATTTTTTATGTTTTCTTTATCAAAGAACAATATTTCTAATAAAATTATATTTTCATTAAACACTATAGTACTACTATCATCAACTATTAGTATTGAATTATCATACAATGTTATATTTTTTTTGTTAATATTAATATTTTTTGAAGTTAAAGGAATCAAAATACTAGATTTTTTATTTGAATTATAAGCAGTATTTTTATCGTATTTTAATATTTTAATTGAATTTAAAAACAAATTTTTTTTATTAACTTCGATGATATTATCTATTAAATTAGAATATAATAAAGATTGTATAGTATTTTTAGATAAAAATGTAATAATTTGTATGTCATCGTAATCATATAATTCATTAATATTATTCATTGAAGGAACTAAATTTTTAATATCATCTTTATATTCTTCATGATTTAATATATTGTCTATAACAACATAATTATTTTGTTCTAATTGTCTTTTATATGAATTAATTTTAGAATGATTTACTGACATATTTAAAACATGTTTTAATTCTATACTCATACGTTTATTGGTTATTCTATGTTCAAACCATAATTCCTTAGGTATTTCAAAAGATGTATTTAAAAATGTTTTTAATTGTGATTCAAATTTTTCATGATTTAAATTACCATCATTAAATATATCATTTTCATTGACGATTTTTCCAAATATTTGTTTTTTATTTATACAACCTTTATGAATATCTAACCAATTATATTTTTCATTAACAATATACATAGTTGGAATTTTATAAACTGGTAAAACATTTTGAGCACTGGTGTCTGATATAACAAACCCATATGAAGCATAATTTAAAGCATTTATTTTGTCATTATTATCAATAGTTGTTAAAACTTTTAAATATTCATGTGGATCACAATTATTATTATTATCACTTCGTTTCCAATGTACATTAAATTTTTGCGCAACATTTTTCCAATGGTAAGATAATAAAAGTTTTACCTTTTTTGTGTCTAGAATATTATATATTTTTTTTATATTAATAATAAATTTTTGAGCAGAACTTCTACATTTCCAAAGAGTTTCTTTATCTTCATAATTTTCTAATAATTTTACTACTATTCCATTATAATTAAAATTAAAATAAAAATCTTTATCAAATATTTCTGGTAATTTAGAAGGATAAAATATTGCTATTTTATAATCATTTGGTATTTTATATTTTTTATAAAAATCATTCTTATCAATATATGAAGTGCAATAAAATGGTTGTGATAATAAATATTTATTATTACTTTTAAAATAATCTGGGTAATAATTATTTATCATATCTTTAAGGTATCTTATAAATTGGTAATAATGCAAATTGGGTAAAAATAATAATATATTATTTTGTATATGCGTATTGCTTATATTTTCATTTATAAAAAAATAGTCGTTACATGCTGTAACAGGTATGTAAGATATTATTTTATTTAAATTTAAAATTCTAATAGCAAATAAATGCATTTTATTATTAGGAATCTGTGTACAATTATGGTTATTTGAAAAAACAAATATATCAAAATGTTTTTCAATATCGTTTGTATCGATAAATTGTTTTATTGTGAAATTCATAAAATTATTTATTATTACCTTTTGATGATGATTGACAAAGCAGCATTTATATTCTGTATTATTTTTAACCAAAGTATATAATTTATTTAAAGCATATTCATTACAAGTCGGATGATTTAATGTAAATAATATTTTATACATATTATATATATATATATATATATGTCTAAACAAAAAAATTTTGACTTACATAATGTGTATATAAAATTAAACAAGGTGTATTATGATACATTCGGAATAAAAAATTTATTTCATAAATATAATTTGAACGCACAATTTATTGATAACTATAATAATTTAATAGATGGTTCCATTATTATTATTGGCAATAATGAAAGAGAAATATTACCTTATTTATCAAACATAATTAACAAGCATCAACTTATTATTATAAAAAATACGTTTTGCTATGATACAATACCTACTGCCAATACATTAAAATATTTCAATAATATTGATACACAAAAAATAATATACTTTGATTCAGGAATATATTATAATATTCCTTACTTTAAAGAATTTTGGGAATCTAATAAAATAAATTATAAAATGTATAAACATTCATTATTGACATATCATTTAAATAATACGATTGATTATACGACTTTTTGTAATAAAAATAATTTAAATCCAACTTTTAAATTAGTGACTTTTTTTTTAAACTCTGCTATTTCTATATGGGAACAACGGGATGCATTAAAAGAATATAATATATCTCAAAATGGAGATAAATATGTGGTTGAAAATTTTGAAAATTTAAAAGAAATATTTAATAAACATGGGTATAATTTAATTATTAAGGAACATAGAGATAAATGGAAACAATTAAAGTTTTATTTAGATCATATAAAAAAATATGGAATTCCTAAAAATAAATTTCCTCAACAAGAAAATGATAATATTAATTATAAATATAAATTTAATAGGTATATTAAACCTCATTTAAAAATATTATGGAATCTTTATCCAAATATAGTTGGTAATGAACATGAAAAAGAAATATATAAATATTCAGATATAGGATTAATAGGTTCATATACAACAACTGGTAATATATTATATGATTTTAATATGAAAACACTATATTTGGATAGTGTTGAAAATTCGTGGATTAACGGCATAGCATCAAAATTAAAACTAGACATTAATGAATATAAAAAACAATTATATGGTATTATTATAAATATTGAAAATATTAATAATATTGAAGCTAATATTAAAGACATTATAAATTATAATGAACCATGTCAATATTTAAAAGAACATCCTTTTTTTGGGTGTATAGAGAAAAATAATTCTGATTATTTCGAAAAAATACTAAAAACAATTAAAAATGATAATATTATTTAATAAACTCTAACACCTTTCTAATGTTTTTTTCCCATGTATTATCCTTCAAAATATTATATAATCGTTCCCTAACTTCAGTGGTTAATGGTTTATTATTCAGTATATATAGTAACATATCATATAATTCATTTTCGTTTTCTTTATTGAATTTATAACCTGTTATATTATGTATAATTATATCATTTAAAGGATTTACATTTGAACATAGAATTATTTTTTTATAATCAACTGCTTCATAAATTTTAATCGGTGTAACTAAATTACAAACTTCACAATTTACACGAGGTATGCATATAACATCAATATATTTACTTATAATTTCATTACACTCTTCAGAACTTTTTTGTCCAATATAACGAACATATTCATTATCTTTAATCAGTTTACTAATAGTTTCTTGAGTTTGTATCGAGTCTTTATTTTTACCACCACCTATTATTAATAATTTACAATTATATTTTTGTTTATCTATTTTTAAAAATTGTTTTATTAAATTTTCAATACCTTCGTATGATACAATTGAACCAATATAACCAAATACTGTGCATTTTTTTTCATTTAATGGTAAATATAAATTATTTAATGATGTTACATTACTATTTATTCCATTTTCTAATAATCCTATTTTTGTTGTATCTATTTTAAATGTATTTTCGCAATATTGTTTTATATATTTATTTTCACAGATAACAATGTCATTATTTTGACAGGCATTTTTTTCATTATTGTCATAACTAAGGAAATCTGCTTTATTATAGTTATTAGTTTTAATATTATAATATTTTTTTGTATAATGCCATAATCCCCTCAATTCATATATTGATTTAATATTACAATAGTTACCGATTTTTCCAGATAATTGACCATTTTTATAATTACTAGCACTCCATATTATTTTTATAGAACTATTTTTCACGAAATCTAAAACAGATTCATCAAATTTATCAGTATTAAAATAAATGTAATTACAATTATTTATTTCATAATATCTATATTTATCATTCCCTTTTGTTCTAACGAAACATATAACCTTATTGTTTTTATTTAATTCATTTAATATACATTCAGTTCTTATAGTGTATCCACTTATAGTGGGTTTTCCGGTTTCTGCTATATATCCAATATCAAAAAACTGTTTTTTTATTATATTATTGTTACAAAAACTACTTAATATTTTTATAATATTATTTTTAAAAAATAACAACCTACCGTTATAATTTATTTTGATATTATTAGTTAATAGAGCTAATCCATACAATTCATATTCTTTCACCTTCGTACTCACTTCTCCATTGTCTCCCCATCCATTTTTACGCCAGCAAATACCAATATCACTTGTTGCAATTTCATAACAAGAATCTTTATGACTTAAATTGTGTTTAAAAGTAATTCCTTTAACACCTTCCTTAATATAATGATTCACTTTTTGTGTAAATTCTTGATTTCCATGAATTTTCCCATATACTATTTTTAAAACCACTTCGGGTCTTTCTTTATGAATTTTTTGAAATTCTTCTATAATTTTCAAAATGTTCTCTTCGTCGCGTAATGTACCACAATAAATTAAACGAATTTCATCACCTTTTCTTTCAGGCAATTTAAAATCATATTTAATAGAAAATGGTTCAATAACATGAATTTTTTCATCTTTTATTCCGTTTTCAACATATTTTTTCTTTAATTTTTCACTCTGGGTAATAATTGAGTAAAATTTATTTTGCATTTTTATAATATCATTTAGATGTACATCCAATCCATAAAGAATTGATTTTGATAAATAAGATTT
>Ga0209307_1001884_pt1 | contig 12831 bp, 13 predicted proteins | sample COGITO_mtgs_1105_FD_185519 | JGI IMG/M metagenome (GOLD analysis project Ga0209307, IMG submission 185519) | Pelagic marine microbial communities from North Sea - COGITO_mtgs_110530 (SPAdes) (version 2) | ecosystem: Environmental > Aquatic > Marine > Epipelagic ... | reverse complement strand
CTCACCTCAAAGCATACAACGCGATGGATTTTGATGACCTGATTATGCTGCCGACGCTGCTGTTAAAGCACAACGATGCAGTGCGTGAAAAATGGCAAATATCTCTAAAGTATTTGTTGGTCGACGAATATCAAGACACCAATACCAGCCAGTATGACTTAGTGCGATTGTTAGTTGGACAGCGTGCTCGGTTTACGGTAGTTGGTGATGATGATCAGTCTATTTATTCTTGGCGAGGAGCACGGCCTCAAAACTTAGTTTTGTTGCAGACAGACTTTCCAGCGTTGAAGTTGATTAAGCTTGAGCAAAACTATCGCTCATCGGGAAGGATTTTGCACAATGCTAATATCCTGATTCAAAACAACCCTCATGTTTATGAAAAGAAGCTGTTCTCTGCGCTTGAATACGGCGAACCAATAAAAGTGTTGGTGGCCAAAAATGATGAAAACGAGGCTGAAAAGGTGATAGCTGAAATGATGGCTCATCGTTTTATGAACAATACACATCACAAAGACTATGCCATTCTTTATCGAGGAAACCACCAGTCACGACTGTTTGAAAAAGTGTTGATGAGTAACCGTATTCCTTACAAAATCAGTGGCGGAATGTCATTCTTTGGCCGCACGGAAGTCAAAGATGTCATGTCTTACTTAAGATTGTTAGTCAATTGTGATGACGATAATGCGTTGCTCAGAATTATCAACACACCGAGCCGTGGCATAGGTCGCGCAACGCTCGAAAAAATAGGTCAGTTTGCTAATGCTAACAAAATGACGTTATTTGAAGCGGCTGCACATAGCGGGATGTCTTCAATTCTCGCAGGAAAAAGTTTGCAATCGGTACAGCAATTCACGCGATGGGTTGTTGAGGCCTCTGATAATGCCGAGCGTGGTGACACGATAGGCGTGATACGTGACTTTATCAAAGCGATGGGTTACGAAGAGTGGTTATACGAAACCAGTCCAAGTCCAAAAGCGGCAGAGATGGCGATGGCAAATATAAGCACTTTGTTTGGTTGGATAGGCGATATGCTAAAAGGCAACGATCTAGATCCAGCGATGAGTCTACCTGAGGTTGTTAATCGACTGATTCTACGAGATATGATGGAGCGCTCAGAAGATGATGCAGAAGCAGATCAAGTACAACTAATGACACTGCATTCATCCAAGGGCCTAGAGTTTCCTTATGTCTTTATGGTGGGTATGGAAGAGGGCCTGTTGCCGCATCAAAGTAGTATCGATGAAGATAATATCGAGGAAGAAAGGCGATTAGCGTATGTCGGTATTACCAGAGCGCAAAAGGAGCTTTTTTTTAGCATTGCCCGAGAGCGCCGTCAGTATGGTGAGGTGATAGAGCCCGAACCGAGTCGTTTTTTATATGAGTTGCCACAAGATGATGTTGAGTGGGAATGGAGCAAAGTAAAAGAAACAAAAGAACAGCGTCAAGAAAAAGGCCAGCAAGCAATAAGCAATATCATGGGATTATTAGATTAGGCGAATGTGTTGCTAGTACAGTTCGTCTTGCGGTTTTTCGAGTGTGCCGGCAAATTCAACTTTTATAGCTTCGCCCAACGCACTTCCCTTGCCATATTCACACCCAATTTTGACTAAGGTATCAAGTTTGGTCTGTTCATGAATACCTTCAGCAATAACGGTTAGGCCGGTCTTTTTAGCTACTATGATGACTGACTCTATAAATTTATAATTTTTGCTAGAGCGCGTAAGTGAGTTTATAAACCGTTCGTCAATTTTAATGAAGTCATAAGGATATGAGAACAAATAATTAAGCGAGGCACTGCCGCTGCCGAAATTATCTAAGACTAGACCAAAGCCATTGCGCTTGAGCTTTTTGAGTGCAGGGATAATAAATTGCGAGCGGTTTGATAAGGCGCTTTCTGAAAACTCCAACAGCAGCTTGTTGGGCTCAAATCCACAAACAGCGACATAATCAACCAATTCGGTAATCAAGCTCGTTTGCATGAGATGCTCCACTGACAAGCTTACGCCGATTTTCTCACCGCGATAGTTAGGATCGTCTTTCCATTTTGTCAGCAACTCACACGCACCATCCAACAAAAACTGATTCAGCGGTAAGGTCAGACCGCACTGTTCTACAATCTGCCAAAATTGGTCTTTGCTGATATCACCAAAACTAGCGTGATGCCATTGGATCGCGCACTCGTAATACAAAATAGCGCTACTCTTCAAATCCATGACCGGTTGCAACACACAGTTAAAGTCTTTGGCTTTGAGCGCTTTTCTAAACGTAGATTCTAATTTAATGTCTTCTAAGAGGCGTTCGCGCATACTCTTATTGAAAATAACAAACCTGCCACGTCCTTGGTTCTTAGCTTGATACATTGCCGCATCTGCATCACGTAGGACTTCATCAGCACTGATATAAGTGCTGTTCAAGTGTGCGATACCGATACTTGCACCAGAGTACATTTCTTTGCCGTCGAGCACAAACGGCATTGAGACTGAATTAATAACCCGCGCTGCGACATCTTCTATTGATTTGGTATCGACAAAATTGTCTACTAAAATAACGAACTCATCACCGCCCAATCTAGCCAATAAATCATGCCCACGCTTGCAAAGACTTATTCGTCTGGCAACTTCAATTAAGAACTCATCGCCAGCGTGATGACCAAGCGTATCGTTGATTATTTTGAAGCGATCCAAATCGATAAACAACACAGCGAAGTGATTTTCTGGATGTCGCTTCTTATTTGCAATTGCCAATTCAAGCCGACTCATAAACATAACCCGATTGGGTAGGTCGGTCAGCGCGTCATGATGAGCATCATGGATTAGCTTTAACTCTATTTCTTTACGCTGTTCTATCTGCCTTTTTAGATATTCGTTGGTCTTGTTCAGCTCTTCGGTGCGCTCTTGGACCTTATTAGACAGCTGAAGGTTGTACTTTTTGAGTGCTTCTGAGTTTGCTCGACGCTCCATCGCGACTGCGATGTGGTGCGAAACGAAACGTAATATTTCTAAATCTTTTTTGTTGTAGTCTTCGCCTTTACCGTAAGTTTGCACCGCAATAACGCCGGTAACATCGCCGTCAATCACAAGCGGAGACCCGAGCCAAGAGTTACCGTCAGCAATCATTACATCGGCGATTTGTCTATCAATCTCGCCTTCTTCGGCTAAATGTTGGATGCGGTTCTTGTCAACTAGTGACGCTTCACCTTTTCTAATGACATATTCCGTTAAACCCAAACCTAGCTCGCGCTCACCTATGCTTTCGTGTACTTCATCACTAAAGTAGGGAAAGCGTAGACCGTCTTTTTGCTCATTTAAGACTGCTACAAAGCAGTTAGGAGCGCTGATAAGGCGGGCTAAGATAGCATGTAACTTATAATAGAACTTTTTCATATCTTCTTCGAGAGAAGCAGACAGTTCAGAGATTTCAAACAAGGCTTGTTGCAATTGTTCTATTTTTTGACGTTCTAAGATTTCTTCTTGTAAGTCATCGTTAATCATTCGCAGCTGTTTGGTTCTTTCGCGGATAGTGCGTTCTGTTAATTCGCGGCTTTTAACCCGATCAACAGTGGTGACGATATGCTGAGATATAAAAGACAACACTTCAAAGTCATCTTGGCTATACCTGACGGTGTCTGCATAGCTTTGGACAACCATTGCGCCGATGACTTCTTCGCTGCGCTTTAAAGGCACACCAATCAAATCAACAGGGGGAGTACCAAGTATCACAATGTCATGCTCAGCCACTAGCTCATCAATGTTTTCTTTGGTCATTACTAAGCTTCGGCCTGTTTTTAGGATATGACCAGTGACGCCGCTCAGGATTTTTTCGTAAGGGATTTTTGGCATAATCTCTTCGTCGAGTTCATCGACAAAATAGGCAAAATCAACGCTTTGTTCGGCTTCATCAAAGAATGCAACGTAAAAATTATCAGCACTTATGAAGTCGGCGACAATGTTGTGCACAGCTTTGTAGAGGCGGTCTAAATTACTTACAGAACTGGCTAGCTCGCTTATCTCAAAGAGGGCTTTTTGGACTTTTTCAGCGCGCTTGTATCGCTCAGTTAGTTCTTGGAGTTGCGGGATGAGTTCTCGCAACTCCTGTTCTGTTAACTGACCAATTTGTTGATTTTTCGTCATTGATCCTCAATTTCAATTGATTAAATCATCCATATAATGAGCAATGACGAAGGCAACGGAATTTAAATTCCTTCGATCATGTACTCTATGGCGGCTTTGATATCGTCGTCGCTGCAGTCGCCGCATGCGCCCATTGGGGGCATAGCATTAATGCCGTTTATTGCGTTTTTCCAAACTTGGTCAAACCCTTTTTCGTCAAGACGAGGTTTCCATTCTGCTGCAACTTGTGTTTTTGGCGCACCTAACACGCCAACCGCATGACACGCGGTACAGGCCGCAGAGTAAATATCCTTACCAGAACGAGGTCCTGCCGCCACGGCTGGTGCAGCGCCTGCGACATGCACAGATCCCATTGGCTTAATACGCTTTATAATATCTTCTTCAGTCATGTCTTGGGCGTTTACAAACGCGCCCAAAAGCAAGGCTGCGCCGAGCCCTAATCCAGATAATACTTTCAATTTCACAGTCACACTCCCGCATTTCGCGTAGATTTTTTTAAATTTCCCTACGATTATAACGGTTAAGTGGCCTTTCACAACATTTTGTTGATTACAATCTTAGTCTATAAGTATTGTCGGCTGTACAGCAAAAAAACTTAACGTAGCCAGAAACTTAGTTAATATTCATATAGCCTCATAACCGCGCCGTAGTTTAACTCAATGAAAGACCATCACCGTTATAAACGGTAATCTAAACGTATAAAAACAAATACTTTTGTAGTATTTATATCCGTTCTCCGTTTGAACATAACATACTTTGCTGCCGCGTTTACTGAATTGACCAATAAGCCTGAATTTGGATAACGGCAAAACGCAAAAAGTTTAAACCAACCACATTGATATTTGCTTTTGCGCACAATATAAGAGGTAAATTATTGTAATGACCCTATCAATATAGTGTTCGCAATGGGGCAATACCTTATGAAAGTGGTGGCTTTTGCGCACACGCAATGGCACGTGGCAAATTCGTCAGGGTTGATGGAGACGCATTTACCATTTGTGACGATAAGCTATATCTAAACTATAGCATGCGTGTTACGGCAGATTGGCACGAATGCAAAGACGGATTAATAGAGTTAGCGGACTGTGGATATTCTGAGGAAGTAGAACTATAAAAGGCTACGTTTTTTTGCTACGATGCGCGCCGCAACAAAAGTTTATGCTCCCGTAGCTCAGCTGGATAGAGTGACGGCCTCCGAAGGCAGTACTCATTGACACTGTGACAACTGAGGGTAACAGTCTAAAACTCCACAACAAAAGTTTATGCACCCGTAGCTCAGCTGGATAGAGTAACGGCCTCCGAAGCCGTGGGTCGCGCGTTCGAATCGCGCCGGGTGCGCCATTTTGTTGCTCTGCAGGGTTGTTATTGTTCTATAAATCTGCAATCCCTATATCTTCTGAACGAGTAGTTAAGAAGCTTCCGACTTTTTTCACATGAGTACTTTTTATTTCTGCACAACTTTCTCTTTCGAGGGCTGTGACAGGTGTGTGACAGATTTGTGCGGGTAAGCGCTGTAAGAACTTAATAAAGTTTGATAAAAACAACTGCCTATCTGACTCAAATTGAATCGCCACCGTTAATCTAGACACTTCCTAGTTGTTGCTGGTATTGATTCTCGAAGTTTACTGGTGACAGCAAATTATTGGAACCATGTTTTCGTTTTACGTTATAAAACATTTCAATATAGTTAAAGATATCCGCTCTTGCTTGTTCTCGCGTTGAGTAGATACGCTTCTTTATTCGTTCCCGCTTCAGCAGTTGGAAGAAGCTCTCTGCAACGGCATTATCATGGCAATTACCGCGTCGACTCATACTGCCTTCTAACCCATGCTCTGCAAGAAATGATTGCCACTCATAGCTCGTATATTGGCTACCTTGATCCGAATGCACCATGACTTTAGTCGTCGGTTTTCTTCGCCAAACTGCCATTAATAATGCGTCTAATACAATCTGTTTTGTCATCATCGATTGCATTGACCAACCAATGATTTTTCGTGAGAACAAGTCTAAAACGACTGCTAAGTAAAGCCAGCCCTCGTGGGTCTTGATATAGGTAATATCTGTCACCCACGCCGTATTAGGCGCATCAGGGTTGAATTCACGTTGCAAGCGATGAGGAACAACAACATGTTGATTGCCACCTTGATGCCTGGGTTTACGATAACCGACTTGTGCTTTTATGCCTTCTTGCTTCATTAACTTGTGAACGCGGTTAATACCGCACTTCTCACCCACATCATGCAGGTCAGAGTGGAGCTTGCGATAGCCATAAACACTACCCGATTCAAGCCAAAATTGCTTGATTAAACCAGTGAGTTTAGAGTCCCTGCGAGCACGCTGTGAACTCGGCGTTTGTAGCCAAGCATAATATCCGCTTGGATGAACATCGAAAATCTTACATAATCGCCTTACGGAGATTAAGTGCTTGTTATCCTTAATAAAGGTATACCTCAGTCGGATTGGCTTGCGAAGTATACCGCCGCTTTTTTTAAGATGTCCCTTTCTTCAGTGACCCGCTTTAATTCCTTTTCAAGCGCTTTTATCCTGTTTGTCTCATCAGTATTTGCTTGATATTCAGCAGTTTTGGGCCTGTACTTCTTTATCCAATTGTAAATACTGTGGCTTGTTACACCCAATCGTTCAGCAACATCTGCAACCGAATGACCGCGATCAGTAACTTGCTTAACAGCTTCTATTTTGAATTCTTCTGGATAGCGTTGTCCGCTCATATACTTTCACCTTATTTTTAGTTAGTTTATCTAACTAAGAGGTGTCTAGTAAACTAGTGGCGATTCAGTTTGTTAAAGTTTGCTTACCAAACATTCCACCTGTGAATGTTAAGCCAACTAGATTTTTAAGATTTTTAATTGCCGATATATCATTGATCTTTTTAAGTTCATGCATCTCTAGCCACTTCAAATTAGTTAGTTTCTTCAAGCTTTCTAATGTTTCCAACTGTGTGCAGCTACCGATATATAATCGCTCGAGTGAATCTAGGTTACCAAGTTTGACTAAATCTGTAATTCCATTTCCACTCCATTTAATAAACAGGGATCTTAATTTAGGTAACCTAGAAACCGAATCAAGTAGCTTTTGAGGCACTCGACTATAAAACCAGATATGTTCGATATTTATTAATGTTGGTATTAGTGCAGCCCACTCATCTACTAATTTCTTTTGCTTTGATGCAGATAAGTTTAATTGTGTACATGCAATACGTAGGTCAGATTGTCCTTCATATTCAGAGGGATAATTGATGGTTTTAGGGCATTCTTTTCGGTGCTCCCACGATAGGAATTGTTCAATGTTTAAATCTATGTACGAATTCAAATAGTATTCCTAACGCCTTACTAATAGGCGCATAAATGCTTGGCTAAAATTAACGACGAAAGAGCGCAAGCCGAGCGTTTTGCGTCCTTTTCAGTAACTTGTTAGTTGCCAAAAACACCTAGCGATTTCAAATAAACATATAAATACGGTATCACTAAGACTCCAATAAGAGCTAGCACACCAATATAAAGAAAATGAGCTTCTTTTTCTGTTTCATCAAAATCATATTCCTGCTCAACGTCTTCAAACAGGGCATCAATTTCTTCTAGCTCAGCATCATCTGCTATCGCAGTTTCTTTCATGTCTGTGAGCTTTTTAAACATATTGTCATGCACTTCGATGGCTGATTTATGAATATCAGACTTAAACTTATCGTAATTAAGATAATGCCTATGAGCATGATAAGCCCAGAAGGTCGAGAAACTTATGAACAAAGTACTTATGAGTTCAGAGTACTTGAAACTAACAATATTGTAAGCAATTAGGAAAATCGAAACGGCGAAGATACCAGACAAGGTTTCACCAGAAAATTGATAAGCATTTTTGATTTTATCCTTATCAAAAAGATTAAAAATGGTTCCTGCAACGATTAAACCACAATATAAATATGCCCAAATTGGCACTAAACTCTCCTTGGCAACTAACTTCCGAATTTGCTGCGCAAACTTACTGGCTATACTTGGCGACGCACGTGCGGCATCCAGTGAGTTTGGGTCAGCAATATTTGTTTGTTAACTGTTGAGGCCAAAACACTGGCTCCCATGTGAATTAAGTACGCCAATGGTAATGCCAAACAACACTAAAAGCACAAAAAATATTATTGAAGCTTTTCGCCACTTTAAACCTGAACCCGAAAGTACAGATTGAGGTAGTGCTACATCACAAAGCAATAACTTCCATTGCGGGCCTTCATAACCATTGAGCTTTGCTAGTTTTTGCATCCGCCACGATGCAAGATTAGTAGCGAAGAGTGACAAGATAAAACCAGCCGATACTAAGTATTCGCATAAGGTGCAATTCATGATAAACAGTTAATGTCTATTATGAAGACTTCATAGTAACAACGGGATGCTGTCATTTAATAAACTCTTCATACTTTATTATTTTCAATACCTTACCAACTTTTTGATAATAATTACCACCACTTTTTCTTCGGTTACTATGACGGCATAGTAACAACAGTCTTGAACATAAGGGTTAGTTGGCCTTAGCGCTGACTTTTAATCGTATTGAAAGTAGGCTACTGATAATTGTATCTCAAAGAATGTCCACTTTTCTGCATACGTGCTTTATTTTGATTTTAAAAGTTTTTAAAAAACCAACGTGTTAAGTACTTTTCCAAAGCCCTCCAATAAAATTCGGCGTACGTCCCCTTTTGCCGTGGAGGCGACTGATGTGCTCAAACAAAAAGAATAGTTTGCTACCGTTGTTCTTTTAAATCAGTTAGTCATGTTTGAGACTTGAGAAATAGGTAAGTGCGTATTTAGTGTATTTGAAGTGCCTGTCTGCAGATCATAAATAAGAATTATTGTCTTTTCTTCCTTAAACTGGGTTATCAGCAATAGATTGTCATCAATTATCTCATAATCGTTTATGTCTTTAGCAATAGTAACAAGGTTTGCACCATCGTGATCGCTAGCAAGCAAGTTAATCTTATCTTTCTTATCCAAAACTTTATCCTGATTGTCATCCGTTAAAATAACAGAAAATAGATGTTTGTTGGTTTTGAACGCTCGGTTAAATGATTTTGGCTTTGGTTCTATGGTAATCAAGTGGTATTCCAAAACCAATGCGTGCGACTCTAGCAAAAGCACAGGTGCGCTGTTCACTTTAGCGAATAGAAAGTTAACCGTTTCAAAATCGTTATACTTTTCGCTACCGCCACTGCTAAACATGTTGTAAACCTGCACGTTAGTCCCAGAGTTCACGTTGGGGCTCACGATGACAGGCGAGGGGCATCTGCATGGATTTTCCCACACATTTTTAGGTGGGTCATTGCTCGCCATCTTTTCTGCAATATCAGGAAAATATCTATCTGAGTTGGGCTTAAAAATACTAAAGCTAGATATTTCATTCCCTGTTCGCATTAGATGGTCAGTCAGTTTTTTGAGCGCATTTATAGGGTGTTTTAGCCATGTAATGCTTGATAGCATAATGCACATTGATGTAGAGCCGTTTTATCCACTGTCGATGGATAATCAATTTCTAGGCATTATTTCAGTTTCTAATCTTCACAAGTTATGCTTGTATAGTGGATTAGCAGGAGCAGCGATCTTTTATGGAGTTGGTTATTTTAAGCACAAAAACTAACAAACTACTTAAAACGAATACTCGCAAAGAGTGCGCACACACCGCTTATTTGGGGTGTTCATTATTTTAAGGAGCTCTTCTAATTTAAAATTCATATTGTCGCGTTCGCGACAGAACAATGTTTCACTCTCGCTAGTCAGCACCAGTTTTTGTTTCAACGTCAAATGTTTGATTTTCAAACTTCAGAAGTCCAAATTTTTAACGATAAATTAACGCTTTTACGTTTGCTAAAGCTTTATAACTCTCTATACTTAGGCACACATTGTGCGTGTTGAATAGCATGATTTTTATTTGTAACGGACCACCTACTTAACATAAAATTTATGGATTATAAAAAATGCTCAAAAAAAACAGCTTCGCACTCGCCATTGTATTTACTTTTATCCAATTCACTTCAGGATTTGTATCTGCGACTCCAATTACTATAAAGTTTGATGTTTCTCAGGAGACCATATCTTTATCAAAAAATCAGCTTAGTAACCCAATTGTAGATGACTTCGAATTTATAAGCAGTTTGAGCGGTACATTGAGGTTTGATACTGACGATATTGCCATAGGCAGTATTTATGCAGCTTTTGGACTTTCTATTAATCTCGACGGTGTCTCAACAATAGGTGCACCATCAACTATATTCTCTGATACCATTGGACGAGGCGGCAACGCAGCTCAAGCAACGGAATATTTCTTTTTCGGACAGACCTATGATAACAATGTACATCTTGAAATAAGGCTATATGATGACGACCTGCAAATAGCGCCATTAAGAAATGCTGATATAGCAGCCAATTTTCCGTTTGAATTCTTCGACAATCTCCAGTTAATTGTAAGTAACCAGAATAGAAGCTTCGATTCCGTTAGATATATTGCAACTTCTTTTGAGCTGGTGCCTGAAAGTATTGCTGTGCCGACTCCTGGTACATTCGCTCTATTAGGCCTCGGCTTGGCTGGGCTCTGTTTAAGACGACAAAAAAGTAAATCCAAGAAAGTTTGAGGTAAAAACATATTAAAGACTATCTTCTGTAATAGCTGTCTTTGAGCGATGTTTCGGGTGTCAAAATGCAGTAAACCCTACTCCTACTTAATTCAAAAGGCGGATCAGAAATGGTTCGTCTTTTTTGTATATGGATAAAGCTTGTGTCGCATAAAATTAGATAAAACGACTATTTAGCTGCATTTTTTTCATAAAAATAAAATAAAATGTGATTTTTCGCTTTTTATTTAGGATATGTAATGCGCTACCTTTCAATTATTAAATTTTTTAACATCCTATACACTCCCAAGCGGAAAGCGGTACCTTCCTAAAAAAAACGAAACACACTAATAATAAAAAGGAAAAAACATGAGCTTTATATCGGAATTTAAAAGTTTTGCCATGAAAGGCAATGTTGTAGACATGGCTGTAGGTATTATCATCGGGGCAGCATTTGGTAAAATTATTGCTTCTCTAGTTGCTGACGTAATAATGCCACCTATTGGATTAGCGTTGGGCGGTGTTAATTTTTCTGACCTTGCCTACGTATTGAAAGAGGCCGCTGCAGATGCACCTGCCGTCGCGATATCTTGGGGTAAATTTGTACAAACAGTGATCGACTTTACTATCATTGCGATGGCTGTGTTTGTTGGTGTTAAAGCGATGAACTCTATGAAGAAAAAAGAAGAAGAAGCACCTAAAGCACCATCAGCACCTTCTAAAGAAGAAGTTTTGTTAGCTGAAATTAGAGATTTGTTGAAAAAAGACGCTTAATACGTTAATTCAAATTTCCTATTGAAGGGGTATAAGGAGAATTAAAGCTATTTACTACCCTCCTTAACAGCTGTACTTTTGATAAGGTTGGTTTGTTTAAGTGTTCGGTTGGGGACGCTTTGCATGGCATGTGAGTCTTCAAATTCATGCGTAGATAGGCCTTTGGTACAGAAAATTGGTGAGCAGCATGTCAAAACTCCTACCATGAAATACTTAGTTTCGTAGTAATGTTGACTTGTTGTCTATGCACCAAAGTTGAAGTCGCGTTGGATTTTGAAATCTTTTGCATACCGTTCGTTAGGTGGCGCACGCAAAGGTGATAATAGCGATGCTTGTATAGAAATGGGGTGTTTTTTATCTAAATGCGCCATTATTTTTTGAATTACGACGGTGTCAATAATGCAGGCAATGATGGTCACATTGTGCTTTTGACATTTTTCGCACTCGGTAATGTCAATATTGAATACTCGCCTCAAACGCTGGGCCCACGTCATCCCCTTCGCATGATAGGGCTTATCTGATTGCGCATTTCCCCCGTTAATCAGCCTTGGACTATTCTTCCCTCGCTGCGATGCAGTAACTTGAGCTCTTAGATTACTGTTTGGTGCGAAAACACCAAAAAATCGTGTGAGGTTGAGTCGCGGTGGTGGAACTAGAGCGGCCAGCTTGCCTATAAAGTCTAAAGGGTCAAAGAATATATGAGTTGTCCCATCACGATATGGGGTCTTCAACTCATATCGCACTTTTCCATGGTCGGTCATGCTCAAGCGCTGCTCACTGATAGCTGGACGGCTGATGTAACGACACAAGCGTTCTAGTTTTTCAGGCTCATCGGCATTGGCAAATACTCCAGCATGTAATGAAAAGCCTGAAGTATTAGCTAACTGTCCATACTCGCCCTCAGTGCTCGCAGGCAGGGTTTGTAAGGTAAACACCTTTTGCCCTTGTTGCGGTCCCATGGCGATGCGGTAGCTGACAGACGCTCCTTGCAACTGCAGCAGACTATCCTCATCATCTACTGGCACATTGAGGTAACTGTTTTCCATGTCGCGTTGTACTAAACCGACTTTTTCTAAATATCGAGCAATGCGTTGGCTGATGGTATGCACCAGTTCGACCATGTCATCATGCGTTGGGGCCTTTATCCGGGTAAAGGTAGTGCCACCCCATGGATTTTCACTTACTGCACCTTCTAAGAACAGCGTAAACGTAAATACAACCACACGTATGCCCGCATGATCATTTGCCTAATAATAGAGCTTTCAACACGGGAAATCTATTATGACCAGACGAACTCAAGCCCAATGGCAAACCATT
>Ga0209307_1001869_pt1 | contig 12897 bp, 9 predicted proteins | sample COGITO_mtgs_1105_FD_185519 | JGI IMG/M metagenome (GOLD analysis project Ga0209307, IMG submission 185519) | Pelagic marine microbial communities from North Sea - COGITO_mtgs_110530 (SPAdes) (version 2) | ecosystem: Environmental > Aquatic > Marine > Epipelagic ... | reverse complement strand
GCTGATCATCCACCAAAGCGAGCTTTCGCCCCACCAAGCGGTTGAACAGCGTGGATTTTCCAACATTTGGACGGCCAACAATAGCCAGAGTAAAGGACATAGGGGCCCACTTTCGGTTGATTAGAGGCGACCGTTACACCAAGTTTTGCTTAACGGAAAGCCAGTAGATCACCTTTGGTGCTCAAAACGTAGAGCGTGCCATTCACCACAATTGGAGCACTGGCCGCACCGCTCGGCAAGTCAACAGTCGTGATTAACGTGCCATCTGCCGGGTTGAACTGCCGGATCAGCCCATCAGATGATGCTAAGATCAACCGCCCCCCGGCCAAGATTGGGCCGTAATGAGCATGGATTTTCGCACGAGATTTAACGCTCTTCTTCGTGAACTTTGGCAAGGGTGTCGACCAGATCAACGCACCATCATCTTTGGACAGGCGGATCAAATTGCCGGCATCGCTAACCGCAAAAACAGCGCCGCCAGCAACGAGGATATGCCCTTGGCTCCCCTGCTTGGCCGTCCAAATCCGCAGGCCAGTGTTCAAATCGACCGCCGCCATACGGCCCGCGGAACTGGCCAGATAGACAGATGAACCCTCAATGACCGGCTGTCCTGTCAGATCGCGCACCTGAGTTGAGGCCAGGCCCAAGCGCGCGCCCGAAAGACCCGAGCTCCAGGACCGCAAACCGCCCTTTCGGAAGGAGGCCAATACATCGCCCGTGCCGAAGGGAAAAACCGCATATTTGTCAGACACGGCTGGTCCAGGCCCGCCGGTGTGACTGGCCGCAACCGTGGGACCGGCGACTTGCCATTTTATTCGACCATTGGAGGTGTCAATGGCCCAGGCCGCGCCATCGCGGGCCGCTATATAAAGTAAATCATCATAGACCGTCGGAGAGGCGCCGCCATAGCTTGCCAGATCCTGCGTCCAAAGCTCAGCACCGGAGGCGGTGTCTAAAGCCACAACCGTCCCAAAGCCTGTGGTCACAAACAGCTGCGTGCCGCCTACGGCCAGCCCGCCACCGGAGGCATCTTTTAAGGCATCAGATGATTTTCCAAGTTCGCTCTGCCACAAAATAGTGCCGGTCTCATCAATCGCTGTGACCATAGATTGGCTGTCAAGTGTGTAAACTTGACCGCCCTGCGCGACGGGCGCGGCGGAAATTTGATGTCTTTTGCCGTCTCCCGCACCAATCCGGCGCGACCAGCTCAATGTCAACTCTGAGGGAAGCTCTGCATGTGCGGCGATGTGCTGGGCGTTGCCGCCTTGATGGGTCCAAGCCGGCACAGGCTGTGGGCTCGGCAATCGCAGATCGGGCAAATCTTCCGCCAAAAAGCGCGCGTCGGTTTCCACAAAAACCGTGCCATCAAGCAATTCACGCTCCCCTTGCAAACGCGGATCGCTATTGGAACACCCTACGCCCAAACCCAAAAGTCCGATATAGAGCACCGCTTTTAGTCCCATGCGTGCCTCCTGCTCTGTATTTGCCTAATTCTGCTTTTTAATTATTTTAATGAAACATTAACAGAATAAGTTTAATTTGCCAACTCCGGACTCGCCCCTAATGCCACGATTAATTCTCCCATCCGCTGAATTTGCTCCGAGCTGGCTTCAGCGTCTTTAATATGGGCCTGCAAAAGCTCAAGCGCGGCCTGTGTCTCTCCGCGTTGCAGATGCACCGCCACCAAAAGTTCGGTCGCCACATTGCGATAAACCCCACCGGGCTCCGACAGCTCCGCGAGGATTGCGGCGGCCTCATCTAACGTGAGTACACCAGCCGTGCTGGCCATTTTCAACCGCGCGAGATCACGGATATACTTGGGCTGGGTGTCATCAGCGGCAACAGATCTAAGAAGATCGGCCGCCTGATCCGCCTCAACGCCAGCCGCCAGCAATTTGGCCACAAGAGCATCCCCGTCTTCCCGGGCAATTGCGCTCAAAGCGGCCGCTTGCTCGGCCTCATCTTCAAGCTCCAAAGCGTCCAGCAAGGCATCGCCGCGCGCCTGTGCCACTTGCGCCACCTGCGCTTTGGACCACTCATTATAGGCCGTGCCGCCAACAAGGGCGAAAATAATGACCGCGGGAATCCAGCCGTAGCGACGAAAATAGCCGAACAGGCGATCCCGGCGTACTTCCTCTGTGACTTCATCAATAAAACTGTCGGTATCGGACATCTGCCAGCCTCTATATATTTCTCAAGGTGTATAGGAAAATCATTCATATCCCACAAGCCTTTTGAAGGCTAAGAAATGTTAAACATGAGAAAAATTCAACTATATGCCCGCCATTTCGCTGATTTTCGCCGTATATTTCACGCCGGCTCCCTTGTGCCTCAGTAAAATAGGAATAGATAGCCACGTTGAATGGATCCACTTTTGGATTTCCGGCATGAGAGGCACCTATGCGCATTTTTCCAATTTTGACAGCCATTCTGGTAGCCGCTGTCATCTATTTGTTCGTTTTTCAAAGAGATGTTCTGTTGAGCTTTCGCACAGATGAAAGCGAGATGCCCCAAATGGCCGCCCAACCTGCGCCCGCGGCGGCACCTGATCAAAACAGCGCGCCCATGGTTTCTGTCGCGGTCCTTCCTTCGACAGCGCAGAATGTGGACAGCGCTGTCACCGTGCGCGGAGAAACGCGCGCCACGCGCCAAGTTGATTTGCGCGCTGAAACCAATGGCCGCGTGATCTCTCAACCCCTTCGAAAGGGGGCCACTGTGCGGGCCGATCAACCCATGTGTGAAATTGACCCCGGAACCCGCGGCGTGTCTTTGGCAGAAGCCGAAGCGCGCTTGGCCGAATCGCGCGCGCGTGTGCCCGAAGCTGAGGCCCGTGTGATCGAGGCGAAAGCCCGTTTGGACGAGGCGTTGATCAATGATCGCGCAGCGGAGAAGCTTTCACAGGGGGGCTTTGCCTCTGAAGCCCGCGTGGCCAGCGCCACAGCGGCCACGCAAACCGCTCGTGCCGGCGTCGCAGCCGCGCAATCGGGCTTGCAGTCGACGCTTGCCGGCATTCAATCGGCCGAAGCTGCGGTCGCTTTGGCCGAAAAAGAGATTTCCCGTCTGGTCATACATGCCTCTTTCGATGGCATCTTGGAATCGGACACCGCCGAATTGGGTAGTCTTTTGCAGCCTGGCGGCCTCTGCGCCACCGTTTTGCAATTGGATCCCATTAAGCTTGTGGGATTCGTGCCGGAGATGGCGGTGCAGCATGTCAAACTCGGCGCCGCTGCCGAGGCGCGATTGGTGGATGGTCGCCGAATTCTTGGCGAGGTGAGCTTCATTTCACGCTCCGCCGATAAGGTCACCCGCACCTTCCAAATCGAAGTCACCGTCCCCAATGAAGACCTAAGCATCAGCGCCGGGCAAACGGCTGATATCACAATTTCCGCCCAAGGCACATTGGCGCATCTTTTGCCGGGATCCGCGTTGACCCTAAATGACAGTGGCACTTTGGGACTGCGGGTATTGGGCGCTGAGAATACCGTGCGCTTCGTCCCGGTCACCTTGATCCGCGACACGGTGAAGGGGGTTTGGGTGGCCGGACTGCCGCGGGAGGCAGATGTGATTGTTGTCGGGCAAGAATTTGTGACAGATGGGGTGATCGTCAATCCGACCTATACGGAGGCGGCACAATGACCGGTTTGGTCGATTGGGCCTTAGCCCGAGCTCGGATGGTTTTGGCCTTTATTATATTGTCTTTGGCCGTGGGTACATTTGCCTATGCGGTTCTACCTAAAGAGGGCGAGCCGGATATTGAAATCCCGGCCATTATCATTTCCATGCCATTCCAAGGTATTTCAGCTGAAGACAGTGAAAAGCTTCTCATCAAGCCTATGGAAACGGAACTGTCGGATTTGGACGGGCTCAAAAAGCTGACCGCAACAGCCGTGGATGGCTATGCCAATGTGGTTTTAGAGTTTGAATTTGGTTGGGATAAGACCAAAATCATTGCCGATGTACGCGATCGCATGGGCAATGCGCAAACAAAATTTCCCAAGGGCGGCGACACGTATTCGATCAGCGAGTTCAACTTCTCTGAATTTCCGATCATCATCATTTCCCTGTCTGGGTCCGTGCCAGAGCGCACGCTATTGAAGGTTGCGCAGGATCTTCAGGATCGGATTGAAGGTCTCGAACCGGTTTTGAGCGCCGGATTGACCGGGCACCGCGAAGAGATGTTGGAAGTGCTCATCGATCCGTTGAAGCTGGAATCTTATAATGTGACGGCCGGCGAGTTGATCGGTGTCGTGGTCAACAACAACCAACTGATCCCAGCGGGCTCTGTTGACACGGAAAATTCCAACTTTTCGGTCAAGATCCCCTCCTCCTTTAATGCGCCTGTCGACGTTTTCAATCTGCCGGTCAAAACCAATGGCGACCGGGTTGTGACCCTCGGCGATATCGCCGATATTCGCCTGACCTTCGCAGACCGCACGGGCACGGCCCGCTTTAATGGTGAAACCACCGTCGCCATTCAGGTTGTTAAACGCAAAGGGTTCAACTTGATCGACACGGCCAATTTGGTGCGCGAGGAAGTGGCAAAACAAACCGCACTTTGGCCCGTTGAGCTGCAAAATGCCATTGAAGTCAACACCTCCAACGATCAATCGCGAAATGTGGACAGTATGGTCAAACAGTTGGAAGGCTCAGTCCTCACCGCCATCGCTTTGGTGATGATTGTGGTTCTGGCGGCGCTGGGATCGCGCCCTGCCTTTTTGGTCGGGTTTGCCATTCCCACATCATTTTTGCTCTGCTTTGCGTTTCTCGCAGTCATGGGCATTTCGATTTCAAACATCGTCATGTTTGGGCTAATTTTGGCCGTTGGCATGTTGGTCGATGGGGCCATTGTGGTGGTGGAATATGCAGATAAGCGCATTTCTGAGGGCGCGGGGCCGATGCAAGCCTATGGCGATGCGGCCAAACGCATGTTCTGGCCCATTGTCTCCTCCACGGCCACAACCCTCTGCGCCTTCCTGCCCATGCTCTTTTGGCCGGGCGTGCCAGGGCAGTTTATGGGCATGCTGCCCGTCACATTGATCTTCGTACTGTCTGCCTCGCTGGTAGTCGCTCTGATTTACCTGCCAGTTTTGGGCGGCGTCTCAGGCGCCTTGAGCCAGAAATTCGGCGCGGCCTCTAACACTCTGCGCCGCCTGCCCCTTGTGGTTCGGGCGGTTATGGTGCCCATCGCCCTCTATGGGTTGTTTGTCGGCGCGATGCAGCTGCTCAACCCTGGCTACCTCTTTGGTGGGCAAGCGCCAGAAGGTATTGGCGGGACAGCACTGGGTATCCTATTGTTTTTACTTGGAGCCGTTGTGGCTTCTATCGTCATGGGCGCTGTTGAATTTCGAAAAAACCAAGCACGGATTAAAGGCGGGCATCAGCGCACAGCCTTTGGCTACTTCATCAAATTCATCACCGGCAATCCGGTCATGCCCGTCGTCTCTTTGGTTGCAGTCGTTTTCTTTGTCATCACAACTTTCCAATATTTTGGTGAAAATAACAAAGGCGTCGAGTTTTTTGTCGCCACAGAGCCGGAGCAAGCCATTGTTTACATTCAGGCGCGCGGCAATCTATCGGTGCAGGAAAAAGATGCTCTGCTGAAACAGGCGGAAGCCATCATCATCAACACGCCCGGCGTGCAAAGCACTTTCGCCTTTGCCGGTGAAGGCGGGCTGAACGCAAATACGGGCGGGGCGGGTGCACCGCTGGACACCATCGGGCAAGCGCAGATCGAATTGATCCCCTGGGAAGATCGCCCCTCAAAGCAAATAAACAGCAGGATTTTCGGTTTCATCCCCTGGACCTCCTCCGAGATGGAGGAAGGATATGGTGGAAATTTGGTACTGAACAATTTGCAAGAGCAACTCAATGGCATAGCCGGCGTGCGCAGTCAGATCATCAACCTCGCCATGGGTCCCGCATCGGCCAAACCCGTGCATCTACGCCTAAAGGGTGATGATTGGGACACGCTTTTACAGGCCACAGCCCTGGCGCGGAAAAAATTTGAGCAGACAGAGGGATTGATTGCCGTCGAAGACACCCTGCCCCTGCCGGGCATCGACTGGCAAATTGACGTGGATGTGCAGGAGGCCGGACGCTATGGTGCCGATGTGGCGACGGTCGGCGCCATGGTGCAATTGGTCACGCGCGGCATTTTGCTCGACACAATGCGGGTTGAGAGCTCCGATGAAGAAATCGACATCCGCGTGCGTTTGCCCGAAGTTGACCGAGTTCTGTCCACACTTGATACGCTGAAAGTCCGGACACCCAATGGGTTAATCCCGCTGTCCAACTTTATTTCCCGCAAACCTGTTGCCAAATTGGGGCAAATCACCCGCGTGGATCAACAGCGCTATTTCGATGTGAAGGCCGGTGTGCGCAGCGATGCTATGAAGACGGTGACAAATGAGGACGGCGCGACCCGCGAGGTCAAAATGACCCCAGCAGAACGGATCGAAGAGATTACCGCGTGGCTCGACAGCGCGCCGTTGCCGGCTGGTATAGAATGGGAATGGACCGGTGATCAGGAAGATGAGGCCGAAAGTGGTGCCTTTCTGAAAAATGCCTTTTTGGGCGCTTTGGGGCTGATGTTTATCATCCTGCTGGCACAATTTAATTCCATCTATAACTCGGTCCTGGTTTTGCTGGCGGTGGTCTTATCTACCACGGGGGTGCTGATCGGAATGCTTGTCATGGATCAAGCCTTCTCAATCATCATGACCGGTACCGGTATTGTCGCTTTGGCGGGGATTGTGGTGAACAACAACATTGTCTTGATTGATACCTATCAAGAATATAGCGCCTATATGCCGCGACTGGAGGCGATCACACGCACGGCAGAGGCGCGTATTCGTCCGGTTTTGCTGACCACCATCACCACGATGGCTGGCCTCACGCCTATGATGTTTGGCCTCAGCCTCGATTTCATCGGCGGCGGTTATACCATCGATGCGCCCACGGCTCTGTGGTGGAAACAACTGGCCACAGCTGTTGTCTTTGGGCTAGGGATTGCGACCTTGCTGACCTTGGTCTTCACCCCGGCAATGCTGGCGCTGCGGATCTGGATGGTCTCGGGGGCTTATGGGGCGGCGATGGCGCTCCGGGCAGGCGGATGGACGGCCGAGGGACGGCGCATTCGGGAGGATTTCCGATTGAACCGCTCAGCCAGAAAACTTCGCGGGCGCGAAATTGCTTGGGAAGATGCCGATCTGATCGACAGCAGCGCGCCGTAGTAGACCGCCATTGGGACTCACGCCCCCTCCTCTGACAGCTGCAGGTGCCACAGATGGGCATAGCGCCCCTCTTGCGCCAACAGCGCTTCATGGTTGCCTGATTCCACGATTTGCCCCTGCTCGAGCACGACGATGCAATCGGCATGGACGACGGTGGACAGGCGATGAGCGATGATCATCACCGTCCGCCCCTGCCCCATTTGGATCAAACTTTCCTGGATTTCATGCTCGGTCTGCGTGTCCAGCGCTGACGTCGCCTCATCCAAAAGCAAAATAGGCGGATTTTTCAACAGGCTGCGGGCAATGCCCACCCGTTGCTTTTCACCACCAGAGAGCTTGAGCCCCCGTTCGCCGACCGTCGTGTCGTAACCTTTGGGCAGGCTTTGCACGAAGTCATGAATTTGCGCCGCTTTTGCGGCCTGCTCAATCTGAGCGCGCGTCGCCTCATCGCGGCCATATGCGATGTTGTAATAGATGGTATCGTTAAACAAGACCGTGTCCTGCGGAACAACACCAATGGCCTTGTGAAGGCTGCCTTGGGTCACATCCCGGATATCTTGCCCGTCGATCAAAACCGCGCCAAAGCTGGCGTCATAAAAGCGGAATAGCAAGCGGCCAATGGTAGATTTTCCCGAACCCGATGGCCCCACAATGGCCAGCGTTTGCCCCGGCTCCACGGTAAGGTCGACGCCCTTGAGAATGGCCCGTTCAGGATCATAGGAGAAATGCACATCACGAAACTCAATCCGTCCGCCATCCACACGCAAAGGCGGGGCTTCTGGCTTGTCTTGCACCTCGGGCGGTTGCTCCAACAGGCCGAACATTTCTGACATATCCACCAGCGCTTGTCGAATTTCCCGGTAAACAAACCCCAAGAAATTCAGCGGCATCATCACCTGCATGATATAGGCATTCACCGCGACAAAGCCGCCAACACTGATCGTGCCCGCCGCAACCCCTTGCACAGACATCAGCATAACGATCACCATGGCGGTGTTGATGATCAGAGCTTGCCCGATGTTGATCACCCCAAGCGAATAGGAGGTCTTCAACGCCGCTGTTTCATAGCCCTGCATCGCAGCATCGTAACGCGCCGCCTCTCGGGATTCTGCGCCGAAATATTTCACTGTCTCGAAATTCAGAAGAGAATCAATCGCCTTTTGATTGGCGTCATTGTCTTGATCATTCATCTGTTTGCGAATTTTGACCCGCCATTCGGTGACAACGGCCGTGAACCACACATAGGTGACAATCGCCACAGCAATCACAATCAAATAACGCAGATCGAAAAAAGCGGCCAAGGCGCCGGAAATCAGCACCAATTGCAAGACCAAGGGACCAATCGAAAACAATAAAAAACGCAGCAAAAACGCAACGCCTTTGACCCCGCGCTCCATCACCCGGCTCAGCCCCCCCGTTTTACGACTGAGGTGATAGCGCAGAGACATATTGTGAATATGCTGAAAGGTCTCAAGCCCGACGCGCCGCAAAGCGCGCTGCCCCACTTTGGCGAAGACCACATCCCGTAGCTGTTGAAAGCCGCTGTCCAGGACACGTGACAGCCCGTAAGCGATGGTCAGGCCGCCGGCGCCGAGCACAAACAAAGACTGTCCGGCATCCTCCCCCGACAAGCGATCGACCGCAGCTCCCAGAATCATAGGCGTGGCCACAGCCACAAGCTTGGCCAGGATCAAACTGGCCACAGCGATCACAACGCGCCATTTAACCCATGCCTGCCCTTTCGGCCAAAGATAGGGCAGCACCCGCCTCACAACGCCAATCTCTACCCGGCGCCCCTGGGCTTCCTCTGAGGTGCCAAGACTTTTCACAAGATTATAATTCCTTACTCTTGAATTTCAGCGCTGCGATTGCTCTTAGTCTGGAATTTCGAACACCTGGCCGGGATAGATCAAATCCGGGTCACGGATACGTTCTTTATTGGCCTCAAAGACCTTGAAATACTCAATACCTGCACCGTAGCTTTCTTTGGCAATGGCCCAGAGCGTGGATCCTGGTTGCACGGTTCGCACCCGGAATTTCTTGGATGGTGTGCGCAAGACTGATGCGGTATCGGCAGGCTGTCCCTCGACCGCCAGACTTCCCCCATCTGAGCTTTGCTCACCCTGTGGATTCAGCTCAGCCACTTCAGCCTGAACATTAACCTCTTCTTGTGTCACAACCTCTTCGGTTTGCGGGTCATCGGCAGCTTCGGGCTCCACAGAGGCCAGCGCCTCCGCATCCACCACTTGGGTTTCGGCTGCACTCTCTGACGGCCCCTCGGCGCTCGGTTCCTCGGTCTCGGTGCCCGCCGCCATCAACTCGGCCAATTCTTCAGCAGCCTCACGTTTGAACGGCGTTTCAGCGCGCGACACCACATCGCCAGCTGCGTTCAACTCATCAACCCGAAGCGTGTAAATACCAGGTTCAATATCGCTAAGCTCCAAAGCCCAATAACCATCGGCGGCAATTTTACTTGTGGCAAGAAATTGATTGTCCAGATAAATTCGAACGAAATTGCCGGCTTGACCACGCCCGCCTAATATCACGTCCCCATTGGAGCTATAGGAAATTGTGTCGATTGTGACCGCAGGTTTGGCCGCACTGGGCGCGCCATCTTGCAACACCCGTACGCCATCTTCATCAGCGAGAATGACCGTTGCTGGAGCTTTATCCGCTTTAGCCTCTGGTGTTGCCACATCCGTGGAAGCGGTTTCAGTTCCAGTTTCAATTTCCGTATCAGTTTCAGTTTCCGTATCAGCTTCAGTTTCCGTGTCAGTTTCAGCCGCGGTGTCAGGGCTCTCCGAGACAGTGACCTCCTCCTGGACAGGCGCGGCAGTGCTGTCTGTGGCAGTGGCGGCAGCTGTCGCAGGGGCGACGAAAACGGTTTGAGCGGAGACAACGGGACCGGATCCATCCTCGGCATAAAGATGTAGCTTCAGGCTTTGCTGATCACCTGTAGACGGGATAAAGGCGAAAATGACAAATTGCCCGGTGCCGCTCAAATCTGCGCGCGCCTCAGCCTGTTCAACCCCATCCACGCTTAAAATCACATGACCGCGACCGTCTGCTTGGCCCGCAATGAGCGCGGAGCCGTCATCCTCAATGCGTACCACGTCAAACTTTGGAGCCGACAGCTGACTGCTCAACGGTTCGGCGGGCGTATCAGTGGCGGCCTCCGCGCTTGAACTTTCACTTGCCATCTCTTCGGGCGCGGCCTCAGCGGTGGCAGAGTCCGGCGCGGCGGCCGTGTCCTGCGCGGGCGGTTTTGCAGTATCTGTCTCTCCATCGGCCGCTGCCTCTGGCTCAGACCCAGCATCGCTCGGCAAGGGCGCCGCCGCGTCTTGGGCGGAAGGAACCTCGCGCACAGGATCCATAGCGGCGCGAATTTGTGGATAAAACCACCACAGGCAAATCAGACCTATCACCCCAGACACAAGTACCGCAGTATTGCGCGATGTAGCGGTCACGTTTTTCTTATCGATCGAACTCATTTACCTGCATTCCCCCAGTCACTGTCTTATGCTATCAGTCACAACTAACCTGTCCAGCAAGAACTAAGGAATTCCTTAATATGTCGAAATCAATTTGTGTTTTTTGTGGTGCGCGCATGGGAAATAATCCTGCTTTTGAGCAGGCGGCAAGAGATTTAGGTAACGTCTTGGCAAAAAATACCTGGCGCCTCGTCTATGGTGCAGGCGATATCGGCTTAATGGGTGCAGTGGCCAATGGCGCGCAGGCCTCTGGCGCTGCCACTTTTGGCGTAATGCCAGAGCACCTGATGCAAACGGAAGTTGGCAAGCGCGATTTGGATCGTTTCATTATCACGGACGATATGCACAGCCGCAAAAAATTGATGTTCATCAACAGCGATGCAGTGGTGCTGCTGCCGGGTGGGGCGGGCTCATTGGATGAATTTTTTGAGGTCCTGACCTGGGCGCAATTGGGCTTGCACAGCAGGCCGATCATCGTTGCCAATATCGAGGGCTATTGGCAACCCATGCTTGATATGGTGGATCACGTGATTGCCTCGGGCTTCGCCGATGCCAGTTTGCGGAGCTTATTTTGTGTGACTCAAACCGTGGATGAGATCGAGGCCGTTTTGCGCTCGGCCCTAAACACAGCCAGCCAATAAAAGACCAAAGCTATCCAGATCAGGGCAATGGCAATGACATGCCAGCCCGTGATCAGCTCACCCAAAATCACAATCGCGCAGAAGTATTGCAAGATCGGATTGAGATATTGCACCAATCCGACAGTCGCCATCGGAACCCGCTGCGTTGCATAGGTCATGAGCACAAGAGGTCCGGCGGTAATCAGCCCCGAAAACATGAGCGCGAAAAGCGTTTTCGGGTCTGGAAGATCAGAAAACCAATACAAATACCCCAAAGCAAACGGCAGCAATAACACCACCTCGAGCGTGACCGAGACCACCGAATCCACTTTAATGATCCGTTTGAGCAGGCCATAAATTCCGAAGCTAAAAGAGATCATCAAAGCCAACCAGGGCGCCGCACCCAGGCCAATGGTCAAAACCAGCACAGCCACGCAGGCCAAAGCAATCGCGACCCATTGCAACGCCGATAGGGTTTCACGAAAGGCCACAAATCCCAACAAGACCATGACGAGCGGAAAGATGTAATAGCCCAAAGAAGATTCCGTGACCCGCCCCACGCTGACAGAAAAGATGAACACATACCAATTGATGGCAATCATCACGCCGGCCAAGAGAATAAGGCCCATGGTTCTGGGCTGCCTGACAACATGCAAAGCCTGCCTGGTTCGTCCCGACAGAACAAGCAATGTGACAAAGGTCACAACCGACCACAGCGTGCGATGGGCCAAGATCTCCGCAGGATCGATGGCTTGGAACAGCGCGTAATATAGCGGTGACAGGCCCCAGGCGAGACAGGCCACAACCATCGCAAGCGTGCCTTTTGCGAATTGTGTCATGCCGCCCTACCCCTATGTGCGGATGTCATCCGCCTCGCAAAAAAAATGGCCTGCTTTAGAAACTTCAGCAGGCCATTCTCATTCATACTGTCGCCGGGGTCTTACATACGGCCTGCGACATTTTCCCAGTTGACCAAATTGTCGAGGAAGTTTGACAGATAACCTGGGCGTTTGTTGCGGAAATCAATGTAATAGGAATGCTCCCACACATCACATCCGAGCAGCGCAGTTTGACCAAAGCACAATGGGTTCACGCCGTTTTCCGTCTTCGTTACCGCCAAAGACCCATCGGCGTTTTTCACGAGCCAGCACCAGCCTGAGCCGAATTGACCGGCACCAGCCGCTGAGAAGGCGGATTTGAAATCTGCCACAGAGCCGAAGTTTTCGACCAACGCAGACTCCAATTCGCCGGGCATTTTGCTTTCGCCCGGGCCCATCATTTCCCAAAACTGGTTGTGATTCCACAATTGGCTGATGTTGTTGAAAATGCCGTTTTGAGCCACAGAGGAGGCGTCATATGTGCCGACGATGATCTCTTCGAGCGACTTGCCCTCCCACTCAGTGCCAGCGATGGCGGCGTTGCCATTCGTGACATAGGCGTTGTGGTGCAGGTCATGGTGGAATTCCAATGTCTCAGCGGACATGCCTTTGGAAGCCAAAGCGTCGTGTGCATAGGGAAGATCAGGTAGTGTGAAAGCCATATCAGCGATCCTTT
>Ga0209307_1001861_pt1 | contig 12924 bp, 10 predicted proteins | sample COGITO_mtgs_1105_FD_185519 | JGI IMG/M metagenome (GOLD analysis project Ga0209307, IMG submission 185519) | Pelagic marine microbial communities from North Sea - COGITO_mtgs_110530 (SPAdes) (version 2) | ecosystem: Environmental > Aquatic > Marine > Epipelagic ... | reverse complement strand
CCCCGACGGCTTCATCAGCTACGACGCACTCAGCGGACACGACATTGTGCGCGACGACAGCTTTGGCCATCGCGTCGATGGCAATTCGCGCTACGACGGCATGGATATTGACGTTGAAGAAGTGGATCTGTTCTTCGTCTACCCATGGCCAGGCGAGCAAGAAATGATGCTTAAACTCTTCGACGCCGTTGCAGGCGAAGGCGCTATACTAGTCGCTTATTTCGGCGACCGCGACATTAGCCTCTACCGCAAGCTCGAAGACGAAGATGATTAGATCCTGAATTAACGTCGCCTCTCACGAGGTGGTTTGCGGCTATACTTCTCGCCCTTGGAGTTTAGCTCACGGCGGGTGCGACGACTCACTGTGAGTTCGCGTTTTTTCTTACGCTGGCTCAGCTTTTCTAATTCAAAATCGAGTTTCAGATAATTAATAAAGCGCTCACGACTCAAGGCGCCGGCTTCGATCGCCGCCTGAATCGCACAGCCCAAATCCGAGCGATGCTTACAATCGTGAAATTTACATTGAGTGGCGACCTCGTCGAAATCACGAAAACTTTCCTTCAACGTTTTTGCATCCGTCCACACCTGAACTTCGCGAATCCCAGGGTTGTCGATCAGCATACCCCCTGCCTTCAGCGGCAATAGTTCACGCGCCGTCGTCGTATGCGTCCCCTTGCCTGTTACGCCATTCACCTCTCCCGTCCAGAGCCAATCTTGGCCGATTAATTGATTGATCAGCGAAGACTTACCGACACCACTGGAACCAATCAACGCGATCGTTACCCCCGGTTCCAGATAGCTCCGAATCGCATCGACTCCCGAACTCTCGATTGCGGACGTCAGAATCACCTCAACATCTGTGTTGAGCGCAGCCAAGGCGTCTTGCGCCATCCGGTTGATCTCATCAGAATACAGATCACTCTTGTTCAGCAACACCACCGCCCGCGCGCCACTGCGCTGCATCACCGTAAAATAGCGTTCCATGCGGCGTAGATTAAAATCCTGCCCAGCGTCGGTCACCACAAAGACAACATTCACATTGGCAGCCATCACCTGCTCTTCGGTACCCTTGCCTGGAGCTTTGCGTGAAAGACAAGTCTGCCGCTCCATCCGCGCACGAATCAAGCCCTCGTATTCATTGCCCTCGGCACCTATTTCCAGCGCGACCCAGTCGCCAACCGCAGGTAGTTCCGCATCCGTCTCCGCTTCATGATAGACCGCGCCACCGAGAGCCACTTCCATCTCTGTACCATCGTCGAGCACTGCACCATATGAGATCTTGTTATCGCGAATCAGACGCGCAGGCACCCAGCCTTTATCTCGGCAATCTGCAAATTCCGCTTCAAAGCGAGCGTTCCATCCTAGGTCGTTCAGTGTCATGTGCACTGGAATCTACGGACAACAGTGGAAGAGTTAACTACAAAAATCGAATATTCGAATTTAGAAACGCTCCACTCACTAAAATCCGAACACACTTCGGACGATACTCCAGAAATTTGACGGAGGCGGTGGTGGCAGAGGCGAGCCGTTACCACTCTTCTCACTCTCACTCTCACTCTCACTCTCACTAATCGATGGCTCGTAGCTCAGCTCTAAGCGATAATCCGTAATCGAAGGACGTTGTTGCACCGCTGCATCGACGGCCTGCGTCAACTGTTTCAGATAATCCTGTCCAGTCGATTCGAGTAGAATCGGCCCAAAATAATAGCTCAAACTTTCGTGCTCATAGATAACATACCAACCACTATCTAACTCGGCTGGCCCAGCCTTGATCTGCCCTGGAAAGCGTTGGTCAAACCGAGCCTTCGACAAAAATCCTGTATACGAGATCGCAGACTCTTCGATCACGCGAATCTCTAACACGCTTTGCGCAACGCCGCTAACAGAACCAATCAATAAGACCAATATTAGCCGCCCTAAAGCATTCAATTGATTCATAGCATATCTGAGGTTTGAAAGTTTCATACTTAGAGCCCTGAAGGTAAATTCGATCCATAGTCGCCACTCCCAGTTCCCGTTACAGGCGTCGAACCGCCCGCACCTGCCCCGGAGTTTGGCGTGCTTGTTTCAGGCGGCTCAGCGCCGCTGGTCGACCTCGGTGGCGACACACCCGCACTCTTCGACTGATTCACCTCTACGGTGCGATTCGACTCTCCAGTGGCGCCAAAACCAAAATCTTCAAAACTGCGTTCAGTCGGTGCGCCGGCGCCACCTGAACCGCCAGTGCCACCGCTCTCTTCGGGTGGCACACCTGAGCTGCCTGCACTACCACCGCCTGTCGCACCTGACTTAGAACTGGCACGGTCAACCGATTCGCCTCCGCCAACTTGACCGACATCATCGAAGTCGCGGCTACCGCGAGGCGATTCGGACGAAGCACCCGATTTCGAACTCTCGCCCCCAACTGTGTCGCCAATACTCACACTAGCAATCTCGCTGAAATCACGCGACTCCGACGAGGCTTCTCCTGCGCCTTCGCCAGCAATCTGCTCTATATCGCCACTTGCACCTTCGCTGCCACTCGCCTCTGAAGATTCAATTGGTGGCGGAGGCGTCATGCGTCCATCAAACAGATCAGGATCTACAGCGGCATAGGTCACACCGACGCAGATCATCAGACCGCCCACCCATGCGAAGCAACTCTGTGTAAATATTAGCAAGCGACGACTCATTGTTTCTCGGTGCAGATCACCTTAATTTCTTTCGCGCTTCGAGTATCTACTTTAATCTCAATTTCAATCGAGCGATACCCTTTGCGAGTGCCCTTTAATTTATAAACATCGGGATAAAGCTTTAGATCCCTTTCCTTAAAACGCTCTGGCGCAAATACCCCGATCATGCTCACATAAGTCTTTTTATCGGATACCACATGCAGCCCGATTTGCTGACTTTGTAATGCCAACTCAGTGCGAATCCTTGATTCCTCCCGCATTTTGCTAGGCGGTACGCTACTGGGGCGACTCGTCATCGCATCATTAAAGAACTTCGCCGCTAGCGGATAGCGCCCTCCTTTCAGATACTTCGCCGCCGAAGCAATATTTTGGGTGTAGCGAATATTTGCAAGGTAAAGGCTCGAAGCCTTCTCGAGTCCAGTGCGGGCTTCCTTCGACTCGGGAGCGAGTGCCACCGCTTCCCGATACAACTTACGCGCCGCATCGAAACTACCAGCCTTCAGCGCATTAAAGCCGTCTGCTAGCAACACCTCTAAGCGCGCAGCTTTCGCCTTCACCTTGAGCTCTATGAGCCGCTCGTTTAACTCGGGACTGGGGCGAATCACAATCGCGGCTTCCAACGCTGCCACCGCGACGAGCAAATCGCCCTCGGCTTCTGCCTTATTCGCGAGCGCCAGAGCCGCCCTAAACTCACGCTCTCGAATCTGCGTATCGATGACTTTACGCTCATTGAGCAGAAATGGATTATTCGGATGCTTCACTAGCAATGCCTCCAGTTGAACCAGTGCCTCGTCAAGCTCACCCACATCCTGAAGCACCTTGAGCCCATGGACCTCAGCCGCAATTCCATCTAATGAACTAACTATCAGCAACCCATCCGCCGCCGCGATATTGGCTGAATCAATTTCCAACACTTTTCCATACGCGGATCTAGCTGCGGCCAGGTCCAACTCCTCCAATGCGGCATTCGCCGTTTCCAACATTCCACCCACTTGCTGAATCGAACGACCTTCGAGATCACCTAGAATCGCACCCGTCATTTCAAAACCGTCGACGCTCTCTTTATAATTGTCCGCATTCAAATCACGCAGCCCCTGATTATAGGCCTCCACCGCTTCGCGATAAGTATTCTCAAAGGCGGGCTTCAAATATTCGAGGCGCTTGAGTTCCGCATAAGTCGATTCGTTCAGTGCTCGGGCCTTTTCGGCCAATATCAAAGCGCCGAGCTGTGCATCCGCAGCGGCCACGACGCTACTATAATATTGCTCGGCTTTTTCGAGTTTCCCTGCCGCTAGCGCGTCACGCGCTTTTTCGACATCCTTACTTAGCTCCGCCATAAAATCGAGCGACACATCGCCCTTTCGCAGTGCGGCTGCCAGGTCTTCGCTCAGCAACTTATCGGCACGCTCCGCGAGTTGACGCAGATCATAGTTCACTGCTTCGCCATTGTTAATGCTAGCGGAAATTGAAATATTCGCTCCATTCCCCGCAGTGGAGTCGCCTCCTTTGGAAACCATCAGCACGATGACTGGCAGGACCATCAGAACAATTAATACGATAGCGACTAGGGCGACTGGCTTCTTGTTATGAGTCATAAAAAGTGATCAGGGTGTAGAACTAACATTCATCGCAACAGGCGAAGTGCAGAATTGCGACGCGAAAAATCGGACTGACACACGAGCGTCCTCAAAAAAACAATTCCGAAAAAGCTTACAATTCCGCTCCATCACCTGAACTGGCGGTTGGCAGATATCCCTGCTGAGTTAAAAATTTAACACCGTGCGCCATTGTAGCGTCATAATCGACATCGTTACTCTTTGGCCGAAAAAATGAACTATTAAAGAAAGTATGCCTCTTACCTTCAAAGGCGACCAAGGTGCAGTCATTACCGGCCTCTGTCATCAGCGCTGTGAAGCGTTCTACATTTTCAAACGGAACCGTCGAATCCGCAGTACCATGAAAAATCAAAGTCGGCGGCAGGCCTGCCCGCACGTGATGACACGGAGATATATCCGTTTTGCGTGCCTCTGTCACCGCTTTCAAACCATAACCTGCTTCAGTGGTGTCGATCACAGGATTATATAGAATCAGCAAATTCGGCATCGAACTGACGCTCAAATCCTCACCTTCCGCCTCATGCCCTTCGATCACCCCAGTGCATGCAGCGACATGCCCACCAGCCGATCCTCCAGCAGAGATGATACGATTCGGATCGACGCCCAATTCATTGGCATGCTGCCGAACCCAACGAATAGCGGATTTCCCATCTTCAACACATTCAAACGGAGTGGTCTTATGCGTCCTTTTGGTACGATATTCGGCAGAGATCGCAACCAAGCCCTGGCGGGCGAAATCTCTGGCTTGTTGATAGAATTGCCGTGGCGTCCCACCACTCCAACCACCACCAAAGAAAAACACGATCACCGGACTTTGATCTGAAGGAGCGTGGCTAAGAGGGTTAAAAACGTGCAGCTTTAACTCTGATGATTCCAGCGTTTTGTAAGCAATGGTCTGGTCTGGGCGAATCTGCTCCGCTGCTAGAGCAATGGTCGCTCCGAGAAGGAAGAGAAGGGAATTAGAGTAAATATGCTTCATTGTGCTTAATTAAACGGATGAGCCTCAAACATGGAACACCGAACTGAATCTTTTGATTAATTTAAACAAAATTTCCCATGAGTATTTCCGTATCATGGGAGACCGCACATACCAGATTGAACACACTCGGATACGCCGCAGGTTTAACAAATATTCTTAAGTTCAGGCCAAGTTCAAAATTCGGCGCAAAAAAAGTGACTTTCCATCAACTCTGGCGTCTCTTCATGCTTGCATGGGTGTGCAAAAAATCCACCCTTTCGACCAATTTATGCCAAAACGCACCGATATTCAAAAAATTCTTATCATTGGTTCCGGCCCGATAGTCATTGGCCAAGCCTGTGAATTCGACTATTCAGGCACTCAAGCCTGTAAAGCGCTGCGCGAAGAAGGCTACAAGGTAGTCCTCGTTAACAGCAATCCAGCGACCATCATGACGGATCCAGAGTTCGCCGATGTGACTTATATTGAGCCTCTTACGGTTGATGCGCTAGAGAAGATCATCGACAAGGAGCGACCCGACGCCCTGCTGCCGACACTTGGCGGTCAGACTGGGCTGAATCTTTCGATGAATCTGCATGATGCTGGCATTCTTAAGAAGTATGGCGTCGAAATGATCGGCGCGAAGCCAGAAGCTATCATTAAGGGCGAGGCGCGTGACATCTTTAAGCAAGCCATGGTTAAGATCGGCCTCGACGTTGCCAAGTCGGAAACGGTGCACACGCTGGCCGAAGCGATCGAAGCTGCGGAGAAGACTATCGGCGACTTCCCGATTATCATTCGCCCCAGCTTTACGCTGGGTGGTTCTGGTGGCGGCATCGCTTACAACCGCGAAGAATACGAGAAGATGGTGCAAAACGGTCTCGATCTATCTCCTACCACTGAAGTGCTTGTTGAAGAGTGCCTTCTGGGCTGGAAAGAATACGAAATGGAAATTATGCGCGACCACAAGGATCAGTGCGTGGTAATCTGTTCGATTGAAAACTTTGACCCAATGGGCGTCCACACTGGCGACTCTATTACTGTCGCTCCTGCAATGACGCTGACCGACAAGGAATATCAGATCATGCGCGACGCATCCTTCGCGTGTATTCGCGAAGTCGGCGTTGAAACTGGTGGCTCTAATATTCAATTTTCAGTCAACCCAGCCAATGGCCGCATGGTCGTGATCGAGATGAACCCACGCGTCTCTCGCAGTTCCGCTCTCGCATCCAAGGCCACAGGCTTCCCGATCGCTAAGATCGCAGCGAAACTTGCAGTCGGTTACAGTCTCGATGAACTTAAGAACGACATCACCCAGAAGACACCGGCCAGCTTTGAGCCGACAATCGACTATGTCGTCACAAAGATCCCGCGTTTCACCTTCGAGAAGTTCCCTGGCGCGGACACCACCTTGACTTCTGCAATGAAGTCTGTCGGTGAAGCGATGGCAATCGGCCGCACCTTCAAGGAATCGTTCCAAAAAGCGTTACGCTCACTCGAAATCGGCGCAAAAGGGTTTGTTGGCCCAGCTAAGTTCGAAGAAAAGATCACCGACATGCAGGCAGTGCGCCAAGGCATCGCGATCCCAACTTGCGAACGTGTTTTCTGGCTACGCCATGCATTTCTCAACGGCATGACGGATGAAGAAATCTTCGACACCTGCGCCCTCGATCCTTGGTTCATTCGTCAACTCCGTGAGCTGGTTGAAATCGAAGGCGACCTGCGCAAGAGCAGTCTAGCAAAGCTCGATGCTGAGCTCATGAAGACTTCCAAGGAAGCAGGCTTTAGCGATGCATTGATTGCCGACCTAGTTCACTCCAACCGCCAAGCCGTGCGCAAGCGCCGCGAAAAGCTCGGCGTGCTGACTAACTTCCGCCTAGTTGATACTTGCGCGGCTGAATTCGAAGCATTCACACCTTACTATTACTCCTCTTACGGTTCAGAAAACGAAATCGTCAAGAGCGACAAGAAGAAGATTATGATCCTCGGTGGTGGCCCGAATCGTATCGGGCAAGGCATCGAGTTTGACTACTGCTGCGTGCACGCCTCTTTCGCACTTCGCGATGCAGGTTTCGAAACCATCATGGTCAACTCGAACCCGGAAACTGTTTCGACTGACTACGATACATCCGACAAGCTGTTCTTCGAACCACTCACTCTCGAAGACGTCCTCGAAATTTATACCCAGTCCGGCTGTGACGGCGTGATCGTTCAATTCGGTGGTCAAACACCACTGAATCTCGCAACCGAACTCGAAGCACACGGCGTCAACATCATTGGCACATCGCCTTCGATGATCGATGCAGCAGAGGACCGGAAGCTGTTTCGCGACATTCTCGACCGAGTCGGCCTCAAACAACCAGAGAACCGTATTGCCAATTCTCTGGAAGAGGCCTACGAACTCGCCGGTGAGATTGGCTTCCCGATCCTGCTCCGCCCTTCCTTTGTTCTTGGCGGACGCGGCATGTTTATTGTCTATGATATGGCCGAAATGAAGACGATCGTCCGCGAAGTCTTCGACGTCGCACCTGGCACTCCAGTGCTACTCGACAAGTTCCTTGAAGATGCTTACGAGCTCGACGTGGACTGCATCTCGGACGGTGAAAAAACAGTGATCGGCGGCATGCTGCAACATGTCGAATTCGCAGGGGTGCACTCTGGCGATGCGACCATGGTCATGCCTCCGCACACGCTCTCAGCAGAGATACTCGATACCGTCCGCGAAGCCACTTACGCGCTCGCGAAAGAGCTCGAAGTAGTCGGCCTGATGAACGTGCAATACGCGATCAAGGACGACGAGCTTTACATCATTGAAGTCAACCCACGTGCCTCGCGCACCGTGCCATTCGTCTCCAAGGCGATCGGTGTGCCACTGGCGAAGCTCGCTGCCCGTATCATGGCAGGCGAAAAGCTCACAGACCTCGGCTTCACCAAAGAAATCATTCCTCCATACTGGGCAGTCAAAGAATCCGTGTTCCCATTCAACCGCTTTCCAGGCGCTCCGGTCATGTTAAGTCCAGAAATGCGCTCGACTGGCGAAGTCATGGGGCTGGATAAGGATCTCGGGGTTGCTTTTGCAAAATCACAAATGGCGGCTAAGCCTGCACTGCCCGACTCGGGCGACGTTTTTATCAGCGTAAAAGACGACGACAAAGAGCGCGCCATCAAAATCGCCCGCGGACTCAGCGAACTCGGCTTCGGTATTATCGCCACCGCTGGCACTGGTAAGCTCTTCAAAGCCAACGGCATTGATATGAAGCACGTCTGCCGACTGAGCGAAGGTCGCCCGAACGTGATAGATTTGATTAAGAATAATAAGGTCTCACTAATCGTCAACACGCCTCAAGGCACCGTCCCTCGCCAAAACGAGAATATGATCCGCACCGAAGCGGTGAAGCACAACATCTGTATTATGACGACGATCTCGGCAGCCTCTGCAGCAGTCGAAGGCATCAAATCACTTCGCGAAAAGGGCTACGAGGTTCGTTCAATTCAGTCTTACAGCCAAGAAGCCAATCCACGCTAACTTCGCCTCTATTCTTTATCTTGCTTGGACTCATTATCCCAACAGAAACAGCAGAGTTTCATTACGATCAAGAGAACAAATAAAACGCTTCACAAATGAAAGCCCCAACCATTATCGCACTGCTGCACGGACCAGATCAACCTGGTCTTGTTTCACGTGTGTCGAGTTGGATCTTTTTACGTGGCAGTAATATTCATCACGCCGATCAACATAAGGATCTAGAGGCGAATGTCTTCTTCCAACGTGTAGAATGGACACCGTCTGGTCAAATCGACGAAGAAGCTGCAGCCTTTGAGAAATTTGCCCACGAAGATCTCGGCATGACGGTCAAAGTCGCGAAATCGACGGATCGCCCAAAAGTCGCCCTGTTCGTGTCGAAGATTGATCACTGCTTCCACGACACGATTCTGCGCTTCCGCGCTGGTGAAATGGCAGGTGATTTGGTATGTATTATTTCAAACCATGACGCACTCAAAGCGGACGCCGAAACCTACGGAATTCCGTTCCATCACGTGCCTGTGCTCAAAGAAACCAAGGCTGAAGCAGAGACCACGCAACTCGAGATTGTGCATGCGCAAAATGCCAACCTCGTGGTGATGGCGCGCTACATGCAGGTCCTCTCTGACGACTTCCTGAAAAAAGTAGGCTGCCCCGTGATCAACATTCACCACTCTTTTTTACCTGCATTTGCTGGCGGTAAACCATACCACCAAGCACACGCTCGCGGCGTCAAACTGATCGGAGCCACAGCGCACTACGCCACAGCTGACCTTGACGAAGGCCCAATCATCCACCAAGACGTTACTCGGATCAATCACCGCAACTCAGTGCCTGATTTGGTTCGCAAAGGAAAAGACCTCGAAAAATCAGTCTTTGCCCAAGCGATCCGCCTTCATCTCGACAACCGCATTCTAGTTTATCATCACAAAACCGTCGTATTCGACTAGGTACACTTTCCACTCCAAACACTACTTTCACTTTGTTATGAATCACCCACCAAAAAAGAAATACAAAAATCCTCTCATGCCTGAAGACGACGTCATCGACGAGCGCCATCTCATCGACCTCGAAGACTCAGTAGATATCTCTTTCGAAGACCGCGTCAGCATCTACTGGATGGAGAACAAGAGTTTCCTGATTGGCTGTATCACGGTGCTGCTACTGGTTGTCGCTGGTTACCAAAGCTTGCGCATCTTCAAGGACCGCTCAGAAATCGCGCTCCAAGCCGAATATGCAGAAGCCAACGCAAGTGAAGCGCTCGCAGACTTCGCCAAAGCCAACCGCAATAAAGCACTTGGCGGATTTGCCGCACTTAGCACCGCTGACGCCGCTTACTCTGCTGAAGAGTACGAAAAAGCCCTCGAGTTCTACAATTTGGCCGCCGCCATACTTGAAGAGTCGACCCTCGCGGGGCGCGCCCAGCTCGGGCAAGCTTTCTCGCTCTACCAAAACGGCAGCACCGACGAAGGCCTCGCCAAGCTCAATGCCATTACTGCTGACAGTAGCCTAGCCGAAGGGGTTCGCGCCGAAGCCGCCTACCATCTCGCAGTCGAAGCCGACACCGCAGGTCGCAGCGCAGAATTTGAAAGCTTCGCAGCACAAATCAACGCCTCGCCACTGGCGGGCCAATGGCAACAGCGCCTCAGCTACTACCAGCAACAAACACAGTAATTAGTCGCTCGTTAAACCGATTCTTCCAAACGCACAGGTATGCAAGCCTGTGCGTTTTTGATGCCAACAGACAACATCACAGATCCAAATTGAAATAGAACTCGCAAGGCTTATTGAGGAATCGTTGACAGTTCCGAAATAGAATACACAACATATATCGCGCTGTTCGATTATCTGTTTAGACTGATTAAACGGAGGCAGAGCAACTCATCTCATCTAGAAATATACCGCTTTATTATGAGCACAATCATCACAGACATCCGCGCCCGCGAAATCATTGATTCACGTGGCAATCCTACTGTTGAAGTCGACGTCGAACTCGAGTCCGGCATCGTCGGCCGCGCTGCCGTTCCTTCTGGTGCTTCTACTGGTGAACACGAAGCTGTAGAGCTTCGCGACGGCGACAAAGCTCGCTACCTCGGCAAAGGCGTCCTCAAGGCTGTTGACAATGTCGACAACCTCATCGCTCCTGAACTAATCGGTTTCGACGCATGCGACCAGCTGACAATCGACAAGATCATGCTTGAGCTCGATGGCACTGCCAACAAAGGCAAGCTCGGCGCCAATGCTATGCTCGGGGTCTCGCTTGCAGTTGCACATGCTGCTGCCGACGCGCTCGGCCTGCCCCTTTATAAGTACATCGGCGGCCCTAATGCTAAAGTACTCCCAGTGCCAATGATGAACGTCATCAATGGTGGTTCTCACTCTGACGCTCCAATCGCGTTCCAAGAGTTCATGATCCGCCCTATCGGCGCAGCAACATTCAGCGAAGCAGTACGCATGGGTGCTGAGTGCTTTCACAGCCTCAAGAAGGTTCTTCACGATCGTGGCCTCAGCACAGCAGTGGGTGACGAAGGAGGTTTCGCTCCCAAGTTCGACGGTACAGAAGATGCACTCGACACATTGACGAAAGCAGTTGAAGCAGCTGGCTACAAGGTTGGCAGCGACATCACATTCGCACTCGACTGTGCTGCTTCTGAGTTCTTCGAAAACGGTGTCTACGACTACGCTAAGTTCGAAGGTGAAGGCGGCGCAAAGCGCAACTCCGCAGAGCAAGCAGCCTACCTGCAAGAGCTCTCTGAGAAATATCCAATCGATTCAATAGAAGATGGTTGCGACGAAAACGACTGGGACGGCTGGAAGGCTCTCACAGACGCGATCGGCGACAAGGTGCAGCTCGTCGGCGACGATCTTTTCGTCACCAACGTTAAGTTCCTGCAAAAGGGTATCGATCTCGGCGTAGCCAACTCGATCCTTGTTAAGGTCAACCAAATCGGCACACTCACCGAAACACTCGAGGCAATCGAGCTCGGCAAGGCAAACGGCTACAACTCGGTGATCTCTCATCGTTCCGGCGAAACCGAAGACGTGACGATCGCGGACATCGCGGTGGCAACCAACGCTGGACAGATCAAGACAGGTTCCATGAGCCGCTCCGACCGTATCGCAAAATACAACCAACTTCTTCGTATTGAAGAAGAGCTGGGCGAAAACGCAGTTTACGCTGGCACACTGTAAGCGGCCCTTACATCGAATTACCACAAAGCCCGACGGTTAGCCGTCGGGCTTTTTTATGGTCCATCGTCGATGAGTGGTTAAAGGAGCAATTGCGACTCGCGCTGCTATCGCGTTCAATTACCAAACAAACCCCCAATCAGCGACCCTTGCCACTCAACTGTAATGCTCGCCGCCGACAAATTGCTCGCTTCAATTTTCTAAATGCTTACTTGTTACTCATCATCCTTAGAAATCATGACCTTAAAAGAAAAACAAGACGCGCTCGTCGAAGAGATCACTTTGATTCCCGACGCCTACGAACGCCTAGGCTATATCGTTGACCGCGGCAAAAAAGCTGCAGGGTTAACCGAAGACCTCCGCATTGATAGCTTCAAAATCGAAGGTTGCATGTCACAGCTCTGGGTGGTGCCGGCATTTAAGGATGGTTTGTGCTCGTTTCGCTCTGAGTCTGACTCAGCAATTGTTAAAGGAATCGCTGAACTACTGTGCAACTTCTATAGCGATGCGAAGCCCGAAGAAATCATTGCTGCCGATGCTGAATTCCTCGGCGAAGTTGGTATCACACAGCACCTTTCCCCAAATCGGCGTAATGGCTTGAGCCGTATCGTCGACTCGATCCAACGATTCGCACAATCCTGCTTGGCAGACTCGTAATCACACAGAAGCGACACTCTCAGCGCTTCCCAGTTCCTGCCTCAAGTCTCAGCAATGGCCGCCCCACTTTATGACGCACACGCTCATTTCGCCGCCCCAGCGTTACAACAACACTGGCAGCAGATCAGTCATGACTTAGAGAAAATCGACCTGAAGTATGCCGTCGTCAACGGCACCTCTCCTGCCGATTGGCCCGCAGTTCTCCAACTCGCAAAATCAGAGCCACACATGATTCCCGCAATTGGCATGCACCCGTGGAAAGTGAACGATGCACCCACTGACTGGCAGGCACAATTCCTGCAGGCGCTG
>Ga0209307_1001851_pt1 | contig 12953 bp, 17 predicted proteins | sample COGITO_mtgs_1105_FD_185519 | JGI IMG/M metagenome (GOLD analysis project Ga0209307, IMG submission 185519) | Pelagic marine microbial communities from North Sea - COGITO_mtgs_110530 (SPAdes) (version 2) | ecosystem: Environmental > Aquatic > Marine > Epipelagic ... | reverse complement strand
TATTTATACTAAAGGTTATTTAATATAGGATTGCATATGCCAGAGAACGTAGAGAGAAAACCACCTAAAGGAAACATTAAATTTACAATTTCACTATCAGATGAACAAAAAACATCAAAAGCAGAAATACTCAATCATCCGTTTAATTTTATCATAGGCCAGGCAGGTAGTGGTAAAACTTTATTAGCGTGTCAAGTTGGATTGGATATGTTTTTTAAAAGACAAGTTAATAAAATAGTTATAACAAGACCAACTGTATCAAATGAGGACAATGGGTTTCTACCTGGCTCATTAGATGAAAAGATGGAGCCTTGGTTAGTACCAATCAAATCTAATATGAGAAAAGTTTATAACAAACCAGCTATTTTAGATAAAATGATGGTAGATGAGCAAATCGAATTAGTATCATTAACACACTTTAGAGGAAGAACATTTGATAACTCCATAGTTATAGTAGATGAGTTTCAAAATCTAACTAAACAACAACTTCTTATGGTGTTGGGTCGTGTCGGTAAAGGCTCTACTATGATATTATGTGGTGACCCACAACAAATTGATTTAAAATTTAGGAATGATTCAGCAATACATGAAGTTCCTAAATTAAAAGGTTCAAAATGGGTTTACGATGTTGTATTAAAGGATAATCATAGACATGAATCTTTAAATGATATTTTAAGATTATTAACAGAATATTAAATTGTATATATTTATTATAAACACTAATCAAAGGTAACTATGTCAGCGGGAAAATATTCATTTACAATAGAACAAGGGTCAACATTAGAATTTGAAATACAATACAAAGATTCTAATGACACTCCTATTGATTTAACGTCATATAATGGAAGAATGCAAGTAAGACCAACGGTTGGGTCATCTGATGTGTATTTAACGTTATCAAGTACCTTACAATCAGATAATACAGGCTTAAACTTTAGTGGTTCAAACGGAAGTACACCGCTATCATCTGGTTCAATCGGAATATATGTTTCAGCAGTAACTTCATCCGCATTAGATTTTACAACTGCTCATTATGATTTGGAAATCTACTCTGGTAGTGGTAATTCTGAATATGTGGTTAGATTGCTAGAAGGTAAGGTAAACTTATCTAAAGAGGTAACACGATAAAATGGCATCTAAGAAAGTAAATATAACAAATGCCGATAATAAAGTAACTGTAACCAACTCGAATAATAAAATTGAGGTTATAGATACTAATGTAGCATCTAATGTTGAAGTTACGCAACCCATAACATCTATAGTTGAAGTAAAAACTCTGGGCCCAAAGGGTGACAGAGGGGTTCAAGGTGAAACTGGTTCTCAAGGAATACAAGGGCCAGCAGGTACTGATGGTGGTGGGGTATTTACACTAATTGATGGTGGGGTAATATACGCAACCACATCATCCCTACAAATATCAGGTTCACTATCAGTATCTGGTTCTATATCATTTGATTCACTAGATGGTGGTAGTTTTTAATTAATAATTGAGGGATAATAGTGGCATCTAATGAAATAAAATTAAAAAGAAGTAGTGTTCAATCTAAAGTACCAAGTATTAGTGACTTAACATTGGGTGAATTGTCTGTAAACACATTTGATGGTAAGTTGTTTTTTAAAAAAAATAATGGTTCTGATTCTATTGAATCAATTGTAACTACCAACGCACAAATCACAGGTTCGGTTGAATTAACTGGCGCATTAACATCATCTCTTTCATTAATTGAAAACGATACACCATCAACCGATATGTTTTTGGTAAAAATTAATGGAAGTGATAAGGTAAAGGTAAATTCAGAGGGAACGTTCATAATAAAAGAATCAGCTACACTACCAAGTGGTGAATCTGGTGCAATATCAATAAGTGGAAGTAATTTTTTCGTTTATTTATAAAAGTTAATATTTATTAGTATAATATAGAACAAAAGAATTTAAAGAGGTCAAAAAATGGCAGGATGGAAAAAAGTAATAGTATCAGGTTCGGTTGCAGAACTACATACACTATCAATAAGTAGTGCATCAAACGCGGGACTAGATACTGATAAGTTTTTGGTAGTTAGTTCATCGGGTGTTGTTCATTTTAGAACAGGTGCCGAAGTTCTTTCAGATATTGGTGCAGGAGCAGGTTCTGGTGATATTTCAAGTGTTGTTGCTGGTGATGGTTTAACTGGTGGTGCAAGTACTGGCGATGCAACTCTAAATGTTGTTGGTGGTACTGGTATAACTGCCAACGCTAACGACATTCAGATTACTGATGGTGGTGTTGGTACAACCCAACTAGCAGATGATGCAGTAACCGAAGACAAACTAGCAAATACTTTGTTGGCTGAAATAGACGCCAATACAGCAAAAGTAACAAACGTAAGTACTAACCTATCCAAAACAACAGCTGCAGCTCAAATAACAATTAATTCATCTGATGGTGATAATGTAATTATTGGAGAAGCAACCGATACAATCGCTGGTTTAATGAGTACTACTCATCATGATAAATTAGATGGGATAGAGGCATCCGCAGACGTAACAGATACAGACAATGTAACTTCTGCTGGAGCATTAATGGATTCTGAATTAGCCACAATTGCATTAGTAAAAGCACTGACTCCAACAATGATATCAGGCTCACATACAGCATTAAGTTCTTCAATAGCATCTGATGTTGCTACAAATACGGCAAAAGTAACAAATGTTTCTACCAATTTAACTATAACTGGAACGACTGAAGCTAGAGTAATCGTTTCTTCAGATGGTACAGATGCAACAATACCTGTAGCAACAACATCTGTTTCAGGTCTAATGAACACTACACTATTTGATAAATTAGATGGGATAGAAGCATCTGCTGATGTAACTGATACTGCAAATGTTAAAACAGCATTAAACGCTTCATTAGGAGGAGCAGCAACTATCGGTGATTCTAGTGATACGATTACTATACCAGGTAACTTAACAATTACAGGCACAAGAACTGAATTACAAGTAACTAACTTAAATGTAGAAGACCAATTTATTCTATTAAACTCAGGTTCAACCTCTGGTGATAGTGGAATTATATTTGGTGGTACTGGAAACGGAACTGCTCAAGAAGGTCACTCTATTTTCTGTGATGATTCTGATGGTGATGGTGCAACATTTGGATATAAATCACAATTAGCACATAATGTAACTACAGGTGGTACACCAACTTCTAAATTAGGTAATATTGAATCATCCACATCTGCACCATCATCTGCACCAACATTTCAAGGTGTGGGTACTATTCATATTAAAACAGATTCTGAAGAAATTTACATCTATGCATAATCGAAATGTTAAAAAAATTAAAAACCGTTATGGCATCATTACAACAACTTAAAGAAAATAAAAAAAGTGACAATGAGGTATTTTCAAAAGAAGAACTAGAGTTCTTATTACAGTTAATATCAGAATCAACTTTTAAAGGCAATGATGTTCAATTAGTATTTGAAACTGCAGTTAAAATTCAAAAAAATATAACTAACGCATAGTGTGTTATAATTAAAAGTCCCCTTATGGGGATTTTTTACTTTAATAATAAAATTCTTATATTTATATTAAATAGCTATTATAGGCCAACAAACGGAAGTGGGTGACGATGTGTCATTACCAACCATAATAGGAGAGATATATGCCAAATTGGAAAAAAGTCATCACATCTGGTAGTGATGCAATTTTAAATTCGCTAAGTGTAGGGGATTTAGGAGTAACAGGTTCAGTAGAAATATATAGGTCAGGTTCTGTTGGGGATACTGATGTATTTACTATTGAAGGTGGGCTTGGTACTTTATTCTCAGTAACAGATGAACTATCTGGTTCTTTATTCTCAGTAAATGATATTTCAGGTATTCCAATCTTTGAAGTATTCTCAGATGATACTGTTAAGATAGGAACTTATAATGATGAAGCGATTATAGTTAATGGTAATTCCGCAATCGTAACAGGTTCATTTACAGGTTCATTTCAAGGAACTGCAGAACTAATTCAAGGTGATGTTAAAATAAGTGGCGGTTCATTAGGTGTGGGTGTAACTGCAAACGCAACGGATGGTAGAATAGATGCATCAAATGATATTGTTGCTTATTCCTCATCAGATAAAAGATGGAAAACAAATATAAAACTAATCGAATCACCATTAGAAAAATTACAAAAATTAAGTGGTGTTGAATTTGATTGGATTGAAGATTTTAGAGCTCATGGTAATAGTGGAAATGATATTGGTGTAATTGCACAAGAAGTAGAATTAGTTTTACCACAAGTAGTTCAAACAAGAGATAGTGGGATGAAAGCGGTTAGATATGAAAAATTGATACCACTTCTTATTGAAACTATCAAAGAACAACAAAAACAAATTGATGAACTTAAAAATAAGATTAACTAATGGCACTAACAGCATCAGGACAATTAAGTTTAGGTGATATTGCAACTGAAATGGGTGTAAGTTTGAGCAATGTATCTCTTACAACTCAATCGACTACGGATATTAATACAAACTCAACATCAAAACCCGATGGAAGCACACCACATTCTTTATCAGAATTTTACTCATACGACCATTCAGCATCATCACTTACCGCATTTATTGTAGATGACAATCCATATGAGTCTGGAGGAGGAGCTTGTGATTCTGGTAGACCAAGTGCAGAATGGTATCACGATGGGGGAGGTGAATATCCTGCAGATGGAGATACAGTATATACCGATTCGGGTGGTACTACCAACCCAGAAGATGGATTTTATTGGATGGCTGAACCGTCATCATTTGAAATAGGCAGTGGTGTTGTGGGTGATGTAACACCTTGTTAATAAAACAGGAATAAATTATGTATGAACAAAGAAATTTTATGATTTTTTCAACTTCTGAAACTGGAAGTATTGATTTTACAGAAGTATTAGAAACTTCGTCAGAAACGCTTAGATTAAATATAAGTGGTTCAAAATCATTTGTTAAATGGGATGGTGATATACCAACATCAGTTTCTTCATTAACAACAAAAGAAGGCCCATACACTCACCAACAAATTCTAACAATACTAACCGGCTCAGAATGGGTTGATGATTTGGAATTACCATAATGGCTGGAAGTACAGGTCCCGATATAGTAACAGATGGATTAGTATTATCATTAGATGCTGCTAATAAAAAGTCATATCCAGGAACAGGTACCACTTGGTATGATTTAAGTGGAAATAATTCTGATTTCACATTAGATGGTTCTGGAATAACTTATAATTCTAACGGTTATTTTGATTTAACGGATGGCGGTGCAACATATAATGCAGCATTAACTTCTGGAACCTCATGTACCGTTATTTTCTGGATGAGAACTACCGATATACAATCATTATTCTTAAGCTCCACTACTAATGGCGGGAAATATTTAGGAGCTTATAATTCTGGTAATAAAGAATATTATAATACAGTAGGTTCACCTGATTTTAGAATGGATTTAGTCTCACAAACTAATATCTATGACAATGCATTAGACGGAGAGTGGCATATGTTTGAGTTCAAGGGGGCAGATTTAAGCACATGGAATCCTATATATTTTAATCAGTATCCAACCTTTACATTTGGTAATGGTCAAATAGGTATAATACAATTGTATAATAAGAATTTAAGTGCATCTGAGAGTGCACAAAATTACAACGCAACAAAAAATAGGTTTATATAAATGGCATTTAGATATTCACCAAAAGTAGTAACAGATGGTCTAATATTCGCAGTTGACGCAGCTAATAAAAAATCATATCCTGGTAGTGGTACTAATTGGAAAGATGTTGTTAGTAACAACAATGGAACATTAACCAATGGCCCGACATTTAATAGTGGAAACGCAGGTACTATTGATTTTGATGATACCAACGATTATATAACTTTTGGAAATACATCTACTTTAAATTTCGAATGGAACGACCCTCATAGTATAGAGGTTTGGTTAAAACGTTCTAATAGCGGTAATTCATATATAGTAGGAAAAAATGAAAGTAGTGGTAATTATAGGGGTACTGAATTTACGTTTAGTGGCGTTAATCTTATACAATATGTTATTCGTAATACCAACTCCACAAGTAATAGAATATATTCCCGAAGTACAAATACTTATAATGATGGTGAGTGGCATCAATTTGTAGTAACATATGATGGTTCTGGAACTGCAGGTGGTATAGGTATTTACGTTGATACTGTATCAGATGTTAATGTGGTTGATACTGGTAATATAACGGGTGGAACAACTTCAACGGCAAACGCGGTTATAGGTGCTAGAAACGGTGTCGCTAATTACTTTGGTGGTAATATATCAATAGTAAAATACTATAATAAGGTATTAACTTCAGCTGAAATCCTACAAAATTATAACGCATTAAAAAATAGGTTTGGATTATGAGTACATCAGGAGGGCCTGAAATAGTAACAGATGGATTAGTATTAGCATTAGATGCTGCTAATAAAAAGTCATATGCTGGTAGTGGAACTACATGGACAGATTTAGTAGGTAGCAATGATAGCACCTTAACTAACGGGCCTACGTTTAACTCTGGAAATGGAGGTAGTATTTCTTTTGATGGGACTAATGACAGCGTAATTGTATCTAACATCAGCACAAACGACTTTAGCGGAGAAGCAACTTTACTTTGCTGGTTAGCATGTTACAGTAACACGCCTGGCGCAAACCAAACAGGAATATTTGGGTGGGGTTCTTCAAGCGCTAGGTCGCATTATCCATGGACAAATGGGTATGCATACTTCGACACGTTTAGAAACGCGAGAGTAGATACTATTTCTTTATCTTCTTTAGATAGAACAACACCCCATCTTTTGGCAATCACTACAAAATCAGGGGGTAACTGGAATCTTTATCAAAACACCACAGTGGTAAAAACCGCAAACGCGGAATCTACCATTGTGTGGGATGACGCAACGATAGGGCGTGAAACCGCAAATGAAGGATACAGATTTCAAGGGAAGTTCTTTGTCTTTTCTTTGTATAATCGTGAGCTGTCCGCCTCCGAAATCACTCAAAATTATAACGCATTAAAAAATAGGTTTGGATTATAACAATCTACCATATTTATAATAAACAATAGGAGATATTAATGGCAGTACAAATTCCAATATGGCCAGGTTCATCATCATTCTTTCCAGATATGACACCGTTTGGTTATTATGATAATGATTATGAGTTTCAACAAGATGTTGATAAGGTGTCATCTTGGTGCGCCAAACGATTGGGTTATCCAATTGTTGATATTGAATTACAAGATATAAACTTTTATGCGTGTATTGAGGAAGCGGTTACCGAATATTCAACTCAAGTAAACCAATTTAATATTAGAGAAAACCTTTTAAATATAAAGGGTAGTTCAACCTCTTCAAATTTATCACAAACAGAATTAAATGCAAACTTAGGTGGATTGATATCTTTAGCAAAAGATTATGGTACAGAAGCAGGTAGTGGTGGTAGAGTAACGTACTATACAGGCTCATTTATTGCAAATGCAGACCAACAAGTTTATGATTTAACCGACCCTACGTTAGTTTCATTGGAAAGTGGGACTCCTGGTGTGGATACTATTGAAATTAAGAAGATGTTACACAACGCACCACCTGCAATGGTAAGGTACTTTGACCCATTTGTAGGAACTGGATTAGGTTCACAACAAATGATGGATACATTTGGATGGGGTAACTACTCACCAGGTGTTTCATTTATGATGTCACCTTTGTATGATGACCTTTTAAGATTACAAGCAATTGAATTTAACGATATGGTTCGTAAATCTCAATATGGATTTGATATTCAAAACAACAGAGTAAGATTATTCCCAATACCTGAGAGTAGTTATAGAGTACACTTCCATTATATATTAGATTTGGAAAGAAGAAACCCAATCATAGACAATTCAGTAGTATCTGATTATTCAAACGCACCATTTGATAGAATTAAATACACTAGAATAAATCATGTAGGAAAACGTTGGATTCACAAATACGCATTGGCATTAGCAAAAGAAATGTTAGGTGCAGTAAGAGCTAAGTTTAGTTCAGTACCAATTCCTAACTCAGAAATAACATTAGATGGTGCAGATTTAAGAAGTGAGGCATCTACAGAAAAAGAAATCTTAATTTCAGAATTAAGAGAAAACTTAGAAGCAACTTCTAGAAAAGCATTGTTACAAGCACAACAAGAAGAATCAGAAGCTATGGAATTAACTCTTAATAGAGTTCCAAAAGCAATTTATATTGGTAGTTTTTTATTACCATTTATAGGGGTACTGATATAATGGCGTTATTCGGTGGAGAAAGAGATGCATCTTTGTTTAGAAAAATAAACAAAGAATTAATAACGGATATCATAGATACTGAAGTGTATTACTATAAATTAATTATAGAAGATACCAAATCTAACTTATATGGTGAGGGTAAAAGTAAAATATACCACAATCCTATAAAAATACCCACATTGGTTGATAGAACAAATGCTGAGCAGGTATTTGATGATTTTGGTTCATCTTATACTAGAAATGTAAACTTTTATTTTTTAAGAGACATATTAAAAGATAAAAATGTGTTTCCTGAGATTGGTGATGTAATTGAGTGGAATGATGAGCAGCATATTGTAGATGTAATATTTCAAAATCAATTCTTCGCAGGTAAGAATCCAGAAACTTGGGATGGTGGTGATTCACAAGGATATAATCTATCTATTCTATGTGAAACTCATGTAGCAAGAAAAACACAACTTAATTTAAAAGATGATGTTAGAGTGGGTGTTAATAATAATAACAATGACTTACCAATAGGTATATAATGGCAATAAAGTATAGACAAAATAGAGATGAGAAGGTAGATTTGAAAAGAACACAAAGTTCTACTTCAGATGACCCTATATTGAATAAAGCTAAACAAATATCTCGTAAAAACGATGATGTAAAAAATATATCAGTTGGTATATACGATATTGACTTAGCATTTAAAGATTTTTTAGAGAAAGATGTCAGACCTACTATCGAAGAAGGTGGAAACTTTATTCCAGTACCTGTATTATATGCATCGCCTGAAAATTGGGTATCTGCCCAAAGAGATGGGTTTATAAGAGATGCTAATGGTAAAGCACAGACTCCATTAATCTCATTCAAACGAAACTCATTGGATGTAAACACCGAATATTCAAAATTAAAGGTAATGACTGATGATGATACATCACGAACCTTTGTAAAAAAATATACACCTAAGAATAGATACGATGCATTCTCGCAACTAATAGATTCAAAACCTATTGATGAGTATCATATTGTAGATAATCCAGATTATGTTAACATTAGTTATGATGTTATAGTGTGGTGTGATTATATGGAAGATTTAAACAAAGTGGTTGAACAAATCATTTACTTTCAAGGTGGGGTCTTTGGTGAAAGATATAAATTCCAAATCAAAGGTGAATCTTACTCGTTCGAAACAACAAATGGGGTAGGTGAAGAGCGAATTGTTAAAAGTAACGTAACTCTTACATCAAAAGCATATATTATACCTGAAGATAGGGGTAAACGAGTAATAAACTCTCAAAAGGCGTTTGGCACATCTAAGATTGTGTGGAATACTAGACTAGACACTTAGTGTTTAGATTATAATTTTAATATTTATACCTATAAGTTAGTATAATAAAAATAAATGTTATGGCAGAAGTAAAAAACGTTACTGAAAAACAAAATATTAAGTTTGAAGAAGACGAAATTAAAAAAATAGAAAAGTTTAGAAACGATTTTTCAGAAGTTACCGCAAAGTTAGGAGAAGTTGAGATTGAATTAACCTTAATCGAAGCTCAGAAAGATAATGTTGTAAAATTCAAAAATCAATTAAAAGACCAATACTTAAAGCTAAGAGAATCTGAAATTAAGTTAGCAGGGGAACTTAAAGAGAAGTATGGTGATGGTGAATTTGATATAAACACAGGTATGTTTACACCATCGACATAAATATACATCGTTTCCAATTTTTAGAAGTATTTATTAGTATATAAACCAAAAATTATAATAGGAGAATAAAATGGCAGAAAGAATAGTAAGTCCTGGTGTATTTACCAGAGAAAAGGACTTGTCGTTTCTACCCCAAGGAATTGGTGAAATCGGAGCAGCACTAATAGGGTCTACAGTTAAGGGCCCTGCGTTTGTTCCGTACCCAGTAGACTCATTTCAAAAGTTTCAACAAGTATTTGGTGGATTGACGGAGGATTCATATCTACCATATACTGCACAGGCTTATTTAGAGGATGCAGGAACAGCAACAATCGTTAGGGTATTAGGACAAGATGGGTATACCTTAGAAAACCCAGTCGGATTAATTATATCCTCATCAGCAGGTACTAAATTAGCAGGTGTACTACACCCAACTACAGGTGTAACATCCGATACTGACGTATTTAAAAGTAGTTCGGTATCAGACCAGTTTGAGGCAACAAATGTATCAGCATCATTGTTTACATTGGGATTATCTGGTTCAACATTCGCAAACGTTACTTATAGTGCATCATTAAATCCAACAAGTGATAACTACTTTACAAAATCATTTGGATTTTCAGCAAGAGGTTCACAAAAGGGATATGTTTTAGCAAACTTTAAAACATTCCAATCGGAATCATTTGCAACTGGTGAAATACCCGTTGTAACAATGGATATGACTAAAGATATTGATTACTCTAAAGCATATACTGAGGCATCAACACCTTGGATTACATCACAAAAGGTTGGTGGTAATACTACTAACTTAATTAAGTTCCATACATTATCACATGGTAATAACACTAACTACGAATTTAAAATTGGTATTCAAGATGTTAAACCAGCAGGTTCAGTACCTGGTTCTGAATATGGTTCATTTACTGTAGTTGTACGAAGAGTAGACCAAGACAAAGTTATTGGTTCACCATTTGTAGGTGTAGTTGATAGTGATATCAGACCTAACTTAGTGGAATCATTTCAAGGTGTTAACTTAGACCCTAATTCTCCAAACTTTATCGTTAGAGTGATTGGTGATAAGTATATTACAGTTGATGCTAATGGAAAATTATCAACAAATGGTGATTATCCTAATAACTCAGAAAATATTAGAGTAGAAGTAACTAATGCAGTTAAAGAAGAAGCAGTAGATGTATCTTTAGTACCATTTGGTTTTGCTGCATTGCAAAATCCATTCGGAACTGCATTTACAGTACCAGACCCTGCATATGTATCAGCACAGACAATTAATAACTCATACAATCCTAAGAAATTTTACGGATTTAATTTTGATTTAACTACAACTGATAACTTAGCGTTTTTAGCACCAACACCTGATACTGGAACTGCAACTGCAGGAACTGCATTTTACTTAGGTGATTATAACCAAGAAGCTGGAGCTAATTTCCCATCATCTGCATCACCTAACTCAGGTTCTATTTCGTTATCAGATGCAACTACATCAATTAACTCTCGTAAATTTATAGTACCATTTCAAGGTGGTTTTGATGGATTCAAACCAAATAGAATTGTAAGTACTACTGGTGATATTACTGCCGGAAACACACAAGGGTATGATTGTTCATCTAATACAGCTACTGGAACAATTGCATTTAGAAAAGCAATTAACTCAGTATCTAATCCTGATGAATTTGATATTAATATGTTAGTAATTCCTGGTCTTATCCACAGATTACATTCTGCAGTAACAACATTTGCTAAAGATATGTGTGAAGATAGACAAGATACATTCTTTATTATGGATGCATCTGCATGGGGTGATTCAATCTCAACTGCAACTAACGCAGTTCAAGCATTTGATTCAAATTATGTAGCATCTTACTATCCTTGGGTTAAGATACTTAATACAGATAAAAACAAACCAGTATGGGTGCCGCCATCGGCAGTACTTCCTGGTGTTATCGCATTTAACGACCAAGTGGCCGCTGAATGGTTTGCACCTGCCGGATTAAATAGAGGTGGATTAACTTCAGCAATTGAAGCTAAGACTCGTTTGACTAGAGCAGAGAGAGATGCACTTTACGAAGGTAGATTGAATCCTATTGCAACGTTCCCTGGTCAAGGTGTAACTGTATTTGGACAGAAAACCTTACAAGCTAAACCATCAGCATTGGATAGAATCAATGTAAGAAGATTGTTAATCGCAGTGAAGAAATTCATCGCATCATCTACAAGGTACTTAGTATTCGAAAACAATACTGCAGCTACTAGAAATAGATTCTTATCAATCGTTAATCCTTACTTAGAATCAATTCAACAAAGACAAGGTTTATATGCATTTAGAGTTATTATGGATGAAACCAATAATACTCCAGATGTAATTGATAGAAACATAATGGTAGGAGAGATATTCTTACAACCTGCTAAAACAGCAGAATTTATAGTTCTTGACTTTAACGTACTACCAACTGGGGCAGCATTTCCAGAATAGTATATAGACAATAGTTACGTTCCCCTAATAATTTTGGGGGAACTAACTATTTTTTAGAATAAACTATATTTATATAAAAGAATTAGAAACATAGGAAAACAAAAATGGCACAATTATTAGACCCAACAGAAGTAATGTTTACATCATTCGAACCGAAGATGTCAAACAGATTCATTATGTATATAGAGGGAATCCCTGCATACTTAGTGAAAGCAACTTCAAGACCAGAAATAGGAAATGGTAAAGTTACCATCGACCATATTAATGTTAGACGATATGTAAAAGGTAGAAGTGAGTGGAGTGATATAACTGTATCTCTTTATGATGCAGTAGTTCCATCAGCAGCACAAGCAGCAATGGAATGGGTAAGATTACACCACGAATCTGTAACAGGACGAGATGGGTACTCTGATTTCTACAAAAAAGATATCACATTTAACAGTTTGGGCCCTGTTGGTGATAAAGTAGAAGAGTGGACACTTAAAGGAGCA
>Ga0209307_1001836_pt1 | contig 13005 bp, 8 predicted proteins | sample COGITO_mtgs_1105_FD_185519 | JGI IMG/M metagenome (GOLD analysis project Ga0209307, IMG submission 185519) | Pelagic marine microbial communities from North Sea - COGITO_mtgs_110530 (SPAdes) (version 2) | ecosystem: Environmental > Aquatic > Marine > Epipelagic ... | reverse complement strand
CCCCCCCCACAAGCATCATGGGAAAATCGTGCAATTCCGGACAATATCATTTGACTGGTACACACTTGGACACACAGACATGCCATGCACACGTCGCACCGTTTCTTTTTCAGTACGTGCGCACACCCCCGCGTTGCCATGGCTGCAGAAAGTGACGCAAGCTTCACACAGCACTGCATAGAGGCATTTCCCGAGAGCCGCTCTGCTTGCAGCGACGGTGCACGCGAGAGTGCTCACCATGTGCACGCAGACCGCGCGTCTGCTGTGCATGTCCGTCACAGCAAGGGAAGCGCATGGAGTATTCCCGTGGCCACAGCTGAGGATGAACACGCGCTGCACGGCGCCAGGCTGCTGTGCAGTGGAGGCCAAGGCGCAGTGTACGCCGCTGCATACGACGGCGTTTCCGTCGCCATCAAAGTGTTGCCGGCGCGCTCCCACCGCACAGCACGCATGGAGGTTCTGACTGCCCGCAGGCTACGCAACGGGCACCCCCACATCATTCACCACCTGCGGGCATTCCGGTGCAACGATGGGCGCGTGTGCATTGTGCAGCGCCGGGGTGCCCTGGACGCGTTCACTGCCATGCAACTCCGGCACCGCGGTGGCGTGGATGAAAGCCGGTGTGTGCGGGAGTGGATGCTGCAGGTGGCGCATGCACTGGCGCACTGCCACAGAAAAGGCATTGCACACAGGGACGTGAAGCCTGAGAATGTGCTGTTGTTCCCGTGGGGGGCACACGGCGTCGCGCCGCCAACTGGCGTGCAAACGGCCACGGACAGTGCACTGGGCACCGACGGCGCACTGCCAGATGAACACGCCTACGCTGTGCTGTGCGACTTTGGGTCTGCGTTGCTGCGGGATGTGCAGGCCGGGGAGCGCCTGCACGGCACGGCAGCGTGCGGCTCCCTCATGTACGTGTGCCCAGTGGCGTACACGCTGCACAAATCCGCGGATGCAGCAGGCAAAGCACACAAAGGGCAGTCGGCGCGTCGCGTGCAGTACGACGCAGCGGCGTGCGACGTGTGGTCTTTTGGCATGACGCTGCACTGCATGTTGACGGGGCACGTGCCCTTTGAGGAGCCCACTCTGCGCAATGCCGCGTTTGTGAGCTTCATGTGCACTGAGCAGCCCAGTGCCGTGGACGCGGTGTTTGGGGCAGCCGCGGGAGAAAGCTTGAAGGAAGCAGGGGCGTGCGACACTGCACCATGGAAGTGGCACCGCTCCCTGTCGCCCGCTGCCCTGGATTTGTTGCGGTGCTGCCTGCAAGTGCGGCCACAACGGCGTGCACCCATGCACATGCTGCGTTCCCATCCGTGGTTTGCGCAGCCTGACTGGGACCCCAGCTCTGTGGGTGCCACTGCAGCGTGCCCCAGCACGCTTGTGGCCCAGCGTTGTAAAATGCCATACGCCGTATTACTGCAGAAGCACTCAAGTGCGTCCCTGTGATGCAGCTCAACGCGCGTGCGCGTGTGCACACACGTTGCAGCATTGCCGTGTATGCTGGGGCAGCAGCAGTGGCACAAGTGGGCAACTGCGCATGTGTGCGAGAGCTGGTGTGTGTGTGTGTGGGTCGGAAGTGCGTTCATTGCAATGCAATGCAAACATGATAATGGTTGCAGACAAATAGCAAGTGCAGTGCATCATAATGGTTTAATGTGCGGGTGGATGAGGATTGCAACTTGTGTTCATTGCATTCGGTTCGACAGGCCGCATGCGCGCTTCTGGAGTGTGTTGCAGGCAACTTTGTAGCCCACCAAACCGGCAAAATCACCTACCTGCACGGTATGCAGCGCCATTGTGAACTGACCACTGTGAGTGGCATTGTTGCGTGCGCTAGCACTCTGCTGGCGCATTGGTGTGAAAGCAGCTGCACTGCCTTGGTGCGCACGGCATCCAGGGCGTCGGTGTGCTGCAAGTAGGCATGCGCCTTGGGCGTCACGTCAGTGCTGCACGCAGGGTGACGTGCAACAGGTGCGTGAAGCATGGCGGGGTTGAATGCATTTCAAACACACGAGGGTACTGATGCAAGTGTGCAGGGGCGTGTGTTTGGACCTTTGTCCTCAGTACAGCATGATCATCATGGTGAACGCGTCAATGGGCAAAGCATTCATGTGCCGTACAATGCGCTGCAAGCGCTCTGCAGAGACGTCATCCGCTGCAGCGTGGGGTTTCAACGCCAACACGACTTGCAGGTCAGGGTGGTTCATGTCCTCTGTTTGTGCGCAATGAGCTGCATTTGCAGCATCGGATTGTGTTCCTGCCACACCTGCACCAGAAGCAGCACACGCTGTTGCGCAAACGTGACCACTGTTCGTTTCATGGGGTGTTCCAACAGTGCGTGTGTGCGCCTGTGTGTCTGCACAAGCAGGAGAAGAGGGGCTTTCCATGCCTGCAGTGTGCGCAAAAATCGTACTGTTGGATGAATGCAGCTGCAAACGGCGTACGCGCAACCATCAAAGTACTGTATTCTGCATTTGCACACCTGCATGTAGAACAGGCCAATGACAAACATTTCATGAAAGGGTTGAATGGGTGGAAGGGGGGGGGGGGGGGGGGGGGGGGGGTGTGGGAGCATGCAGGTAGTGCAGTGCATGCAGCGTCCTTTTGTCTGTACATGTTGCCCCCCTCCCGTCCCCTCTTGGTGCCGTTGCACACCCTGCTGCACCTCGCACAGACAAGGACGTACCTGCAATCATGTGCGTGCATTTTCACACTGCATCTGGAATGCGTCGTCGTTGCTTGCGTGCACTGCTTTCTTTGCCTGCCGCCCGTGAGAAAACCGTTGAGGCACACAATGAGCGCTGCCACTGCACAAGTGAAGGCTGCTGCAAGCTCCACACAGGGTAGCCCCTCTGATGACCCGAGTGCACTGCCCCGCTTGATTTTGGTGTCCAGCAACGCCGAAGAGGCAGGGTGTGTCGACGCTTCCGCGGACACCCAGCAGGACGACGCGGTGGGACAGGATGCACGCCTACCCGCTCAAGTGACTGCAGTGTGCGCCGACGATGACAGCGTCGTGTTGCCCCGTGCCCTGTACACGCAGTGCAGCGCAATTCTGCAAGAGGTGCAGTTGTTGTACAGCGACGCCGCTGCTGCAGATGACGCCACAGTTGTGCTACTGGGCGTAACGGCGCCACAGCTGCGCCTGCTGCTGCCCGCTCTGCGGTGCAACGCCGTGTGTCCCATTGACATGAACGCCATGACAAAGGAGTACACAGACACACATGAACAGTCTGTCACGTCATGGAAGTACTTACTGGAGCCGTGTTTGAAGAAGCACGGGTTCCCGGAGTGGGCGGTGTGCTGGGCACAGTCGCTCAGCGACGACGACGCCATGCCGGCTGTACTGCACGCGCATGAAATGGGGGCCCAAGCCATCCTGCTGTTGCTGCAAGCCCGATTTGTCAGTGTGATGCGCAAAGCGGGCACTGCCGCTGTAGACGCAGCCGCAGATGCGGTTTCCCTTGAAATAGACCCCACCCGTCCACACATGACTGCTGAAGAAAAGAAGCAACTTCAAAAAGACACTGAGCCGTTGTGGGGACTCGTGTGAGGTGTGCGGCATACACATGGACTGCTTTGATTCAGGAGGATACACTTGGAGTTTCCCTTGCTGTGCATGTGTGCGTGTGTTTGTACCAACTAAATGCATGGCTCTAGTGGCTGGAAAAAAATCAACTGCAGTGCACCCAGCGTGTCTAGCCGTTGCTGAGCTGAAACAGAAAGGAGCACACAAAGGAGCCCCTTTGAATGAACAGGAATGGGGAGTGGGGGGAAGGGGGCGGTGCTGCAAGACAGCAGGTGCAGCTTCCTGTAGGCAATGCACGGTACGGTTGCGTCACATCAACTTTGACCCCTTGCATTCACCCCGTCGTAGTGCTCACAAGCACGCGCACAGGCACGTGGAGCGCCGTGCACGCCTACACGGTGACAAGTGCGCACTCTTACACCCACCACTGGTTTCAGCATGCTGTGGCAGGACTGCCACGAGGGTCATGCAGGCAGGGTGGCGCAGACCCTGCAGCGGCTTGCGCCGCTGCTGTCGGTGGATGCCTTGGCTGTGCTTAAAGAAGCGTCCACACCGTACACGTGCGCTGCAAGTGCGCTGCAGTCTGTGTTGTCCACGTGCTTCACAGAGGCTGTGCGGTGCGGGCACGACGCAGTGCTGCAAGCGTTCATGGACAGCGGGATGCACCCCGCTGCTGTGGCGCACAGGGCGCTCAACGAGGAGTGGGAATGCTGGGAACACCCCATGGAGACCGCCGCGGAGCATGGGCATGTCCCCTGCATGCAGTGGTTGCACAGCGCCCACCCAACGCACCCCATGCCGTCCACGGTGTACCGCGACGCGCTGTGTGGCGCCATCAAGTGGCACGCTGCAGGGGCAGTGCAGTACCTGCTGACCCTCAAGGTGGTGCAGCGCCACCTGCACGCGTGGCCTGAACCCTTTTGCGCTGCATTCAACATGCGCATGTGCAGGGATGATGCAGGGGAAATGGACCAGGGCCGCCATGCACGAGCTGCTGTGCTTGCGGTAAAGGCGCTGTGCACTGCATGCACTGCCACGCCCTTGGACTGGGCAGTCATTCTGGGCAACTGTGTCCGGTACGCTGGTAGACGGGACCACTGCCCGCTGCACTACATGGTGCGGGCTGCTCTGCACCAGGGGGCGCACCCCCTGCCGGTGCAGGCCCTGCTGCGCATCATGGTGACCGCTGTCAGGGACGGAGCGCCCGCGATGGTTCTCACCATTGTTGGCAACACAGCAGCTGCTGCCGCCCTGCAGCAGGGTCCGGGGTCTCTGTGGAGCAAGTGCCTTCAGCGTGCGGACTTCATCACGGGGCCTGCTGCCCAAATGGCGCAAACAGCGTTGACGTGTGCCCCTGTGCTGTGCGCCCACGACATGCAGAGGGGGGACCTTTTCGCTGCTTGCACACAGCAGTGGGACAGCAACACGCTGCCGGACTTTGTGAGGCGCGTTACGGCGCCGGGGGTGCTGCCTTTGGAAGCCTTGCTGCGAGTTGCAAAGGCATTGGCGCACTTGAGTGCAAGAAGGGGGTGGCAGCACTGCATGCAGTACGTGCACCAGGTGTGGGCAGCATGCTGCGCACGGGGGGACTTCACCCTGCATGCAGCTGCGGACTTTGCAGATCATGCGCTGTGTGGAGCACTGGGCTGCACACACCTGGGCGACACACTGTTCACGGTGCACCGGGACTTCCAGCACAAGTACAGCTATCAATTCACGGGGTGTGCTGAGCCCTTGCGCGTGCATGGGCGTCTCCCTGCAATTGTGGCGGTGCTGTCCCTGCGGCACCCCGTGGGCACCCCGCACACGTGCGTGTCAGCAGCAACAGTGCGGCACTTGGCAGCCGCTGCCGTCATGGGAGAACTTCTGGGAGAAGTGGAGGGCTTGCTGGCAGCTCTGGAAGAGCACGCGGGGTACACTGCGGGCGCCCTGGAGGTGCACACAATGCTGTCCTTTCCAGAGTCCCGGCAAGCACACCCAGCCCTGCTGCCGGCAGCGCTGCGGGGCATGTCCGCGGCACAGCTGCGCGATCTGCTGCACGTTGAATGCGCCGAAGGGGAAGACCTTCCCCAGGGCCCCCCTCCACCGCAAGGCGCCAGGCCTTCCAACCGCAACACAAAGCGCATGCGTCTGTGCAGTGCGCTGCTGAAGAACGACGCGTTTGTCATGGATGCAGCGTTGATTTGCAAGTGTCGCGCAGCAGACAAGAATTTGTACGATGCAGCTTGCGCCGTGTGGTTCAACAAGCGCAGGCGGCAAACCTTGTTGCACAGTCGGCTGCGCCGGCGTGCAGCACAGGGACGCTCCACGGTGTCATGTGCAAACGCAGTGTAGCACACGCGCGGGCATGCCACGCATGCAGTGCTGTAGGATGCTGCACCGTCCGCGCTCAATGCACAACGATGACACCCTGCATGCTGTGCGCGCTTGCACTGAACTGTGCGGCTTGATGACAGCGCCTGCTGCTCAAACGCGCACACTGCGCCTGCTGCGTGGACACGCGTGCACTGTTCCTGAACATCCATCGTGCATTGGCACGCTTGCATGACCCACCCTCTTTGCTGTTTTCCCATCGTCCGATGCGCTCCAGCAAACACACCGTCTACAGACGTCATTCCCTCGCTCAGGCGTGCACACTGCGCACAGTCCTCCTTTGCAAAACAGCACAAGCGCTGCGCCCATTGCACCCCGTGCAGCGCACACATGGCTGCAACTGACGCCTTTCCGGCGCTGTTGCCTGCGTCTCTCCTGTGTGCCTCTGGGCGGCACAGACAGGGCGGTCACCTTGCGCAGCCAGATACACTCAAAGCCATTGCAAGTGGCACATGGGTGCCCGCACAGCCTGTGCAGCCTGCATGCATGCTGCACGATGTGCGCACTGACGTGAAGCCGTACCTGTGCTTGCTGCACTTGCTGCGAAATGACGCGTTCATTGGGCAGGTGGAGGATGACGCCATGTACACAGCGCGCTTTCCCAGCATGACGTTCCTGCTGCACGACAGCGTGGACTTTCGAGACGCCGCGGCCATGTACACCGCTGGCACTGCCGCGGACCTGTACTTTAGCGCCGTTGTGGCAGCAGAGCTGGGGTACCTGGTGTTCAGCAGCCCAGCAGCTGAGCACGCGTTGGCCTCCAAGCCCCAGCCACACACCGTGACGCCGCAGTGGCTGGATGAGTGCTTGCACTTGGTGGATGTGCGGGCATCCCCGCCGGCACAAGCCTCCATTGCTGCCCTTGGCGCTCTAGCGACTGCCTTTGCGCAGGGCATGCGGGCATTCCAGGCTGCACTGCACACCACGCAGGTACCCCTGGGCCCTGCAGCACTGCTGTGCGACGCGCTGGCATGCATTGCAGTGGCGGAGGACTCCCCCGCACTGCTCTCCATGCTGTCCTGCACGCTGCCGCAAGGCATGTCGTACTACAAGTACCTGCAGGGCTCCCTGCGCTTTGGCAGGGTGCCCATCCCCCTGCAGGCTGCCTTTGACAGCCATGGGTCTGCACCCCACCAGTTCCTTGCGCGGGTGTTCACCAGTGCTGATGGCCAGGGGGCGCCACTGCACCCAGATGTTGTGCCACGGGTGGCTGCAATGGCCATCAGGGTGCACGGCAGCCCCATATGGGCACACACCCTGCAGTGCATGCTGCAGCAGCCGTCCACTGCCATGGAAGCCCTGGCACGCTGCGCAGCCAGTGTGCGTCCCAACGTGGAGGAGCGCCCCATACCACCCAGGGGCGCCCTGCGGGCTGTGCTGGAAGCGGCAGTGCGAGTGCTGCAGCTGGGCGCAAGCCCCGGTGACGCAACTGACGCGTCCTCCCACCACGCCTTGAGTGCACCTGAGCAACTGCAGCAGGTGACTCGCATTGCCATGAGTGCGCCCCTGTACTGCCCCGAGTGCAGCGAGATGGCCACTGCGCATGCCCTGTGCATGGCGCAGCACATGCAGGACGTCCAGGCGTGCATTCAGCAGCACCCCTTGCTGCGGGAGGCGCTGCAGGTGCCCCTGGTGACGTTTGTGAGGGGGGAGCACAACCTGCGAGCGGCTCTTGGCATGCCGTCGCAGGGGGATGCCTGGCCAGCAGTGCCGCCCACCACCATTGAAGCTGCCCTGCAGCCCCTGTCTGCAACTGCTGACGTGCAAGGCGTGAATGGCCCTGACCAACCCACGTTCACGCAGCAGTGCGCGCAGGGCTTGTTGGTGGAGGCATTGGGCACGCTGTCCTCCAGCAGCAGCGGCATGCTGCACTTGCTCACGTGCGAGCTTCCGGAGCACCTGCAAGCCCGCCTCCCGGCAGTGCACTTGACGGGCAGCCACCAAGAGAACTTGGAAGCTCTCAGTGCGCATTACCGCCTGCAGCACCCCGGCCTGGGCAGTGGCCAGGTGGGCTGCACCCTGCTCACGGCGCTGTGCAGGGCGGGATACACGCACGGCACAGCTGGGGCGTGGGCGCGAGTGTTTGTGCACCATGAATGCCTGGACCCGCTGCTGCTGCCCCTGCTTGCACGCGCTGCAATGCAGCACGCAAACGATGCTGGGTTCACGTACCTGCCTGAGGGGCGTCAAGGCATGTGGACTGCAGACATTGCAGCTGTGATGGATGCGCACCGGGACATGCTGGCCCATGCTGCACCGCACAGTGCACCGTGGGTGTACACAGCAGAGGGCGCCGGTGCAGGGGCAGCGTCGGCGTGGGTGAACATGGGGTGCACCCTGCACGCAGGAGGTGTCCATGGTGTGTGGGAGAACGGTACACGCGACGCGGGGGAGTGCTGCGTGGATGGTGTGCTGTTTGTGCTGGACGCCTCTGCCGACCGGCACAGCACTGCGCATGCACTCATGCGTCTCGCTGAGGTGTCCAGGAACCCCCTACGTGCTGCACTGCTGCACTGGGCAACGGGCGTGCTGCACCCTTCTGCGGTAGGCACTGCCTTTTTGACCTTGGACAGCGAAAGTGATTGAGTTCCACCGTCATTGCGCATTGTGCATTATATGTGTCTGTGGTTGTTGTGTGCCCCTGCGTCGCGCGCGCGCGGGCCTGCTGCGTGAATGATGGACAGCATCGAAACCCCGAGGGGCATCCTTGAGGCCCCCTCCACCCTCTTGCACTTTCACCTCATCCCAGTGTGCACAGCTGCAGCGCACCGTGAATGCAGTGTGCACAACCCAATGTTTGCAGCGCACAATGACACACTCATACACACAACATACCTGCCCCTTGCTTTGCCTTGAGAAGTGCTGCACACCCAAACCGACATGCCCATCGTCACGCGGGCTGGCTCCAAGACCGCTCATGTGCACCCCGTCTTGGGCGACAGCGAACAAGTCACAGGGGCACCACTGGTTCGGATGCACACAGCGCCTCCTGCGCCTGCCGCGGCGTCTCCACACGAAGCTGCTGCACTGTGCGCTGGCGCACTGCGTGAAATGGCACCAGCAACTGCAGTGCACCCGGAGCCCACTTTAGAGCAGCAGGTGCTCCGAGTGAGGCGCAGTGGCGGCGTGTTGCACCCCGACGACTGCCAAGCTGCCTTGCGCAAGCACTGCACACGGTACATTCTGCATGTGGAGCAGCACGCGGTGCGTGCGGTGCACGGCGGCCGTCTGCACTTGTCCCCCCGCAGCTTTGCTCAATTGAGGCAACTGTGCAGCGCAGCGCTGCGTGGGGACCGTGCACAAGGCAGCGCCGCCTCTTCAGGGGCGCATGCCGCACCGTCAGCTGGCACTGCATCCATGGCAATGTTCCAAGGGCAGCACCGCATGTACTGCGCTCTGCAAGAAGCGTGCAGTGTGGATGTGAAGGATGCGTGGGGTGCAGCGGGGATCACAGAGGCGTGCGCAGGCGTTTCCAGTGCAGCTGCACGCTTTGCAGGATTTTGGGCGTGTTTCAAGACGTACATTCAGTGCCACAGCGCACTGCACTGTGCCCTGGATGGCACAGGGCGGTACACACAAGTGCACAAGAAACCCAGTGTTCCTTGCATGCTGCTGCACACTCTAGAGGCGCATGTGCTGGGACCAGCGCGGGAGCACTTTCAAGGCGGCATTCACGATGCACTTGTGAAAGTGCGCAATACGGCAGATGCCACGGCACACAGCGCCTTGAGCAGCATTGCGCAGTGCGTGCGAGCCATACAAGCTGCTCACTTGCACCCATCAGCGTCCTCCGTCGCCACTCTACTGCGCATGGACGCGCGCCGCAACGACGCGCCCGCAGAAGGGCCCCCCTGCGCCTCTAACGACGGCACTGAAAAAGTCCAGAACGCTGCGCGTGAAGCATCCAGAGGGTGCAGGGAAAGCGGGCTCGCCCACTCTGCACAGCCGCAGCACGTTGCGTACAGCGTGTTGGTGCATGCTCCATACATGAAGAGTTGGCGGGCGCACATTGCTCATGTGCTGCCCAACCGTTTACACGGCACGCTGGGCACGAGCTTCGTGCACTGGGTGCGGGAGCAGTTGAAGGAGGAGTGCTGCCGCATGCAGGGCTTTGTCACTGCTGCGTCCCTGCACAGAGCTGAAGGAGCTGTCCTGGACACTGCTGTGGCCCCCCGCCTGCACTCCATCCTCTTGTGTGCGCAAGACGGCTTGAGTGCTGCAGTGCACAGCGCACGCTGCGAAGATGTGCTGCTGCTGTTCAGTGTGTGCGTAGAAACGCAGGGGAACGCCGACGCGTTTGTCACTGCTGCCGAAGAGTGCATCACGCGCGAGTGCACTGCGGCGCTGCACGTCGTGACGCAGTGTACAGGCAGTGCCCCTGGGAATGCCGCTGGGTCACTCACAACTGAGCCTAACTGTGGGGCCCCCTCAACTGTGCAAGTGCAGTGTGCTGCAGAGGCGCTGCTGCAATCATGGAACGCATGGGCATCTGCGTGCCCCGCACAGGATGTCCAGGACCCCTGGTGCACCCCTGAACGCCGGCATGCACTGCATCAAACCCTGCGCGACACGCTGCGACGCGTGTACACGGCATGCGCCCTGCCCCGTGCCGTTGCTGTTGGTGCAGCACACATCGCAGACGCGGCTTTGCGTGCCGTGCGCTCCGATGGGGAAGACTGCGTGCTGTCTCAGCTGCACATGCTGTGCTCCATGGTGCACTGCGCTCCTGACGCTGACGCGTTTTTGCAAGAGCACCGCCTACTGCTGGCGCAACGGCTGTTCAATGACACGGCAGCATCCTGCGACGTTGAGCGTCTCGTGCTGCAACACTTGCGTGCGCAGTGGGGTGTCACCACCGTCACTGCCATGCAAGGCATGCTGGATGATGTCACTGCAGCTGCATCCGTGCAACAGGGGTGGCTGCAAGCTGAAGCCATTCTGAGCGGTGCTCTGGGCAGCTTTCAACCGCGTGTGCACTGCAGCGGGCACTGGCCTGCCCTGCTTCCCCTGCCGCAGTTCCGCGCACCCCCCTGTTTCCAGCGCTGCGCATCTGCGTTTGTGCAGTACTATGAAAACAAGTTGGGCAGCAGTCGCGTCATTCAGTGGGATTGGACACACGGTGCCGCGGAAGTGTCGGCACGTTTTGCTGGCAGCGGCGCTGCGTGCACGTTGTCCACTTCCCTCTTACAGGCTGTGCTGCTCCTGCACTTCAACAGCGCGCAGGTGCACTCCCCAGGTGCACTGGCAGATGCGACGGGGGTGCCCGTGACCATGGTCACTGCGGCACTGAAGCCGCTGCTGACGCGGCAGCGAGCCACTGCAACGGGTGTCAAAAAGCGCATCCCTGGTGTGCTGCACTGCAAAAAGGGCCCACAGGATGCGTCGGGAGACACGCTGCGGTACCACTTCAACGACAAGTACACCTCTCCTCGCAAGCGGGTGGTGGTGCAGCTCCCAGTGTACACCGCCCCCCGCAAGGACACGGGTGTGTCTGACGCCGCTCTGCAACGCCAGCGGGAGCATCAATTGGATGCAGCCATTGTGCGCATCATGAAGACGCGGCAGACGCTGCGGCACAGCGAGCTGTTGGGTGAAGTAGTGCATGCAGTGCGGCTGTTCCGGCCGCAGCCAGGGCACATCAAGCGCCGCATCGAGCACTTGATTCAGGGGGATTACATGGAGAGGCAGGAGGGGAATAGGAGTGTGTATGTGTATGTGGCTTGAAAATGTGCAGATGCTCATGTGCGTAGGAATGTCAAAGAGGGAATGCATTGCGGAGCGTTTCGCATGTGCGCTGCACCTTCCTTATGCTGTTGTCTGCAGCACGTACTCAGAAGTGGTTCCGCTGACTGTCAGTGTCACACCACTTGCCAGCGCCACGAGATCATCAGCCGTACCGTTCGAACGGACCGCAGCCACCATTCCAAGGCGACCAGTGCCGAGTTGATCACCGGCTACCAAGGCAGTGTTGGTTGTAGGGAAGGACGTCATGGCTGTCGATAGGTCGTCTGGATCATCCAACAGGGTTGCGCCGGATCCACAAGCGTTTATGACGCAAACATCTGACAGTGACACTGTGGGTGGCAAAAGATCACGCCATGCTGTGTCAGACGGGGGAGCCCCGCTGGGACTCACGTACACAAGGCAGTACGATTCTGCCGCAGGAGTTGGACTTCCTGTATTTGCCACCCTCATGTTCTGGCAGCGCACAATATTGCTGTACGACGGAGAAGAGTTCGTATATGACGCATCACGTACGTAGATGCTCATGCTCCAATTGTCGATGTTAGTGATGTCAGAGCCGTACTGCACAAGCCACCAGTAGCTACCCAAATGTGACATTTCATACACATCTGGGTCACTCCAATTTGTGAACGAGGGGTACACTGTGCTCATGCTGTACTTGCTGCCGAACAAAGTGTACCACGTAGCTCTGCGATCTGCCAAAGGGGCCTCCCCAGCCACAGAAGTAGTACCTATACTGGTTCTGTTCAAGTCGGAGCTCCACCCAGCTGGGGCGCTGCTGGGAACAGGGTAAATGCCGTCAAGACACACAGCCTTGATGCGTTGTGATGCATTGGCATTGAAGAAACCTGGCTGATCCGTCAGCGCAGGAGGATATGCCGTCGCCAAGTCGCCGCTTTCTTGAGCGCTCATTTGATCATAGTTGTCGTTCCCCCCTCCACTCTGAATCAGCAGCTCCTTCAATTCTGCCAAGCGCCCAAACAGTGTGTTGTCATTTTTTGTGTGTGTGTTCTCACCAGTTGCAGCCACCAAGTCACCCACGCCCTTGAACACGTTGCTTCCCATGCTTGGTGTAGTTGTCACGGCAGTAGAAATGGTTTCTGCCAGCTGGTACAGAGTGGGTTCAGGGACTCCGGTCAAGTCGCGATCGGCAACGCCCAGGAACTTGTACAGCGTGCTGTCGTCATCAAGGTATCCGTCCACGTGAGCGTACAAGCCTGTGGCAGCCGTTCCCACACTGCCGGGCACCAACGGATCTGCTGGCACTTCGGCTGCGCCGATGGCAGTAGTGTTTTCGAACAGACCAGCCAAGGTTTGACCTGTGCCGCTGCCGATGCTGTCGTTGATTTCACCGACAA
>Ga0209307_1001826_pt1 | contig 13038 bp, 10 predicted proteins | sample COGITO_mtgs_1105_FD_185519 | JGI IMG/M metagenome (GOLD analysis project Ga0209307, IMG submission 185519) | Pelagic marine microbial communities from North Sea - COGITO_mtgs_110530 (SPAdes) (version 2) | ecosystem: Environmental > Aquatic > Marine > Epipelagic ... | reverse complement strand
CGATGAAGGTGGGCCGCAGATGCCACAGAAACCTACCGCAGAGGCTCCTAAATCCCTTGCTAAGTCCAAGACAATGGCGGGGGCCGGGATCGCTGGTGCGGCTACTGCAATGAACGAGGTAGCAGGTCAAATTCAAGGTCTGGTAGCTTACGCCCCTATGTTAAAAACAATCTTCTTGGTGTGTGCAATCGGCGGTATCGCTTTGGCTGCATACGCTCGTTTCAAAGATAATAAAGAAGGCGTCCACTAGTGTTCATCTTTGGTAAAATTAAGATGTACATCATTGCCACTTTAGCATTGGCCCTGCCCATTATCTACGTCTTCGGGCAGATCAAAGGACGGGCAAAAGAAAAGAACAAAGTTCTGACTGATGAACTACAGGCGCAGAAAAAGGCGTCTGATTTTTATAAGGCGATGGCAGACAATGAGAGCGATACTCTTACTGACCGCAAGTCTATTACTGACAGGCTGCGCAAAAACGGTTTATAGAACCCAGCTTGAAATATACTGCCCCCAAATTGCGCAGTACGATGAGCGGTTCAACAACCAATTAGCTGACGAATTAGAAAGTCTTCCCGCCGAGGCTACGGCAATCGATGAGGCTGTCAAAAACTACATCTACCTTCGTGATCGTATCCGTAGATGTAACGAGGAAAAGGATAAAATCTAATGGGCATTTGGGAAGATACCTTCGGCGGTGGCAACAGCTTCACTGAAAGCGTAGCAAACGTATTTACCCCCAATGATGGCGCTTCATATGTAAGCGGTACATTGACGTATGACAGCGGTGATAATGCAGGTCAGGTAGTTGCGGCAAACTCCTCTGGAGGGTTTGGTAGTGATGACGATGGTAAATCCATTTACACGGGTTCCATGAATAGCATCAATACAAATTCCGGTAACATTTCAGGTAATAAAAATAACGACTTTGTACCAACGGGTTCAGCCCCAAGCACAATAGCTTCCATTCTAGGATTTACGTCACCTGTGACGGCAGTGGCTACTGTAGCTGGTAAACTCATGGGCTGGGCAAATGGCCTTGATCCAGAGGCCGACATTAAACAGGGCAGTGTAATCGGTGGTCGGCAAATATATACCAAAGCTGGCGAAGGCGGGATGTCTTATTCATACAACTTCCTTGGAATGCCCTACGAAGTTGAGGTTATAGACGGTAAGGTCTATGATAAATTATCACAGGATGCAAATGGTAACTATCCCGGCATGGACGATTATGACCAAGCAACTACTCGCTACGCAACGATGGCCCAAGATCTCCGAGATCAAGGGAATGATGACGAAGCCGATGCGCTTTTAGCAGAGGCCGAAGATAACGCCGCCACAGAACCACCTAGTAATGTAGAAATCAATTCCGACGAAGTAATAGAGATGGCTAAAGCAGCCGGAGTTATACAGTCACAAGAAGACATGAAGGCTATCATTGAAGACCCTAATAAGTTTTTAAATGATAAGGGTCTTAAACTGGCAGATATTATGCCAACCATCGATGCGGATGCGGAAGGTACACTTCTTGACCCTGATGATCCGAGATACAGTCTAGGTGAAAATGACGGGTACACTGCCGTTTCTACGGGCGATGCAGCCACGGTAGCAGACGTAGTGCAACCAGACACAGCTACTTATGACGCCAAGATGATAGAGCTTACTGACAAAGAAATGGTAACCGCAGTCAACGGGACGGTAAGTGATGATGCATTAGTAGATGCCAATGACCTGATTACCGACATCGAAGGTGCGGCCACTGGTGTAAATGCAGACGGCACACGCAGTGTTCTAGGCGAAGCTCTAAATGATTTTGCCTCTCAAGACATTAGTTCTGTGATTGATACGAGTACAATATCAGGTAAGTTGTTTGCCCAGAAGCTAGGTGAAGGTAATTACACCGACTCTAAGGCTACTGTCTTAGGTCAAATGAAGATTATATCGGAAGAGTTCAAAGACTCTAACGGCAACCCTACTATACCCGCTTGGGCGCAGTCTATGCACCGCGATGCCTCAAAATCTGTAGCCTTCAATGGTATATCAGGTACTGCGGCAACGGCAGCTTTTAGTAATGCAATTATGGAAGCTACTCTAGGTGTGGCCGAGAAGGACGCAAGTTTTTTCCAAACGCTGACCATCAAGAATTTAGACAACCGTCAGCAAGCCGTAATTAACAAGGCTAATGTTTTATCCAACTTAGAGATGAACAACGTAGATGTTAAGACACAGGCGGCAATACAAAACGCCAAAAACTTTATGCAGATGGACCTACAAAACTTAACTAACGATCAACAGGCAGAGGTAATAAACCGAGCCGCCTATGTTCAGTCCCTGTTCGATAATACTGCCGCTATCAATGCACAACGGTTGTTTACGGCGGATAATGAAAATGACGCTAATAAGTTTTGGGGTGAACTTGCAGTATCTGCACAGCGTCACAACTCATCTGAGATGAATGCCTTAAAGAAGTTTAATGCAGGCGAAACTAATGACGCTGCGCAGTATAATTCGGACATGAAAAATGACCGCCAAAAGTTTAATGTAACTTTTCAAAATGAAATTGACAGAAGTAATGCTAAGTGGCGGCAGACCGTAGAGACTGCCAATAATCAGATAATGGTTGATGCCCATACAACAGATGTAAAAGCAGCCCTCGACATAACACAGGAAGCCCAGAATAGGCTTTGGGATAGCACAGATAGCCTACTAGATTTAATCTGGAAGACTACCGACAACGATATGGAGCGTGAGCTTAGATTGTTGACCGCACAGATGACCGCGCAGTCGGGACAGTCTTCCGGCGGCGGATTTATGGATAGCATACTACAATTAGGTGGCGCTTTCTTGGGGACCAGCACTGGCGCAAGCTGGCTGAAGAACTTTTTACCTTCATCAGACGTTAGGCTGAAAGAAAACATCCAGCATTACGACACTTTAAAAGGTATTAATTTTTATACTTGGGATTGGAATGCTGAAGGCAAACGAGTTGGAGCCGACCAATTCCCTCCCTTTGGAGTACTGGCGCAAGAAGTGCAGAAGACGCATCCGAAGGCCGTAGTCGAGGATCACAACGGATATCTTCGGGTAAATTATGGGATGATTAACAATGACGTTTGATGAAGCAATCAAGAAATCAATCAAAATGTTTATGAAGGGCAAGATGCCCATGAACACAAGCCAGATAAGTGAAGAAGGCTTGTTCTTCACCCCTGAGTATTTTGACGAATTAGAAGAAGATTTGTTGGAAGAACCTACGGATAGCACGAAGGCTAAGGAAGAGGAGATGGAAGATGAGGTTTGAGGCTCCTATTCCCGGCGCAAATTTTACGGCAGATACCCGAAATTACTCTTGGCATAGGCCACCCGACTTAGTCGATTACGATGAAGCTGTAGGCTACATGATTGATAAGATCGATGAGCCAGAACAAATTGAAGTAGTATATGCAATGTTGGGTATAGACGCCCACATCACTACTGTTGTCTCCACGCTTCTTCTACAGGCCATCAGCAAGGGTAAGATAGGTATCGACCTAGCCGTCCTGATTGCTGGACCTTTAGCCCGTTACATTGAGATAGCCGCTAAGGACGTAGGCATTAAGTATGAGATGGGGATTGAGGATAAGGACCGGGTTGTACTTACCCCTACCCTGCTAAGAGCCTCTATAGGGCTTATGGATGCATCTAAACCTGAACCAACCCCACAGACAGACGAAGCAGCTACTGAGGCGTCCCCGGAGGCTCCTGTAGAGGGTCTAATGACCCGACCTGATACAATAGCAGCGCCCCAAGATGAACAGGCGGCTATGCTTGGTGCTATGGTAGAAGAGGAGCCTAAAGATGAGCTTTAAGACAGAGGCTGCAAAAGTACGCGCAGGTATAGCTTCAGGCGGCTACAAAAAGAAGACAAATCCTTTTCAGGGTTTTGTAGATGAATTAGCTTACGGCCTAAAAAAGCAGGATGAAGAGAAGCGGCAGGAAGAGCGGGTTAAGCGTCAGGAAGCTAGGGTTGCGGCACGGGCTACTAAAGCCAAACAGGATGCCGAGGATAAGCGCGAAAGAGAACGTGAGCAACTAGCAAACTTCTATTTTACGAGTACTGGGCAAGACGCTAGTCCCCAAAATAAATCTGCAATTATGAATGTCATTAGGGGCGGTAACTTTACCGACTTCTCTGATTTAGAAGCTCATATGAAGCAGTATAGCACTTACAGTGAAGGTACTGTGCCATCTATGGAAGTAGCTCCCGGCGAAGTTCCATTTGATATGTTGCCTGAGAGCGATGTGGATAAGCAGACGCGGGAGATACTTAAACAGGAAAAAGGTACAGGCACTATAGAATTTGGCGGTAGCCGAGGAAAAGACGTACTAAGTATGCAGCTTGATGAAGTCCGCTTTGAGCTTAGTGACCCCTCTATTACTTCAGAACGCAGGGCAGAGCTAGAACGTAGACTTGCTTCTCTGACTGACGCAAAGACATACGAACCTACTACCTTGTATAAGCCGGACGGAAGTGAAGTTATCGCCCGTACCGCTGAAGAAGAAGCCGCGTATTTGGCTGATGGCTTTAGCTTAGTAAAAGGATCAGACCCAACTAAATTCCAGAAAAGGACTGTCTATAAAGACGGCGCTTCGATAGAAGTTTTCACTCAAGAAGAATTAGATAAACTTTTAAACGATGATTGGACTAATCAAAAACCTGCCAACACTCCTAACTTTGTACCGCGAACCTTGTATAAAGATGGGGAAGAACTGGAGGTATATAATCAAGATGATCTTAACGCAGCCCTTGGTACAGGCGGATGGTCGGCTGTCAAGCCTGCGGCTAAACAAGATTTTGAAAGCAGATTTGTTTACAAAGATGGTGCAGAACTAAAAGTATTCTCCGAGGGAGAATATGACAAGGCTATTGCCTCTGGATGGCAAGCCGCAAAACCTGCGAAAGCGGTAGAGTTTAAACCGCGCACTCTGTACAATGAAGCGGACGGAACTGAGCAAGTAGTACAAAGTCAAGCTGAAATGAATGCGGCAATAGACGATGGCTTCAGTGCAATTAAACCTGCGAACGCACCTAAATTTAGCAGCCGGACTTTGTATTCAGATGATGGTAAACAGGTGCAAGTATTCACACAGGCCGACATGGATAGGTATACTGACGCAGGCTTTGGCGAGGTTAAGCCAGCTACGGTAAAAGATTTTGTACCTCGTACCCTCTATAACGGTAACAAAGAAATACGAGTTGTAGATTCCTTAGAAATGTCAAACGCTTTAGCAATGGGCTTCAGCATAGTTAAAACCAACGAAGAAAAATACGTTGCCCGTACTTATTATAAAGACGGACAAGAAATAAAAGTACTAGATCAAGAACAACAAAATCAGTTGGAACAAGAGGGATGGAGCGGAGTTAAACTAGATGGCATTGCCCAGATTATGGCCGATCTAGACGTTGATCGTAAGACTGCGGCGCAAATTGAAAACGGTGTACTTAAAGTATCTACCAACTTTGCAGGTCAGCCTATAGTCATTGACATCAGTCAGGGTACTTCTGAGCAAGTTTCCTCTGGAAATTCCACGGAACAACAAAGCAATTTGGACAGCCTTGATGCAGTGTACAGCCAATTTAACCCTAACTGGAAAGAAGACGGCTTAACACTGACAGTAAATGGTGAGCAAATTACTTTCACCGCCGCTGAAGTACAGAACAATGAGGCCTTTAAAATACAAGTAGAAGACTTAACGGGCCTAGAAGGAGCATTTGGTCTGAGTGGTGCGCTTAATAAGCTTGCAGGTAAAGCTGGTGATATATTTGGGGCAGAATTTAGAGCCGAGCAAAACAAAGCAATTACCTTTATGAGTAATCTTCGCCTGAATACTCTTATCAACCTAGCAGCCGCTACCGCTGGAGGTCTACGAGATAGTGTCTGGAATAAGCAACAAATTATTGCAACTCTACCTGAACCCGCCCGTGTGTTTGAGGGTCCAATTGAAGCTAGAAACAAGACTGTTGAAACTCTTCGTAGTATTCAAACAAGTCTAAAACTTCTCGACAAGGCGCTAAAGTCTAACACAGTTGCAAAAGCTCAAATTTCTCAGAGTACAATTACAAGAGCTTCTTTAAGGGAATTAGAGAAAACATATCTTACGGTGTTGGAGGCTTTTGAGGGTTCAGTTGAGCCAGTTGCTCTGCCTAGCTCCTTTATATCAACCCCAAATAAAACATCTGGAGAAACCGACTAATGGCAAATGAAATAGATGTGGGCCTGATTAAAAAGTTTAGATCAGATGGAGCTAGTGATCAGGAAATATTAGATATCCTAGTAAAAGATGGTGGCGGAACACTTAACGTAAACGAAGATGTATTAGACCTACAGGCTGCGATAGAAGCGGGAGTAAATTCCAGTGATCTATTAGATTTTATTACTTCAGGTAAGCAAATTAGGGTTGACATCAACAGTGGCGCAGAGGCCGCTTATGCGGGTGCAGGTACAGGTCTAACTAACTTGATAGGCTTACCTGTAGATATAATAAATTCTACACAACAAGCCATTGAAGGTGGCGTGCGTAAGGGTATTAACTATGCGGCAGGTACAGAATTAAGTACTAATCCAGAAGACTACTTGTTCTCCAGCACCAAACCATTTGGTGGAGCCGAGTCAATACGCAGTGGTATAGAAGCTGTCGTTAATCCAGTGGAAAGAGCCGTAGGTCTTCCAGAGACTAAATATGTCAGCCGAGAAGAAGTCCCAGATCAATACCGGGGGTACTATACTGCGGGACGGGTTGTTGGGGAAAATCTAGCTCCAACAGCAATTGCTTTAAAAGCCGCTAAGTCAGGGATTGGTCTTTCTAATCCTATGATGCAGGGCATTCGTAATAATCCCAAGGCGTTTTTAACTGGGGAAGCCGCAGCCACTACAGGTGCAGCTAGTGTAGCCGCCACTGCCGAGGTACTGGACTTTGGAGACAATCCCTATGTGATGGCTGGTGCAGAAGTATTGGGCGCTTTGGTAGGCGGTAACGCCCCTACTATCGCAAAATACAGCCCCGCTTCTATGGCTTACCAAGGAGTAAAATCTTTAGGTAATCAGGTTATGAAGGGTCTAAGTAGTGATGCCGCCCGTATGGGTGCATATGAACAAATTCTAAAGGCCGCAGATCAGGGGAGAACTTCTTTATTAAAAGAGGCGGAAGTCGCTGCTAAAAACGGAGATACTGAACTAGCAAACTCTCTCAAGGCAGAGGCTGAGTTGTATACAGTTGAACGTATGCGCTCAGATATTGAAGCTGCGCTGGCTCTAGGGGAAAATACTCCTGAAGTAGTAGGCCGTATGTCCGTAGGTAATTTAACTACCAACCCTGTATTGCAGTCGATGCAAAAAGAGATGATGGGACAAAGCCCCCAGTTTAGACAAGAAACCATGAATACGGCTAATGAAGCTATCTCAGGTATTCTTGAGGTATCTGAATTACTGGCACGGGCAGGTAACACTGCCGCTGCACAGGCACTCAGGACACGGGCCTACTCCTCTATGATTGATGCTACCCTAGCTAATGCCACTGGTAATGTAGCAGAGGCTATGAAGGCTGTAATGGGTTCAGACAAAGCGGCTGCATCCGTATTGGCACAGAAGACTTTGTTTAACGCAAAAACCAATATGCGTGAGATGGAGACTTATCTATGGGGCCGCATAGACGGTGGTCAGGTAGTATCTGGTGACGCCATCTCAGAAGTCATTGATAAAATCTATAGTGATAAGCTTTTGGATGGTATGACTATTGCTGGTGGTGGTCAGATTGATGAGGCCATCAATGCAATGAGCCAGAAAATTAAATCTGGTAAAGGTCTTTCCGTATCCGAAATTTTAAAGTTCCGTTCTATTATGCTTTCCAACTCAAGGAAGGCTGGTGCTTCAGATGACTACTTCCAAGCAGGTCTATTCGATGAACTTGCTGGTGCAGGTATCGATGAGCTTAATAAGCTGGAAGGTGCTGCCGGGGATGCCGTTGACTTAGCCCGTGGATTTAGTGTGCAGCTTAACAAAAGGTTTACTAGGTATTTTACTAAAGATGCTCTATCAACCGAGAAGCTAGGCGGTACAAGTATTAGAGATAGTGAACTACTTGAAGAAGGGTTCAATGCCGGAGGAGATCAGGCCAACAACAAGTTCCAAGACTTACGAGAGGCCTCTGAGTTCCCAGACGAAGTAGCTCCCGGTGTAGATGCAATACGCGCCCGCGATGCGGCTGATGCAGATGCTGGAAGTTTACCTGCCCCAGAGGGTGGTCCCACAGGCGGTAGAGATGTAGCCACTAATGAAGGTGTAATTTACCCAGAGAATACTTCTTATCCAACAGGACAAGCTGGAGAAGGATTTACTACCGACGATGGCACAGTAATATTCCCTCCCGAAGGTTCTCAAGACGGCTCAAGATTGGATGAGATGTTTAATCGTCCTGAAGGAGCTACTTATAATCGTAATAATGCAGAAGCCCCTGACGAAGAGTTTGTCCTAAACGAAGGCGGTGATCCTAACCAGCAAGCCCTTACCACTGAGGCTGACAACACTCCTATAAGTCTAGGGGATGATATGTCGGCAGCGCAGGAAGAGTTTCTACGAGGTAAGGTTAGAGAGCTTGCTGGCATAGACAATGTCATTACGCCGGAAGCTTTAACCACCTTTATGGAAAATAACCAGAAGCTGATTGCTGAGTTCCCTAACCTTCGGGATGATATACTATCCATACATGATGCACAGAGAACTGCCGATAGACTTGTGGAAGACCTAAGCTTGGCTGCTAACAACGAAAAGCTGCCAGAGGCTATTGGTCAGGCTCTCGCTACAAACACCCCAATAGAAACTTTTAGTAAGTTGGCTAAGGAAGCTATTACTCCTGACGCTAAAATAGATTTCCGAAACGCTACAATGGATGAGTTATTTAGAGGTGCTGTCAAAAGTGATGGTAGCCCTGATATACTCAAGATATCTGAAAACCTTTTAAAGCCTGTCAGTGGACGCCAAGGGGATGTCAACGTATTAGATGTCATGGTGAGCAACGGCATTCTAGAAGCTAGTGAGATGGAAGCTATAGTTAACTTACTCAGCGAAGGATTGGTAATTGAGAAGAGTATACGAGATCCTAAGATATTTGATAGAGCTATTGCAGAGACCCCAGACATCCAGAAAAACATTGCTCGACTAGCGGGTGCTAATGCTGGTGTCTTGTTTGGCTCTGGTAATGCCAGCCTACAGGCAGCGGCCATTGGTTCTGCATTCTTCAAGAAATACATCGATCAGTTTCCTTTAGGTAAACAGGCTGTAGAAATGCAAAATCTTCTTAAACAGCCTAAGCTGCTTGCCAGTATGTTCTCCAAAAACCCGGAACTAAGGAAGACCGCGTTCCAATCCGCAAAAGAGTATTCGTTGATGTTAAAAGAACTGGGTATCTCCGGCTCAGTGTCTGCCGCATCGTCCGCTGCGGTCAATAAAGTGGGAGAAAGTATGAGTACTATGCGCACTGCCTATCCCAGTGCCGTCACAGGTAATACTCAAGATCAGACAAACCCAACAGTAAGCATAGACGATCAAATGATGGACTTGAACCTTGTAAATGCACCAACTGCTTACGATGTTTTTGGTGAAGGTAACCCGCTAATCTATGACGAAAATGGAAATGCACGATAAGCAAAAAAAGAAACCCCCGCCAACCAAAGCAGGGGTTTCCAACCAACGAACAAGGCGACCAATCTTTAGCCCTATTCGAGAATTAATTTAGTGTTTTTATGCTCTCAGGTCAAGTGATCTGGGGGCTTTTTTTATAGGAAAATAAAAGATTTAAGCAGATATATCTACTAATTCGCAACTGTCTCCACTACACGCCATAGTCTGCATAGCGACAGTAGTATCTTCCTTTTCGTAGTTCGATAAGTCCGCCCAATTAATCTTTTCAGGCATAACAGATAGGAGAGCTTCATAGTCATCTTTAGAACAATCTTGGTACGGGGGTTGCTGGTAAGTATGATCATCAAATGGCAAAAAACTAACCCCACTCATTTCATCAAAATTCTTATAGACAAATGCCCCCACATCAAACCACTCATTTTTTTGGACATTTATAGTCACGCTAGGTTTGTGTTCCGCCCAGTGTCGCTGATACATCAACCACATCTCCAACTGTTCAATCGCAGTGGTGTCTGGGGTACATACCGCCCCTACTGGAGATTTTATTGGAAAACTAAACACAGTAGTCTGTTCAGGCTTAAATGCTTCTGGCTCATTGGGAATGCCTTGATCTTTCATAAACTGTGTTAGTGGGTCTTTGTTATCACCACGAACAGTACGAATATAATAGGGGCTGTGACGAGCATGAATACCAGAGGCGGAATCAACCAGTTGTGATACTGTACCCGAAGGTTTAACGCAAGTGATAGCAGCAGCAACAGGGATGCCAAGGCGTTCAGCCCACTCAGCATTAGTGTTAATAGCAACATCTTTTAAATGCCTCAAAGTTTTATCAAGTCCTCTATTAGCAGTAGTCATTAGAGGGTTATCCATAATACCTGTAAGACTGACGCCCAGTAGACGCTCCTCTGCGGTATTCTTCTCCCATATCTTCCGTAGGTAGGGGAATTTTGTGTAGGTAGCCTGAATAGTACCCAAGATCGTAGCTAGGCGTACCTTCCGTTCTAAGTCTTTCAGCGTATCTGTTGACCTTATTACTACTTCACTGAGGTTGCAAAACTGATTTGGTAATAAAATTATTTCAGAACAAGGGTTTGTGCCAAACTCTGCATCTGATTTACGGCGACCATTAAGACCAGCTTGCACCTTTGCTGCCTGTCGATTGAAGATGCCTCGTTCACCTGAACCAGACTCCACCAGAGCCATCCACTCACGCATGAATGACATACTGTCAGGCTTCTCAGAGTAGGCGACAGAGTTGTTAGCCATGCCACGATACCCAAAGCGGTAGATGTTTTGATCCGGTTCATCCCACCACTTACCGCTCTTAGCATGACGCATACGGTCATCTGACAAATTACTCAATGAAATCATGGCACTACGACGGACGCCGCCTACGACTACTATTTCACCGACCTTACACATGAGGTCATGACATTCGATTGATGAAAGTTTACGGCCTTGAGCTTCTTTAAAAGTAGAAACCGCAAAGTTAAATAAATCAACCAATGGTGCTGGTCCTGACGCTCTTCCCCCAAAGGTTTTCAATCGCGCACCCGCTGGCCGTACCTTTTCAACATCCCACTTAGGAATTTCACCAGCCCAGAGGAGTGCCAGAACTTGTCTGAAAGCCTTAGCCCAGCCTTCCTTACTGTCCTTGACCATGACGATAGTGTCGCTATCGAAGAGTGTAGGGACTTCAGGAAGTTTATCGATGCACTGACGCTCTACACTGAAGCCAACCCCGGTCCCACACAACAAGATGAACATAGCCTCGTCGAAGGACTTAGGGTCATCTACGGCTAAATAGCTACAGTTATACATACAGGTATTATCACGCTCTGCCGCTGGACCCGCTGTCATCAGTGACCGCATACTGGGCATCACCTCCAGACTGAGGATTGCCTGTTCGATATCTTTTATGTAGCTATCGTCACCCGCAACAGGTTTTACAATGTTTTCCATGTAGCGGGATACTGTCTCGCCCCAAGTCTCCCGGCGACCTTCTTCCTCGATCCACCGTGCGTAACGGCTGGTTGCGATAAAGGTTTGATAATCGGTTGGTAAATAGTTATTCATTAATTGGTCTCCACTAAGTGTTTTAGATTTGCTGGTTTATAATTCGGTCCCTTTAGAACTTTTCCTGAAGCGTCCTTTAGAGGTTTGCCGTCTACGCCTAATTTGCTCATGTTTGAGGCCATAACTAGGCGAAAGCCTTCTTCTACGTCCCACCCATATGTCACGCAGTAACCAATTACGGTGACCAAAATATCCATCAGTTCCTTGAACATATTTGCGGGATTGTTTTGGTCACAACTTTCATCATAAGCCTCTCCATACTCTTCTGTAATTAAGCTCCAGCGAAAATTCTCTAGGTCTTTATCTTTAGGCCACGGCTGGTTTATTGGCTGTTCCATACGAAGGGCAAAGTCAGTCACAAGTTGCTGCATCGAAGACAGTGGAGGGTTATATACTTTAAAGGCGTCGATATCTTCTTGTGTAATCATGTCTCCATCTCCTTAATTAAACGGTCTAAGTACCAGCGGCATTTTTTGAGATCTTCGACGCCATTCTTGTATGGGAACCTCCAAAGATATTTGAATGCGTTCTGCCAGCAATAAGCTTGGTGGGATGTAATATTATCTACTCCATCGACCATTGCAGCCATTGCATCTATGCATTCGATAGCGGAGCCATTGTAGTGTAATGGGTTGTTGACCATATCATTGTTGTTTGAATTTAGGGCTATTGACGCCTGTTTTTCGTCGGCAGTCATCTCACGAATATAAGAAGACATCAGTGTAGCTTCTTCTTAAAAGCTAATACGTTATCATCTGAATTTAGACGCATTGCATCTAGAAGTTCATCAGAAGGTTCAAAGGTTATTTCTAGGCCATCTCTTTCTTCATAGAGTTCGTCCTCTAGCATAGATATTCTACGCAAAAGACTGCCCATAATTATAAACTCTTCAAGACTTGTATTCAGTTTAGCCATCAGGCCGTTGCACAGGTCTAAGTAGAAGGTTTCCTGTTCTTCAGACATCGAAGAGCTAAGGCTCTCATTTAAATGCACCTCAAGAAGATCATCGTCTTGATCTATGGTCATAGTAATTTGAATTGTATTCTCAGGAAGTTTCATTTCTTGCCTTTTTTCGTTAGTTTGAAAAAATGCTCCGCGTCCATAACAGCTAAGGGCTTTTGACGGTCACCCTTAATGATAGCTATAGGCTCTGCACCCTTGGGGCAGTTCTCTGCCGCCTGATCCATCACCTTGTAGATGGCGAATGACTTGAACGCTTTGCACTCGATTGAATATGGAAATAAGCGTCTGGCGGCTGGACTAAGTTGTACGTCTTCGCCGC
>Ga0209307_1001811_pt1 | contig 13130 bp, 18 predicted proteins | sample COGITO_mtgs_1105_FD_185519 | JGI IMG/M metagenome (GOLD analysis project Ga0209307, IMG submission 185519) | Pelagic marine microbial communities from North Sea - COGITO_mtgs_110530 (SPAdes) (version 2) | ecosystem: Environmental > Aquatic > Marine > Epipelagic ... | reverse complement strand
ATGGTAAGGTCAGCGCCAATGCGCCCACGATAGTATGCCATTTGTTACATCCTTAGGTTAGAAGGCGAGGGGCGCTTGGCCCCTCAAGTTAGAATAGGTCGTCTAAGTTTGGTTTCTCGTAGTTAGGCCCCTTGAGGACCTTGCCGTCTTTCCGGTAGAGCGGCTTACCGTCGTCATCTAGTTTGCTCATGTTGGACCTATGGACCCGCTCGAATACCTCATCGATTGGGAGGCCGAACGTCACTGCCATCCCGTAGGTCACATAAAGCAGGTCGGCCAACTCTTTGGTAAAGGCTGCTTTGTCAATAGCCTCTCGGGTTGGGGAAGTGAAGAAACCGGGGAGCTCTGCATCGATCTCCAACGCCTCCTCCTCAATCAGGTCCATTCTCATTTCGAGCAGGTCACCAGTCTCAAGGGAAGTGATGTCTTCGCCTACGGGTTGACCCATCGCCACGGTGAATGCTTTGACCGCATCGTAGTGGACGGAGGTGGTACGGAGGGTGCCGTTGGGGTTGTATTCTGGTTTCATTCTTCGTCTCCTTGTGCATGGCGTAAGATTGTTTCTGCGATCTTCCAGTAGGCGTCAGAGGCTTCCTTCTCACCGTTATCAGCGGCTTGTAATGACAGCTTGCGGAACTTCGCTGCATCAGCTTTTAGTTCTCGGTTAGTCATTCTTCGTCTACTCCTCCTGAAAACAGTTCGATCATACCCAACACCATGCCAAGCATAGTCTGGGAGATGGCAAGGGTAAGCCCCAACACCACGCCGGTACCGACGATGATGAAGGGAGCGATAAGGCCAGCTAAAGCGGCCAACTTGAGGGTTTCCATGATCACAGGATGTCTTCACCTTTGATAAGGTTGATGCGCATCTCAGCGTACCGAATGACCTTCTGGAGATCGATGATGGCACTCTCCTCTAGGGAGCGGCCTTCGTAGGTCTTGTGACCTGCACGTAGGCTGTACTTAACAATGTTGCCCGTGGCAAAGTCTAGACCGTTCTTCATAGAGAAGGTCACAGGCTCGATCTCGTACCGTGCGTAGTGTGACGGCTTGTTTACAATGTCGTTGGTGTCCATAGTTTGATCTCTCCTTCTACAAAGTCAGTGTTACGCAGGATGCGAGCGCATCGAGCTTGAATAAGGGCGTCGTCTTCAGTGAGGTCTTTGGCTTCGTAAGCGGCTACCACTTGGGACCACAGGTCAGCCAAGGGACGCTCGCCGGGTTCACCAAGCATGTCAGCGGCACGCTTCTTGCCGATGCCGGGGAGACCGGGGTAGCCGTCAGTGGTGTCGCCTGTCAGCGTTTGCATCATCCAATACCAGTCAGCTACAGCCTCGTGTTGCGGGAAGAAGAAACGCTCATCGTTGGACCAGAGGTTAGCAGGTAGTGTCTGCATGTCCTTGTCTGCGGAGTAGATACCGGTACTGTCATCACCTGTTGAGATGATACCGAGTACGTCGTCACCCTCTAGGCGGTCCCACTGGTGGCACTCCCAGTTATCGAAGGCCCACTCTCGGACCCGCATGAGGTGCATGGGCTTACGGGTCTTCTTACGGTTGCTTTTGTACGGTGCGTAGACATCCTTGCGGAAGTTGGCTGTGTCCGTAAAAGCAAGCTCACACTTAGCAGCGCCAGTCATTTCAATGATGTTGTTGATGGCTTCTGCGAAGTCCTGCTTTACCGCTGCGAAGTCACTGTGCAGGGTCCATACATCGTCGTCCCACTCGGTCTCCACCTCAGCTTTGGAGCAGACTTGCACCGCAGTGATGTCAGCGTCGATTAGTACTGTCTCAATCGGTTTCATGTTTCTTAATCTCCTCTTCTGTTTGTTGGAGCCAGTTACCTACGGCGAGAATGTCGGCGGAAGCTGCGTCTGACTTGATTAGATTGGCTCTATTGCTGATCCAAATAACGTTACCCTTAGCGTATCCGTGAGCGGGTATGATGCGATCTAGGGAAGGTTGGTGTTTACTATGCGACCCCTTTACGTGGTTTGCAGAATAAGGGAGATCCAGCTTAGTGCCGAACACAGGACAAACCCCCGTCCAAATAGCTTCTAGGTAGTCTTCGTCTAGGTTGAAGGGCATCGACTTCTTTTTTGCCCTGTGCTTATATGATGGAAGGGTGGCTTTGAAAGGATTGTTTTTCTTCCATTCCATATTGCGGGATACATCTTCCCTCGCCTGCTCAGGGTTAGCGAGCCGACGCTTTTTATCGGCTTTGCTTCTACGTTTTAGTGCGTCCGGCGTAGAGCGCTTCGCCTGATAACAGACCTTACAGTCACCCTTCAAACCATCCCGGTTAAGGGGTGCTTTGTAGAACGAAGTGACGGGCTTAGTCTCACCGCACGTCTTACAAGTCTTACTCTCCGTCATCCGTAAGTGCCTCCCAAGATACCGGGGCGACACCTGAGAGCTGGTCGGCGATGTCCCGTGCAATCACGGCGGTCTCAGCTTGAGCATCTTTAGAGATACGCTGCTTGCAGACACGAGCGAACGCAGCCAGAGAGCCCGTCCAGTACCATTCGGTCATCATGCTCTGAGGCAGGACCATACGGGCTTGCTCAGGGGCTACGCCCATCTCGATCATGGCATTGTAGACACCAAGGGCCGCCTCTCCTGCTTCTACACAGAGGGCTGAAAGTTCCTGCTGATAAGGGTGAGAACCACTAGAGCCTTGCTTGGCGTTTACTGGCTTCATACGCCACTCTTCAGGGACGTAGAGACTGGGCGCATCGGAGACGTACCGTCGGCTGACCTCGTTAGCTGTAAGACCTACGACGTGCTTAAACAATTGGCGTGCAACGAAGATAGGGGCAGCGACACGAAAGGTAGCTGTTACGTGCGAGAACGGGGTCCAGTGGTTGTGCTTAGCGAGGTACGTGATCAGCTTAGTGTCACGTTCGCTGAACTCTTCAACTTCCTTGGCGAATGATACACGGGCGGCGTTTACTACTGTGAGGTCGTCGCCCATTGCGTCGATCAATTCTGCGTACATTTGAGGCTCCTTTCGTGTCGGTTGGGATATAGGGAAGATTAGGCTTGTTTAGACAGGTACTTCTCAAAGTCCTCGTAGCCGCCCACAAGCTGACTGGAGCCATCTTCAATGACGAAGATCTGTGGTACGGTCTTGATGTCCTCGATCTCGAACCAGCGGCGAAGCTGGGCGTTGGCAGGGGCATCTAGGTCTTTGTATTGGTAGTCGATCTTGTTGACCTTGCAGAGTTGCCGTGCCTTACGACACCACACACACGACTTACGGCCTATGATCGTTACGTTCATTGTTACATCCCTTCGTGGTGGAATGCGGTCAGCCACTGCCTCACGATCCCAGAGCGAACAATGTCTTCGAGGCCAAGGGTTACGGCCACGCAGTCAATGTTGTGCCTCTTGGAGAGGTGTATCAGTGCGTCTAGGCCGCTGTTGTTGAGGTCGGTCTGAGCAACGTCTCCGTCGATGACCAGCTGAGTGTTCTCACCTACCCGAGTGACTAGCATCTTGAGTTCGTGGAGAGACAAGTTCTGCGCTTCGTCAACGATGACAAAGGCATCCTTAAATGTACGGCCACGCATGGTCTCGATGGGTGCCACCTCAATCTTTCCAGACTTGAGGCAATACTCAACGAACCCCTTGCCGAGCCGTTGTTGTAACGGTTCGATTAGAGGTACCATCCATGGCTGCATCTTTTCGTCCTGATCACCCGGTAGGTAGCCCATGGATTTACCAACGGACACCATAGGGCGACACAGTACGATCTTACTTACACGTCCACTTGCAAGCCAATCCGCTGCCATAGACGCAGGGATGAAGCTCTTGCCGGTACCAGCGGGGCCGGTAACGATAACTTGGGAGGATGAGTTGATAGCTTGGATAAGGCTAAGCTGACCTTCAGTCTTTGCTGACAGCGGTGCCGGATTTGGCTTTGGCTGCGGGTTTGCGACTGGTCTTGTTTCGGCTAGTCGCTGTTCCTTGGCCGTTCGTTGCTGTTGCTTTGCTTGGCGCTTCAACTGGCGGCGTTGCTGCCGTTGTTGTGCCTTGGTCATATTCGCCACAGTAATATCCTAAGCTGGTTGAGGTTGGGGTGGGGTAACGCTGACAACGGGCACCTAAGGTGGGGTGCTTCGTCATCCAGCGGCAAGTTGCACATGTACTCATTAGTGCGTCTCCGCCCAGCTTTTGCCGACGTTGTAGTCAGTATCGAGCTGGCATTTGAAGTTGAAGTGAGCCTGCACAGCACGCATTGCGTCCTGACAAGCCTGACCGACTGCTTCGGCCTGATCGGGAGGACATGAGAGCTGATACTCATCATGGACCCACGCATGGTACTGGACATCCAGACCACGTTCGTTGAACAGCTTGTCCATCTCTAGTCCCCATTGTTTGCACAGGAGGGCACCAGCAGATTGGAGAAGCAGGTTGAGGCTTGAGTGAGCAGAGCGGCAGTGCAGTTTGCGACCGTCGAGACCTAGCAGGTAGCCCTTGTCTTGTGCCTTAGACTGACACGCAGCAATCAAACGCCCGAGAGCAGGTATTGCCTTGAAGAACTTGTTTTTGAGCTTGGTACCTTCATCAGCACCTTTGCCTACGATGGATCCGATCTTAGCGGAGCCACCACCATACAAGAGGGCGTAGATAAACGTCTTTGCTTGGTCACGAGACGGTAGACCTGCCGCCGTCTGGTTCGTCGTGTGGATGTCACCGTTGACAACTTCTTCGGCATAGGAAGGGTCTCCCATCACGCCGAGAAAGTGAGCAAGGCAGCGTAGCTCAAGGCCAGAAGCATCACTACCAACCAGAACACGACCTGAAGGAGCCATAAACAGGCTTCTACAACGCTCCCCAAATGGGGCACGATTGCCGGGGACCTGAGCCACGTTAGGATAGCTGTGAGTAGCCCTCCCGCTAACAGCCCCATTAGTAACAACACGCCCATGGATCTTGCCTCCTTTTTGTTTCTTGAGCCACGCTTGGTTACCGTCAGACAGTTGGCCAAGGCGTTTCTCAATTGTGAAATTGTAGGCAAGGTCTTTGCAGATTTCCCAGCCGTTGCTCTCGTAGAGATCCATGAGGATTGTCTCATCGATCTTGGGCTTGCCGCCGTCGGTGTACTGCTGGGGTTCCCATGAGTACAAAGTGGTGAGGCGGTTAGCAATGTGGTCACGGGAGGCCGGGTTGAACACGACCGTTTTGGAGGGTTTACGTGTCTCTTCGCCTTTGACGTAACCCAGCTTTGAGTTGTTCGCCTTAGGTACGAAAAGTGGACCCGGTACCTCCCATGAACCGAACGCAGCTTGCAGGCGAGCATGGATGCTGGATTGCTCCATCATCAAGTCTCTCAGCAATACTTCGGCGGACTGTACGTCGAAGCTAAAGCCTGTCCGTTCTTGGCGAGCCATGAGCTTGCCTACAGACATCTCCAAGTCTAACGCTTGAGGTGAGTAGTTTGCTTTTTGAATACGATCCCAGAGGGCGAGGGTAACTTCCACGTCCTGCTTTGCGTACTCAAACATCTCTTCGTTGTAGGCATCGAAGCCACCCGAGTAGTCGTCCTTCATCACACCGAGGCGCAGGCCATAGGCTTTGAGGGAGTGGCTACCATAGAGGTTCTTGGGGAGGAGCGTGTTACCGCCCTTGCCCCGCTTCATGTCTTGGTCGAAAAGGTTTGACCAGATGAGCCGTCCGGCAATCATCGTGTCGAAGTCACCTTCATGCTCCAACCGGTCCCACCACCCAAGCGTTTGCTTGAGGGCAGGAAGGTCGAAGGAGAAGATGTTGTGTCCAATGAGGACATCAGCAGCGTACAGTTTACGTGCCAGCTCTTCACACTCATCCAGCTTTGCGGCGAAGCGTTCGCCCGTATCGATGTCGATTGCGGTGATAATGAAGAGATCGTCTGGACCTTCAAGCCCGTCGAGTAGACCACGGGTCTCGATGTCGAAGATGTAGCGCTGCATATGTACCTCCTTGGGTTAGATGCGAAGTGGGGAAGATTAGGTAAAGTCTTTGTTGAACGTGATGCTCGTTACCTCGAAGATGTCGTACTGATCATCAGCGTCGTCAAAATCAGGGATCGGGTTTACTTCGTCGAAGAGTTCACCGAACTGCTGAGCGAGTACGTTGTAAGCACGCTCTAGGTCGATGTAGTCTTCTTCCATGTCGAATACGACTTGGTGGTGATGCTCACGGTATCGGTCTAGAGCCGCTTCGAGGTCGTTCGCTTCATTATAGAGTTCAACGATGGCATCATCAGCTTCGGCCATTTCATCCTCATGCTCCTGCTCAAGGATCGAGATCTCCTGCTGTAGTGCGTGGATGTCTTCGAGCATTTCTTCGAAGGTCGCACGCAGGGCGTCCATGTCGTCGTTCTGGTAGTTGTAGCTCATTTGTCTTCTCCTTCTGTTGTTACTTTACCAAGCAGGGACGGCCCATAAGAGAGCCGTCGCCGCTGTGAGAATTATTAGTGCCTTAAGCCAGTACGTAACGGGCATAGCGCTTACCTGTGATCGGATGCGTCTTGCGAACGGTATCAATCTGCACTCCGGAGGTACGGAGGATAGAGATTTCCTTAGTCAGGGAACCGGTCGAGTATTCAACCATTGCTTCACGTTGGGAGATCGAACCAGCGGTTACGAGGTGCTGGTAGATACGGGAGGTTGATGGTGTGAGTTTCATGGGGGTAGCTCCTTTTGGGTAAGTGAAAGTTCGGTTAGGCTTATAGTCTACGTATTAAAACGGGAGGTCGTCAGGGGCACTGTCAGAGCCGCTTGTGGGCTGGCTAAAGGACACCTCTGAGAGCCGACCGGTCTTTAGGTCGTACTCAAGTTGGCACGCTGGGCCTGTCTGACCTGAGTAACGGTTCTTAAGAACACGTAGGACAGTTCGGTTTCGTTGCTCAGGGTCGTCCGCTTGCTGGTTACGCTCTAGGCCCAAACACATGTCGGACAGCTGTGCGATAGCAGCAGAGCCACGAAGCTGGCCGAGGGTTGTACGTCCACCCTCCTCGTGAGAGATACCTTCGGGGCGCTTGAGGTGGGAGACAACTATCATGCCAATGCCAAAGCGTGACACGATGGTGCGTAGCTGCGTCATGAGGTTGTCGATCAGGCGGCGCTCATCACCATCCCCAATACCGGAGACAATCATGGATACGTGATCGATCACCACAAAGTCACAGCCCTGCTGACACAGGTAGACGACCTTGGACATGAGCGCTTCGATCTCAGACGAACCGAAGTGATCGTACATGAGCAACCGTCCGGTGCCTGCTGTAGCATCGAAGGCGTCACGCATTGTCTCATCATCTACCTCAGTACCATGGAGGTGCAGAGGTACGGACGCATGTACACCCATGACACCCAAGACAGACCGCTTCACGGTCTCCTCAAGCAACATACAGCCGAGCTTGTAGCCAGACTTGAGCAGGTCGTACATCAACTCACGTACCACAGAGGACTTGCCCATGCCGGAGCCTGAGGTGATCGTTACAAGCTCACCCTTACGCAGCCCATGGGTGACCTCATTGAGACCAGCCCACGGATACGGGTGTTGTTCGTACACCTCAACCTTGTTGACCTCATCCCACAGCGAGGCTGCATCGATGATACCATCAGGGCGGTACTCCTCAGCGTCCCACACAGCTTTAACTAGCTCCGCATGTAAGCCAGCGACGATAGCGTCAGAGGCGTCCTTAGCGGGGCAGGTAGCGATGTAGGCTTGGCCGGGGCGCAGTAGTGGTGAGACCTTAGCGATGGCTTCTTGACCGGCATCATCTTGGTCGAACATGAGGACAACACGCTCGAACTGCTCGATAAACTCAGCCTCCTTGCGGAAGGTACGCACGGCAGAACTAGCGCCGCCGTTGAGGGATACCACGGGTTGCCGGTGGTTGAGGGCTTGGGAGACAGACATAGCGTCGATCTCGCCCTCTGTGACCACCAGCATACGGTCGTTGCGGGTAAAGAGGTGCTGGCCGAAGAAGCCTGCGTCCTTACCATCGCCAAGCATGCGGAAGTCCTTAGAAGGCGTGCGGACCTTTTGGGCCACAACTTTTCCATCTCGCTTGTAGTCGGCCACTTGGACAGGCTCGCCACCCATCTTTGCGACGTGATAACCGTACTTACGTACAGTCTCTTCGGTCAGCTTGCGCTTGCCGAGTGCCTTGTATTCGCCTCGTAGCAAATCCATTGAATAGCCTCCTGTTGTCTGTGGTTGGTTGGCGGGGGTGTCACCCCGAGTGCGTGTGTTACACACGAAGCAGAAGGCATGGCCGTCATCATAGTGTGCGTTGCCATCGGAGGAGCCGCACGCATCGCACGGCCCCTTAAACAGCAGGCTACTTTCTTCGTTTTCCATTTCGCTCCTCGATCATTAGGTTGAAGGTGTCATAGCCCTCCAATCCCATGATGGATGGAGCGGACAGGATCTCAGCGTCAGGGTACTGACTACTGAGGTCGTTCAGGAGGGACACAAGTGGCCCCTCTAGTTGTTGGGGTAGCTCAGCTTTACCGTCGTAGCCCAGCACACAGACGTAGACAGAGGTCTGGTCAGTGTCTGGGTACGCAGCGCCGATACTGCCGGGGTGACGCATCACTGAGACGCCAGCGCCCGTAAGCACGTAATGGTAGCCACAGCAGAGAAAACCCTTTCTACGGAACTCCGTATCTAGGTCTCTGGCCGTGGTTACGTGTGCTTTGTTACGTGCGTGGACGATGATTTGATCAGTGGTCTCACGGAGAGCAGTCCATGGCTCTGGGCGGTGGTAGACGGTGTAACTACTCATCTATCCACTCAACCGGAAGCGGGTTGTTCTTGTGAAACTTATGGTACAGGAAGCCGTGCTTCTCGCACCACATGGCGTAGGTGGTCGTGGACTTCTTCCCAATCTTTGTGTTCGGGTTGTTGAACACGAAGCGAATATCTAGCTCAGGGCATGACGCCTTGATCAGTAGGTGCTTCTTGCGATCCGCACTAGAAAATTGGCCTTTGGTTTCTATGATGAGGCCGTTGGGCAAGATGAAGTCAGGGAGGTAGTATTTGTATACGGCTGGCACTAGGTACCGAGCCTTCTGGTCTTGGGGTTCGTAAACGAAATCATGGCCACCCTCAGTCAAGAAGGTAGCCATGTCGAGTTCTAGGCCACTACGGTAGCCCTCAGCTACACCCCGTCGATCAGCGTAAGCACGCTTTAGACGTAGGTTGCTAGACATTAGAAGTCCTCAATCTCAGCAACGTCAGTGACTACATCCGGTGTAGTGTCAGTTGCGAATGAGGGGCCATCGGAGACAAAGCCGCCGTCTGCTTTTTCAAACGGGTTATCTGATCCGCCGGAGGGTCCAACGAGCTTGTGGATCTGAATAGCGGTAGGCTGTAGGGACAGACCTTTCTTGCCGGAGAACTCCCAAGCACGAACGTCACAAGCTACGACCAGCTCAGAGCCGCCGTAGATAACCTCGTTGACCTTGTTGAGGTCGGTGTCGTACTGAACCGGCTTGCGGTCCCAGAGCTCGCCATCCTTCTTCTGGATGTTCTTGACGGTAGCCTTGAACATGACCATGCCGGTCTCATCGCCGTTGTCATCGATCTCCATCTTCCAGAGCATGTTGTCGCCCTTGGGGAGCGCCTTGCCGAGTTCTTCTTTGGCGATGGCTTGCAGCTTTTGCATGGTGGCTGCGGCTTCCTCAACAGGAACGGCGACGTTAGCCTTGTAGACACCCAAGTCGTTGAACTTGGTATCTGGGCGGTGCAGGGACGGGAACCGAGCGACGCCTTTAGGGAGGTTGATCTTAATCTGGTTAGCCATTGATAAATCCTTTCTAGATTTGTTGGTGGTTCGGTTAGGCTTATAGTCTACGCATTAATCAGCGGGTGAGATGCGATAGCGGGAAGACTTAGGAAAAGAAGAACTCCGAAGCCATCACGCCAGCAATATCCAAGGTGCCCATAGAAGGGCGTTGTGGGAACACCACGTCTGGACCAGCAAGCTCCTGCATGGATGCAAGGAAGCTGCCGAGTAGGTCGTACTCAGTGTAGAGGCGTACGAATGCCTCACGGATGCACTTATGAAACTCAGGCATATCCGCAGCGGGAACACCAAAACTATCATGCACAAACGTGTAGACAGGCTTACGACCTTGAGCAGCACACTTGTCTTCCCATAGACGTGCAGCCTCACGGAGGTGCAGGGCGTCGAGGGAGTGAACAAAGTTTGGTGGCGCAGCGTTGCCATGCTTGCGTACATCCTGCTTACCGTTATCAACACGTACCTGCATAGCAACTTGGTTGCCGTGGATGTTCGTTTTGATCGTGGAGTTGTTCTGACCTTGCTTGTCGATGACACACACCATGCCATCCGGCAGGGACCACTGAAGGGGTGCGTCAGGGTTAGCCTGCACCACCATCTTCGTTACGTCCTCGATCCACGCCATAGCCTCGCAGGGCTTAGGCGCTACGTTGCCGATAGCTTCCCAGATAGCAGCGGAAAGAAGCTGTGCCAGCTTGAAGGTGGTACCCACTGGGTTACCTGCCTCAGTCTTACCAAGGTCAGGGGCGGACAGGCCGTGCTTCTCCTGCTTGACCACCCATTCAAGGGTGTACTCAAAACATGAGCGCTGCTTGGAGTTATAAGGCTTGGTCATTGTCTGCCGCTTACAGGCCGAACGGGTTACACCATAGTCGAGGATCACCCGGCGGTACGCCTGTTCTTCGTTGGTCAGGTCATCACGGGCCTCCAAAATTCGCACTGCTTCTTGTGCAGCGAGACCGTAGATGTCTTGGCGCTCATGGCCGGGTACGAGGTTGACGTTGAAACCGCCCAGCTCATCACGGAACAAGGCGCTATAGACTTGGATGCCCGAGCAGGTAGCGTCCTCGTAGGCGAACAGGTGGCACTCGTAGCCCCAGCCTTGACGGTGGAACTCAGCGATTGCGTTACAAGCAGCGAGGAACATGAACGGCTTGCCATCAGCAGCCTCAGACCACCAACCCCAGTTATCCCGGTAGTCAGTGCCAGCGGTGATAACGTCGTCGAGGTTGTCCTTGACCCACTGGATCCGGTCAGAGAAGGACGCCTTGTCTACGCCATCGAACTCACCCTCAGTTGCACACTGGATGTAGAGTGCGTCTAGTTGCTCCTGCGTGTTGATCGGTACAGGAACATGAGACTGCAACAGGGCCTTCTGAAAACCAGAGCCTTGGTACGTCAGGCCGTAGGTAGCCATCGGGTACGCACGACCACGATTGTCTAGCTGGACCGGGAACCACAAGGGGCGACCGAGGTAGCGATTTGCACTGTCGAGAGTACACGCCAAGGCGTACCCTTGAGAGACACGTTGGGCGTTTGTCTTCTGTGCCTTCGTAAAAGCCTCACGCCATTCTGCCATAGCCGCCTTGTCTGTGCGGTAGGCTTCGTCCCAAGCGGGGTACTCTACTTGCTCCTTGGGAGGGAGACCGCCGATTGTACTATCATGGTTGTCACACCATTCCACTGCATCCAGTACATATTCGTTTACAATATAGGGAACACTTTGGATTGCGTTGACAGTATCGAGCAGCACCTGAGAGGAGGCGCTGTTCTGTAGCTCGGACTGATACGCCTTGTTGAAGCGCTTAACGAGCGGGTACTGGTTTGTTAGCGGGTGGAGGTAGGGACCATGCTGCATGTTGTCGTAGGACCACGGAACAGGGCTAACGAGCATCGGCTCATGGCGTGCCTCACGCATAGAGATAGCTTCCTCTGTGCGCATCAGCTTCTCTACGAACTCAGGCGTAAAGGCATAGAACAGTTCTGACCGGTGCTTGTAGTCTTTGCTGGTTTGCATCGTAACAACGTCGTTCATCTCTTCGATGATGCCGGTGGCTTCAATGAGGTACTTCATAAGGTGGAGACCAATGGCACGACGCTCAGCAATAGGGAGACTGATCTTTTCATACTCTACGCCATGGTGTGCCATCCGCTTTTGCACTGCTCGCATTGCACGCTCGCCGCCGAGGTTACCTTCTTTGATTTGTTCCATGGCGTTGCGGAAGCTGAAGTGTGCAGCCTTCTCAGCCAAGATCAGCTCAGCCTCATTGCAGATGCTCTTCATCACACTGCTCTGCACGCTCATGCGGGAGACCGTAGTGGTGCCTCCACGCTTACCTAGAGACCCCATCATCTTGTCAATGGTGGCCTTGATGGTGAGGTAGGCGATCTGATCGGTGGAGAGGTTGAGACCAAACACCTTCAGGAACACGTTACGTGGGCCCCGCTTGTTCGTGAGTTCCGTCTGGATCTCCTCAAGTTTTGCACTAAGGGCGGACACAGTTCCACCGATTGCCCACTTACCCGTCTTGGTAGATGAGTAGTGCCCACTGTCCGCTGACTTCTCGTGGTTTCGGATAGACTTGGCATAGCCGATGGCCTTAATCCGTTCCTCATTCTCTAGTTGGTCCACAACGTCGTCCACCCCAGCGGTACCCTCATAGGCAACTAGGATCGTCTCAAGGTACTCGGGGGTTACATTCTCAAGCGTGTTAGTCATGGGGGTACTCCTTAGGTATAACTTGGGGGGGACTTAGGGCTTATAGTCTACGTATTAATTTAGAAGGGGATGTAGCGGGTCAGCCCGTCGTTTATGTCACCCTGCACAGCCTGTAACTGTAACTCGAACGAGCGGCGTGCAGCCTCACTATCAGCATCAAAGATTGCATCCCGTAGCTCTTGGCGCATCTCAGTTAGTAGCGGCCATGTGTCTTGATCGAATAGGTCAACGTTGTTCATGATCATATCCATTTAGTTGCGGTACAGGAAACAGTTAAGCTAAAGAAAGCCCCTGAAACCAAACGATTTTCAGAGGCTCACTTGGGTTTGTTCCCGGTATGCAGTATATATAAGAGGTTAATGCAGGTTACGCAAGCGATATTTTCGAATAAAAAACTTAATGAAAACAACCACTTACGTACCCCGTCGAATAAAACCTGTCGAATGTTCGTACAACGTCGAACACTTGGGGGCTTTCACATTAGGGACAAAGCCTAGTGCAGCAGAGACACAACGTCATCAGCCCAATTAGGGGCAAGGTGGGCGTACCGCTGTGTTGTGCTAACGTTAGCGTGTCCCATAAATTGCTGAAGCTGGAGCAGACCAACACCG
>Ga0209307_1001810_pt1 | contig 13132 bp, 15 predicted proteins | sample COGITO_mtgs_1105_FD_185519 | JGI IMG/M metagenome (GOLD analysis project Ga0209307, IMG submission 185519) | Pelagic marine microbial communities from North Sea - COGITO_mtgs_110530 (SPAdes) (version 2) | ecosystem: Environmental > Aquatic > Marine > Epipelagic ... | reverse complement strand
TAAACATAAAGAAACAAATGGAGAAGAAAGATAAGCCAGTAACATAATGTCAAACGGCATTCTAAAATGTATAATTTTAATAAATAAACAAGCTAAATCCAATGGAATGCCCAACCGTTTTATAGATTCAACATTTTTATTAACAATATAATTTCTAATTTTTTTCCTAATACCAATCAATTTAACTGTTTTGGACTCTATCTCATCACCCACAACCTCATCACCCACACCCTCATCACCCACCACCTCATCACCCACAACCTCATCACCCACACCCTCATCACCCACAACCTCTTTTTTTTCTTTCCCCTCCACCTCTTCTTTTTCTTTTTCCTTATTTTTCATATATTGGTTCATAATAAATAAAAACAATATTAATAGCAACATTTAACGCTATATATCTAAATCTAAATTCGTAGGAACCCTTTCTAATATATCTAAGTATAATACAAACAAAAATCTGCATTTAAAATGAATTCCAACTCACATCAAAATAAGCAACCGCCTACCATAACGCAAAGCATAAAAACAAACAGTTTATTTTGGACATCTGTCATAATATCAATATTAATAATATCATATTGTAGCGCTGGACATAGCGCATCATCTTATATATCCGGCATTTTCACTTTTATTTTCATTACATTTTGGGGATACTTGATGCATTACATATCTCACAGTTTTAACTTTACAAAAGCATACGAAAATTCCACCAACTACCTATTACAACTATTCCATCGAATACCTGTTTTAAATCAAATCATAAAAACAATATTAGAAACCTCAATAGATTTCCATGCGATCACACATCATGATACATCTATAAATAGAACACCAACCAATGTTATTATAGAAGCCGTGCAGAATTTCTTAACACAAGGAGGGTTATTTGTGTTTTTCAACAACTATGCTTCGCCGGAATTTACATTATTTAAAACCTCCGCCACAGACCCATCTCAATCTCAATCTTCTCAACCATTTAAAATAAATATAAACAATCATGTTTTAAAATTATGGGCATTATTTTATGCAACAATACATAATATTAATTACCGATTTACTGCTCCAATTGAACACGAAAACCATCATATAGACCCCCAAACCAATTATGGCATCGATTTAGTAGATATCATTTTAAACAGCAAATACAATACAAAGCATAAACCAACAGAACACATCACAATAGAAGACCATAATCATGGAACCTTGAACATTATAATCATCACAATTATGCTAATATGGGAATACCTAGCATAACACAACACAACACAACACAACACAACACAACACAACACAACTCTTCGCCCCCAAAAATAACAATACATTTAAATAAAATTTAAACATATTGTTTGAGAAATATATTATATTGAGTTAAAATTATTAATTTATATGAAGGACGCTATTTCATCTATGTGTGTTGGTATTGGACAATTAGTAGTAGGACATCCATTTGATACAATAAAAGTACATATTCAAAATAAAAAGCCATTACCACATTTATCATTATCTAATTATTATAAAGGGTGGAAATTTCCATTATTCCATGGAATGTTTTATAACATGACATGTTTTACAATACATGAACGAAATTACAGATACACAAACAGTCATTTTATATCTGGAATGTTAGGAGGGTTCTGTGTGTCTCCCGTTACTTATATATCAGATACTTTTAAAATTAAATACCAAACAAACAATCAAAAAATACCATCATTACCCACCCGCGACAACTTCAGCTCCCACTCCTACTCCCACTCCCACTCCACATCCTTAAAACCGGTAATAAAGCAAGTGTATTCACAAATCAAAACAAGAAACGGCTTGTATTCTTTAACATGTCGAGAAACCTTAGCGTCTGGAATATATTTTAGTACCTTTCATACACTAAAATCTCATATAGATAGTACATTGATATGTGGTGGATTAACTGGAGTTGCGTCATGGACAATGACATATCCAATCGATGTAATAATGTCGCGCCAAATCGCACAAAACATATCAATCTCGGCTGCTTTACAGCAAAAAAATTTATGGAAAGGATATAAAGTATGTATACAACGAGCCCTCATCGTAAACGCCATCAATTTCAAAATATACGACACATTGATGAATGGCGACTATTTATCTTTTTTAGATGAATATTAATCGCACACATCCCCCACACCCGCTTACAAACTTCCATAAGTATTAGACGAAGACACACTTCTTATTAAACTAGTGTCTTGTCCACCAAATATGCAACGACATGCGAAAGGAATAGCAACAAAAACACATAAGGTCAAACTAATCACAATTCCTGTTACAAAAATTTCCATATATAAAATATAAAATAATATTATTCAAGAAAATAATATTATTAAAATCAAATAAAATAACACCTTATATTAATATGAGTTGTTCAACACCAAGTGGAGGTTTAAGAAAACAAATAATATCCCAACTATGTGTTTTAAATATAAATAATACAGCACAACCCTTAATCAAATTTTTCGCTAAAAAAAATGAAATAAGTGATACAAAAACAGTCAATCACGCCAATGAAATCGTAAAAAAAATAGAAGACAACGCAAATTTAACACAAGGACAAACTGTATTAAGTAATATAACCAAGCGATCTTCCAAAATAATCAATCATTTGGATGATAACAAAGTAAGATCTGTATTTAGTGATATATCTGTAATCAATAATGGTATCATGAAAAAAGTAAACGAGCAGGAAAAGGAAGAATTAATAAGAAAAATATCCGCATTAACCGTAGGAATGAGTCGTGCTGGTATAAAAGAAATAATGGATGAAGTCGACAAGCGAAACGAACAAGAAATCGACCCCGTTGAATTAGCAAAAATAAAAAAAATCATATCAAATATGTTTGATTATAAAGGATCGCCCATGCCAAATCAAACCACTCCCGCCACCAACGCAGTCACCGACGCCGCAACAGCCGCCGCAACAGCCGCCGCAACAGCCCCCGCCGAAGCAGCGGGTCAATTAGCACAAGGAGCAAAAGACAGTATTGCCAAGCGATTGGGTCCCATCGACACAAATGAAATGAAAAAAAAGATAATAAGCAAGGTGGCAACTACTGATTTAAGGGGCGGGTCAAAACGCACACGCAAACGCACACGCACTCGCAAACGCACCAAAAATCACGGCCACAGCCACAGCCACAGCCACAGCCAATAATCTACGCTTCAATGTGTAATATCAGTTCAGAGACACTTTTCTCATAAACATCTAATGAAACCTGAACCACCTTTATAGCATTTTTAATAATCGATATGGAATGTTTTAATATACTAGATATGGCATGTTTAATCCAATTAAATACATCGGTTTTAATTTGCTCTATAAAATCCCTTTTTAAACTAAAACAGCAATTTTCATTATCACAATTATTATGATATTTTAAATAAAATATATATCCTAATAAACATACCAATGCTACAATGGTTAAAGTAAGAATAAATGCATAACAAACAAAAGAAGAAAGCATAGCAATCCCGGTCCCTCCACCCACTATGCACCTCATGCCATCAGCACATCTCATCCCCATTTTACCCCCACCGCCCATTCCACCACCCATCAACCCACACATCTCTCCCAATCCCATTTTAATTTTAGGATTAAACATAGGATCCATTCCCTTGTTGTCTCTATCTCTTTCCTGGTTTAAATGTTTCTCTAAATCACTATTTAATTGTTGAAAAACCTCTTTAAAATCAATACCACCAAATAACTTTGCAAAATCATTATTATCAATACTTTGCCCTGCGTCAGTTTGAATAAACGCTTCTTTTGTAGATGTAGATGTAGATGTAGATGTAGATGTAGATGTAGATGTAGACCTATCCATAATAATTAATTTATATTATAATTATAATTTAAAATTCATAAACAACCTTAAATTATAATAACAACAACACAACAACCAACCAACCAACCAACCAACGCAACAACCAACCTAACAAATTACACCATTATCTTTTATATATTTTTCAAAATCCACAAATATGGCAGGGACATCTTCTTCATCTTCACCTCCCTCGCCGTCAACTCCGCCTTCGTGATCTTCCACACAATTCATTTTATTTATACTATTACAATCGCTACAGTCTGCTTTACAACAAACATCCACATCATGTGCTACATTTGCAGAATTTTCTTTTTCAACCATATCACCCACCCAATTTAATAAACAATCAATATCTACATAATTATTATGTTGATGTAAAACCAAATCGTATTCAGCATCACCGACATAGTCTAAATCTACTTCCGGCGACGAATCAATGTTCGATAGATGGTGATGATAATTGCTATATGTGGTTTTCAATCGCTCAATTTGCAATTCTCTGGAAACATTTAACCGCACTGTTTTCCATCCATTCATTCTCAACGCCTTCATTTCATTTTTAAACCGCAAATCATCAATCAATGCGAATTGAACACCATTTGTATCCTTCAATACATGATTAATCCACACATTAGGATCAATCTCCCTCATTCGTTGTCCAAAGTCTACATATAACCGCCTATTTTTATACATTTGAACAATCGTATGTTCGCCTCCGTCTTTTATTTTGAAATCTTGAAAAAACAATTCATGTGCTGTTTTTTTCAACTTATCCGCAAAACTAAATGTTTTAAACTGTGGATATTTTTCCGCAATCATCTTGGAACAAAAACTTTTACCGCTACACATTTTACCTGAAATCGCTATTTTAATTACCATTACTTTAATAAATCACTATATTTAATAAACGATATATAATTATATGTTATCACAATAAATATTTAAATACATTTAAAAGACAATTTAAACATTTCTCTCCCAAATATAATAAGCAATCACCCGCAAATTTTAACTTGAAATCAATCAATCAATCAATCAATCAATCAATCAATCAATCAATCAATCAATCAATCAATCAATCAATCAATCAAATGACATCAATTACCTCTAAAGCATTCTTTTCAACCTCTGTTTTCACAACAACCACATTGCAGTTGCGTGACTTAGCAAACAAAGCATTGAAATCAAACCAACTACTTAAAAACAACAATGTTGAAACCTTTTTAATCAACATTAATGATTTGGTCCGCGCGGAAATACAAATCCCAGATGAACAGCGAATTGTATTGCCAGAAACCGTCACACAAATTGAAGAATACCAAGAAACACATTTCAAAAAACACAAACACTTCAATTTTCTAGGTACATTAAATATAAACTTTTGTCAAGAACAAAACTCATATTATTTAATGGATGGACAACACCGATACAGTGCGATAAAGCGACTTCATCGCAAACAATACCACAACGAAAAAGTAAAAATCGAATTAATAACCGTCCCTACTTTTACGGATGTTTTGCATAACTATAAATTAATCAACAAAAACACCCCTTTACCCGAATGGTCACCCAACATCGATGAAAACATTCCTAAACAAGTATTTGCTTCTTTAATGAATGAATACCCCGATATTTGGAAAAAAAGCAAAAAACCAAAGCGACCATACATTAATTACAATGATTTTCAAGAAGCATTATCATACTTAACGGAACAACTCAACGCTTTAAAACAAACCGCATACACCGAGACAAATACATCCACGCCCGTCTCCACCTCCGACACAACTGGCACAAACGAATCATCATCATCCTCCCCACATCTCTCCCCTTTTCAACCAGTTAGCGCGGGCTATTTGAAAAGTTTAATTGTAAATAAAAACAATCAGATGCAGAATTGGACGGTTGAATCTTATAAAAAAATCCGAAACGGAGTCAACTGGGAGTTGTATAAAAAAGAAGCCGACAAGCATGGATTTTATCTGGGGATGCATTTAATGACTGGACAAGAATACAGTTATGAATGGGTAAAAGAAATAATCCATCAAGAAACGGGTCATTTCCTTAAAAAACAGAAAAACATGAATCCTAAAACAAAGAAAAAACGAATACCTAAACAACTGCGTTTACAAGTATGGGATACATATATAGGAGAACAACACGGAACATCGTATTGTTATTGCTGTCGAAATGAAAAAATAGACAAAGGAAAACCAACCTGGGAATGCGGACATATCAAAGCAGAAGCAGAAAATGGATCCACCCATATCAATAATCTGCGTCCAATATGCAAAACCTGTAATTTAGATATGGATACAGAACATATGACAGAATTCATTAAAAGGTGCTACCCGGATAATTTAAATGCGTATCAAAGTAATATATCTCCAGGTCCTTATACTATTGCTGAACAAACAACATCTCTCCCTTCTTCAAAAACAAAAAAAGGATTTTTTAATCTAAGTTTGTTTTAACACCAACTACATCATACCACATCACATCACATCACATCACATCACACCACATCCCCTAAAAAATAATTATTTTTTGTAAAAAAAATAATTATTTTTTTGAAATTACATCAACGAGTTATTTTTTACGGAACCAACACACATGGTGTATAAAAGACGGTTCACAAAGTAAACCAACAATGGTTGCACCAACAAAACCATAAGCGTCAAAATTTCCGCCTTTTTATCCGTCAACAAACGACGAATCACACCAACAACTGCAGCAGCCAACACTACTAAACTAACAATCATAAGTATGTAAAAATAATAGCAGTATTCAGGGCCAAGAGGACCAAGCAACGAATCCATCAATTTATTCATCATATATAATAATAAAATAGAAAAAAAATAAACATAATCTAAACATAATCTAAACATAATCTAAACATAATCTAAACATAATCTAAACATAATCTAAACATAATCTAAACATAATCTAAACATAATCTAAACATAATCTAAACATAATCTAAACATAATATATGAATGACAATACTAAATTAAGTCATATTATATTTTCATATGGTTCTAATATGTTAAATAAAGAGTTAAATAAATATTGTGCAGACATCAACACCAAGTCAACCCGCCATAATGACCCAACACGCCATAACCAAGAAAACCATTATGAGGTATTAGACATTGGTATTCTTTCTAAATATAAATTTGCTTATAGAAATATGTGTACACCCGCCAATCATTTAAATTCTATTCCAATGGTTACCACCGCAAAAGCGACTATAATACCAGACAACCGCGCAAAAGTATATGGAACCATTACGCGCGTATCACCCGAACTTTTTAATTTAATTGTTACAAAAGAAGGGGTTCGCGACAGTCCCAAATATTCCCATTATAAAATGAAAACACTAAAAGTGCGTTCAGCCACACAAAATAAAACATACACCGCAACTACATTTATAATGATCAATCCAGTAACAACTACAAGGACACAGACACCTACAAACATTTGCCATTATAAACTATCTAAACAACCAACTGTAGAATATAGAAAAAAGATAGTGGACGCAGCAAAATGGTATAGATTCCCCACCCAATATATCAACGATTATTTAATAAAACACAACTAATTTAAAACAATATTATACAATATTATACAATATTATACAATATTATACAATATTATACAATATTATACAATATTATACAATATTATACAATATGACTACTCAAGTAACAACAGAAACCTTTCCGATAGTAAATAATATATACACATTAACAAAAATAACCGCGTCTTCCCCATCAACTATAACCCAGCCACACACTACACACCCAGAACACTTTATAAAAACCAACTTTAGCGAATTAATTTACAACAACATTATAAAATCGATTAATGCAATATTAACAAAAAACAACATACTTAAAATGCCAATCGCGTATCATAATAATATATATATAATAGAACACGCGACCGACTGTCCCATAAACACCATCAAACATCCCGACATAAATTATAACAACACCACATTTTATGTAAATTATGACGCCACCAAAACCACCAATCCAACCGATTTTATAAGCACCATATCATCCCCAGCCACCACCACATCCCCAACCACATCCCCAACCACATCCCCAACCACATCCCCAACCACAATACATTTCAATAAAACCGAGTTACTTGACAATAATATAATGTATCCAACCATCTGCAATTTTATATACAACAAAACATTTGATATAATCACAACATTAAATAAGCAATTAAACAACCATAATATTAAAATAAAAAAAGCCCGACTACCTTTTTGTGTTCTTGGTGGATATAAAGAAATGATTAGTTCATATCCACTTGATTCTCCAATGCTAACTGATATAATATTTTTAAAACCACTTGTAGATGTGTTTGAAATGTTTGAGTTTGAAAATTTAAACGCCACCCAACAAATTACCGATCCATATGTAATACACAACGCATTAACGGATAATAAACCAATAGAAATAGAAGCGTATAAAACAGTAGAAGAAATAATATATGAATTTAAAACCCATGTTTTAAATATTATAATGTAAAAAACAATTAATATACGCTAAACAAATACAGAAAATTGAATTCATTATAAAACATACATTATTATAATAAATATATTAATCGTATTCTTTATATTTATTTATTATAATGGACCGATTTGTTATAAATAGAAATGCCGCATCTCATCATACCACGATTCAAGACACAACAACACCCACCTCAGCAACACCAACCTCAGCAACACCAACCTCAGCAACACCAACCTCAGCAACACCAACCTCAGCAACACAAGAAATCACCGTATACACAGATGGCGCCTGTATAGACAACGGCAAACCATACGCCCGAGCCGGATATGGAATATGGTTTAAAGAAAATGACCCCAGAAACACCAGCGAATCATATAATGGAAAACAAACCAACAACATCGCCGAATTACTGGCAATCGTCAAAACCTTAACTATACTAGATAAGGAAATCAAAAACAATCAACCAATCCACATCTACAGCGATTCAAAGTATGCGATCCGCTGTTGCACAACTTATGGAGAAAAGTGTTATAAAAAAAACTGGATAAATCCCAACAACAAAAGCAAACCCATACCCAACTTAGAATTGGTTCAAACCGCCTATTTATACTGTAAAAATCACAAAAACATTTATTTTCATCATGTAGAAGCACATACCAACCGCACAGATAAGCATTCCGTCGGCAACGATCACGCCGACCGACTCGCAAATCAAGCAATAGGGGTAGATAAATGCCCGTATACCGCAGCGGCTTCAACTGAAGGCAACGCCACTTACAACAACGCCACTGAATATTATCTCTCCCTTCACAAACGAAACAAAAAATCAACATCTCAAAAGCGGATTTATTTAAATATACCATACAACGAAAAAGAAGAAGCAAAGAAATTAGGTGCCAAATGGGAATCATCAAAAAAAAGTTGGTATATTTTAGAAAACAACAAACACAAAGAATTAATGATGGGACGATGGTAATCCACTCGCCACAACAAAAACATAATTTGCGTAAAATAAATACTAAAAACAACAAAATATATATTATAAGAACCCATCCATGGAAATCATCGATAGTTCATCGGACAAAATCAAAATAGAAACGCCCGCACCAGCATCTACAAGCCTCGCTACAACTGTCGGGAAACGACGCTTAAAAATCGGAATCACCTCACAGGAAATCAAAGATCTTTTTTGCAATGGTTTACGATTTAACAATCAGTTATGGTATGATTTTTTAACAAATTGTGGATATGATGTCTATTTTTTAACAACCACGGATTATACGCATCCCAATTATCGTTTTTTAAATTATTGCAAATTGTGGGATGAAAAAGGGTATCGCGTTTCCAATTATAAGGAAAAACACGCAGAACTTCTTGATTTCGACTATATCTTTATTGTGGGGATATATAGCAATCGTTTATCCAGTATCATGAAAGAGCACAAAATAAAACTGATATATATAATATTAGGAAGCGTATATCACAATGATGTCCACAGTATAGTCGACGATAGATGGTCATCGGGTGTGGTAACCGACGAATTCAGTCAAATATGGATAAGTCCACATTTTGAGTATTGCTTACAATATTATAAAATCCGATATTCAACTGATAATATTTATATTGGCCCTTATTTTTGGAGAGATGATTTATTTAAAAAAGAGAATTTAATGAATACGGTAAGAACCGATGTAAAAGAGCATTTAAGAGTTGCCATTTGCGAACCCAACTTAGAACAAGCAAAAAACTGTATTATTCCAATAGCCATTTGTGAAAAAGCCTATGAAGATGTGGAGCGAGTATATGCGTTTTCAACGGCTAAACTAAAAGAAGTTACCTTTTTCAAGAATTTCTGTTTACGAACCAAACTACACCGAAATGCCAAGTTTTCAATAGAAGGCCGATATCCATTACCGTTTATATTGCAAAAGTATTGTAATTGTTTGGTTTCTTATGTAGAGGATTGTGATTTAAACTACTTGTTTATCGAGTGTTTTTATTTGGGTATACCATTGGTTCATAATTCACCAATGTTAAAAGATTATGGGTATTACTATCCTCGTCTTCAAGTCGACAAAGGAGCCGAACAATTAAAATACATAAAGCATTTCCATAACCGCGAAGAATACATTAAAAAGCATCGTCCCATAGTGGAAAAATATGCCGTCGACAATCCTGTTTATATGGAATGGGCAAGGCGACGATTGGAATGCGGACTTGACGACACCAACATGACCCCATCTACCCCCCTCACTAACACAAACCGCGTTAGCTTTGGTATTAATATTTAAATAAAATTTAATAATAGTAATATCCGTATTATTAAATTTTTCAAACTGTATACATTTCAAACAAGTGTGACAAGTCATTTACTAATTGAAATTTAGGCTTTGTAACTGGATCAATAAATTTACCTACAATACCCCAAATAACTTTAAATAATTTAGTAGTAGAACAAACATAACAACTATCTAATTTTTCAGGAAAAGCGTTGGCTGTTAAGTTATTGATATGTTTAAATATTTTCAGTGAAAAATTATCCATAGAACAGTTATTTAAATTTATATATAGTCTCAACTTATCCCAACCACTTTTTTTCGATATATTTAAAGCATCTAAGCATAACATCAATACATATTCTGAAAATTCATTGTAATTACGCTTAACTTCTTTTGGTTTAAAGTTTTTCATACTAAACAAAATAGAACCTACTCCATCAATATCTGCAGTATATAAAAAAGAAAACATGTGTTTGTATTTTATATATTTTTCAATATCAATATTACTATTATTATTACTATTATTATTACTATTACTATTACTATTACTATTACTATTACTATTATTATCCGTTGAGACATAATTGTTTATTATTAATTAATATAAAAATAATACATATTCAACACAACAAACAACAACAACAACAACAACAACAACAACAACAACAACAAACAACAACAACAACAACAAATGTATAATAATTCCTAAATATAATTTGTGTATTATATATTAATAATGCCTTATTACAATAAAATGCGGCTATTTACTGTTTTACCAAACACAAACACAAACACAGTAACAAAAACATCCAACCTAGTAAAACCACTACCACCGTCCATAGAAGAACAAGAAAAAGAATTGTTATATTGGGAATCCCAATTTGAAACATTATTTGATAATATAGAAAAAAAACGCCAAGATAAATTAAACAGAAGATCAATGTATCGTAATATGTTTTCTATTAATTTACAAACCCATCATCAACAATAAACACAGTCACACGCCACATCACACAACACCACACCACACAACACACCACACAACACCACACCACATCACACCACACCACATAACCCCGCAAACATTATATAGAAATCATTTAAATACACAAAAATATAATAAATTATAACAATGAGTGTTCAATTCAAATTGTATTTAAAAGTCGAAGACGAAGCATTAAAATCGGAATATAAAAAAAGAGTAGAAGCATGGAATAATAACCTTAATTCACACTATCCGGATTCCGGATTTGATTTGCTATGTCCCGAAGCAGTATCATTTGCGTCATCCACGCCCACCACCACCCAATCCAACAAACATGTTACCACTCAATTGGTCGATTTAAAAGTAAAAGCAGCCGCGTATAAAATTATAAAAGGCGACATACACCAAACAATCGTCCCTGCATTAACTCCCCAAGCCTATACTTTAAATGTGCGTTCTAGTATATATAAAACACCATTTCGCCTATCAAATAATGTGGGAATTATAGATAGTGGATATCGAGGAAATTTAATGGCCGCCGTAGATTGCCACGATACAGGCGTAGAAATGAAGCGACACAACCGTTATTTTCAAATCTGCATGCCAACCTTGGAACCATTTGAAATAGAAGTGGTGGAAACACTAGACAGCACCGTACGAGGCACAGGAGGACACGGTTCTACAGGAAAATAATCAAACTAAACACACACAGCAACACCCCGCAATACCCCCATGACAACAACAACAACAACAACAACAACAACAACAACAACAACAACAACAACAACAACAACCGTTATTAAAAAATCCAATTTTGTAATTTAAAATCCCATGGCGGAATGCCTTCTTTAGAACAGCGTCTATATTTAAACTTTTTTTTCCATCTTTTATTTGAACTGTAAATAGTCTGTCCTTCGGAGGCGTCAGCCAACCAACAAGACCACCATGATTTGCGTTTTCCGCGAACTTTTCTAGTAGTTTTTTTTCTGGGATCACCACCAGGGCCACTATCACCAACCCACCGACAATAATCATGGCATTTACCGCATTTTTGCACATCATACCAACCGCGCCATTTATCACGATAGCCAGGATCATATCTTATTGTTTTATTTTTAAGAATACAAGCTTTACCTTTACTTTTATTTTTACTTTTATTTTTACTTTTATTTTTACTTTTATTTTTACTTTTATTTTTACCTTTATTTTTACCTTTATTTTGCCTGTTTTTTCTTGTATAATTCATAATATATAAATACTATATTTTATCAATTAACAATAAATAAAAAATATTATACTATTTTTTATTTATTTTCGATTATTACTTTGTTTCGAATTATTTATTACTTTATTTTTATTGCGGTGAACTATAATTTAGTCTACCTTTTCTTTTGTTTCGTTTGATAGTTCTTTTTTCGCGATAAACGATATTTTTCAACAAACGATTTCCATTTCTGGAATCATAAACACTGGTCCATTCAT
>Ga0209307_1001806_pt1 | contig 13147 bp, 10 predicted proteins | sample COGITO_mtgs_1105_FD_185519 | JGI IMG/M metagenome (GOLD analysis project Ga0209307, IMG submission 185519) | Pelagic marine microbial communities from North Sea - COGITO_mtgs_110530 (SPAdes) (version 2) | ecosystem: Environmental > Aquatic > Marine > Epipelagic ... | reverse complement strand
TGATAATCTTTTTCATTTCTTGGACATGAGATTGCTTTTCTTTAATTAAAGTAAAATTTGGTTGAAATCCATTCTTAATATCAATATTTTTTAATCCGGTCAATTCTCGAATATGACCTTTACTCGCAATACATTTGTAATTTTGTCCAAGATAAGATTCTATTTTACTACACTTCGATGGCGATTCTACAATAATCAAATATATAGATAATCCTTTATCAAATGTATAAGACGACGGCGTGTTCTTATATTTTTTTTTGGGTCCCATTACATAACAACCCCTTTTATGTTTATTCTGTTTATAAATAGTTCTTATAATGACTTATAAACAAAAATCTATGATAGACTAAATGTTAGTGAATGAAGATAGACTAGTTGATTGGATAGAGTCCAAGAAAGGTCTCGTTATTACACGAAGTAAATTTAACGAAAAACAATACAATTTTTCAAATATTAATTCGGTACAATACGCGTGTATTACTGGATATGGAATTATTATTAAACACTTCTTTACAAATTTAATTCAACATTTTAAAAAAGGTGTTGTCTTAATTATTATCGAAAGTGATTTGATCGATATTACGAAAGAACAACTCGACCATATTAATTTATTACATTGTTTTACTTGGAATGTACCATTTAACCACAGCAAAATGTCTGTATTGCCAATCGGATTGAACTATAATCGTCAATTTAAAGTACTCGAAAACTGGCTTTCGAAAAATAAATCATCTCAACCTACCAAACTATTGTGTATGAATTGCTCGTTACATACGGATTCATCACGCAGCACTTTAGTTGAGTATTCAAAAGAACATTGGAGTTCATTTTGTACCATTCTTGATTACGTTCCTTCATCGTTTACTTATTTTATTCCCTCTTTTATCGAAGGACAAATTCAAATAAACGTAACCAATTCAAAATGTTATGATTTGTGGAAAGACTTCAAATTCGTTTTATCACCAAAGGGTGCTGGATTAGATTGTCATCGTACATGGGAAGTTTTGGCAATGGGGTCTATACCTATTGTATTATCATCCACCATAGATGACGCGTTTAAACATTTGCCAGTTGTTATTGTAGATACATGGTCTGAAATAAACGAACAATTTCTACAGACTAAATATGACGAAATAATGAAGAAACATGAGAATAATGAATATAAAATGGAAAAACTACAGTTAGATTATTGGACAAAGAAAATACATTCCAAATTAAAAGTGAAACGCCCTAAAATTCATTTTATTACATATGCGAATAATGCGTTTGAAAATTCCAAAAAACGGTTATTAGATGAAGCGCACACATTTGGGGAGTTTGATAGTATCAAAGGGTTTGGTCCGGACGATATTAAACGAGAACAACATAATGAGGAATTTAACAAAATATTAGATATGCCCCGTGGCGGAGGTTATTGGTTATGGCGTCATGATATTATTAACGAAACAATCAAAAATATCGACGACGATGATTTTTTGATTTATTTGGATGCCGGGTCAACGTTAAACCAAAAAGGGAAAAAGCGATTTTATGAATATTTGCAAATATTGGACGAAAGTAAAAAGGGGATATTATCATTTCAAATGAATTTAATGGAAAAACACTGGACAACAAGAGAAATATTCGATTTTATGGATGAAAGTATTGATGGTGAAATTGCGAATAGTGGGCAAATTATTAATACAGTATTGATCATGCAGAAAAATACGTCTTTATTACAATATATGAAATTATATAGTGAAATTATTAATAATCATCCTCTTCTAGCAACAGACATTTTTAACGAAAAACAAACACATGAAGGTTTTCAAGACAATCGCCATGAACAGAGTATTACAAGTATTTTACGAAAAAAAATGAAACTACCTGTTATTGATGGCGATGAAAGTTGGAAACCACCCTTTGGTACAGGCGAATCATTAGATTATCCATTTTGGGCAACGCGTATACGTAATTAAACCATTGAAAAAAACTCGTATTGTTGTGAACGGAGATATGTTCGATCATATTCATCTTTCGAATAAGTATAATCAATATCGCACAAATCTGGATTCCATTTTACATGTTTATCATCAACGTATTTGATGTTACATAATAAAAATAGTTTTTTGAAAAAATCTCTAATTATAAAACATAAATACACTATATTTGAATATACATAATCCATTAATATATCCACAGAAAAAAACTTAAAAAATAAACAATATAGTTATTAGAGATGAATTCGATAAAGAAAAATTATGCTTTTGTTTTGAAGTCTATTAAAAAAGACAGAACGCTCAAACCTACAACGGATTCACTTAAAAATAAAAATTATATTGTTGCGGGAGGAACAAGAGGTATTGGATTTAATATTGCTAAGAAACTAGCGTTATATGGAGCAAATGTTACTATCATAGGAAAGACCGAATCAAAGCATCCTAAATTGAATGGCACTATATATAGTGCTGCTGAAGAAATAACTGAACTGACGCAAAAGTCGAATTGCATGGCAATCCCTTGCGACATTCGTGAACCCGAACAAATGGACTTTGCTATTAGTAAAACATTGGAGACATATGGAAATATTGATGGAGTTGTATTGAACGCAAGTGCCTTATGTTTAAATAATACAATAAATCAAACGGAAAAAGAAGTGGATTTGATGAGTGGAGTGAATATTAATGGAACTTATTTGTTTGGTCAGAAATGTCTACAACATATGCGCAAAAACGAGCAAGGGCATATGTTAATTATTGCTCCTCCGTTAAATATGCTTTATGATGACGATTGGTGGATAAATCACATTTATTATAGTATGTCGAAATTCAATATGTCACTAATGGCAAAATACTGGAACAAAGAATTTTCACATATTGGAATTAATACACTTTGGCCGCGCACGACTATTAACACTGCTCCTGTTCAAAATTTGCTAGGTGGTCCAGAAATGGTTGATATTTCTAGAACTACAGATATAATGGGTGATGCGGCGCGCAGCATTTTCTGTACCGATCCTCTAATATGTAACGGCAAAAACTTTATTGACGATGAAGTATTGGCATCACTGGATGTAGACGTAGAACAATATAGGGTAAATCCGAGTATTAAAGATAAAGATCTTATGCCCGACTTCTTTTGTTAGTAATACAAAGAATCTACCTAGATTTTGGTGAATTAATAGAAGGGATGAGTTCAAATGAAAATCCAGAGTATAAAATATTATTAATTATTTTTTTTAGTTTTGGCTTGAATACGTTTTTTCTTTTTTATTTGATTCGACCTTTTCTTTTTTATTGTGTTTGCCCTTTTTCCTTTTTGCTTTCTTCTTTTTGTTTTTGATTTGTTCCCTCCACCTCGGACATCCGGGTCTATGTACTCGTCCTTTTCTACCCACCCCCCCGGATCACATTTATATGTATTAAGTTTCTGAAATATGACTTCCGCACATTTTTTACAACCATTATTTTTATCTGGATGAGTCGCACGACTTGCTAGCAGCGCGTCTCTTCTAGTCTTACATTTTTTTCCCTCTGGGTTCCATGTTTTTGCTGTACATGGTTCAGCGTTTTGTTCGTTACATGGATCCTTATTATCGTCTGATTTTGAGTCCTTACTATTGTCTGATTTTGAGTCCTTACTATTGTCTGATTTTGATTTGTCACTATCTATCCTAATTTTCTTCACATTAGTCATCATTTGGTTTAGTTTATTCATATTATATTTCTTATCGTCTAAATATGTTTTGGATTCACAGTCATTTATACTTTTTATTAGATTTTTTATACGTCGTTCTAGGTTGTCAAATGTCCTTTGAGGTATAGATCCTGTTTTGGTTGCGTCGTCAATACCTTGATTTATAAAGCCAACATTTTCGTCATAATTTCTTCGCCACATTGCGGATTCGCCACATTCTTCATCTTCTTGATTATTCGAATAACTATTATAACTTGATTTGTCTTGATTACTTGATTTGTCTTGATTACTTGATTTGTCTTGATTACTTGATTTGTCTTGATTACTTGATTTGTCTTGATTACTTGATTTGTCTTTGTAACTATTCTTCAATTCTTTTATTGTCGCAATTAGTGTACTTTGCTCAGAAGAACTTATATTGTCCTTACATGTATTAAATAATCTAGATATAACACTTAACAAAGATCCAATTAACTCAAGTTCATTCGTGTCAAGTTTATCACGGTTAAGTGCGTTGGAAACAAATACTATATTTTGATTAATATTACGAATTGTCTCATTGCATTGTTTGTCTTGAATTTTTTTATATTCTGTATCTAGTTCGTTAACTTTTTGTTCCACGTGTTTATTGCATTCTTTAACACAACTGTCGTTTATTTCGGTTATTTTTTCCTTGCAAATATCATTATTCTGAATAGTTCGAAAATACTCGTATTGACTATCAACTTCATTTCTTACTGCGTTCCCGACCTGAGTCCTATTATCATAATGAGAGGGATATACGATATCCGGGCGGTTAATGCCAATTTTTTCCAATCTTATATATTCTTTTATATCGACCTTTATTTTGCTTAAAGTGTCCAAATGGTCGCTTATCATAGATATTGTTTCTTGCACGTTATACCCATTATTATCAGCAATCTTTTGTTTTATCATATTTCCATGTGTTAATATCGCTTCTACCTGTTCGTATGTCAAAAAATATGATAGGACCATTAATATATATATATAATATATATATATATATATATATATCACAAATATAGACTGTTTTTACATAATAATAAACGAGTCGTATACTACATATTAATGAATCTTATTTTTGCGAGTTTTCATAATATAGTCAAATTATATTATGAATAGATTTATTTACCACCATCCATTTCATCATCTTCTAAATCGTCTGAAACATATATTTCTTCCGCACTAATATTATTTTCGTCTATTAATTTTTTTATATTGTCTAATTTGTCAGTAGTTTTAACATGTATTTTGTAATTTTTGATTGTATTCATTAAGGGTTTTGTACAATTTTCAGTTTTAGAAATGAACTTTTCTCTTTTATTTTTATATTCTATTGGGACATACAAATCATTAAATTCTTCTTTCGAGACTATTGTCTTATCCTTGTACTTTTGAATAATTAAATTACCATCTTTATACTGACGTATAGTACCAATATTCACCAGTGTAACTCTTGGTATAATATAAATATCACTTTCTTTTGTATATAACATATCATTTTCTACAGATGATGGTAATTCAAACGCATTTACATAATTATGTTTTATATGATCTAAATATACTTTATCGTCTGAATAGTCTTTATTTCTTGAAAGAAACCCTTGATTCGGATTACTAATTATATTACGGTTTTCGGGTTTTAAATAAAGTTCTTTCAAATCTTTGACAAATTCCTTTTTAATATGTTTTTTAATAAATAAATCACGATGTCCTTTTCCGTAATTTGAATATATTTTGAAAAAATCTTTTGATATTTTATCATTGGTGTTATTGATAAGTTTATTACATTTTTTAATTGTACCTATTTTTTTTTCAATATCTTCGGGTGAAGAATTTTCTGGGAATAATTGGTCATACTTTTTCAAATCTCGGGTATTTGATTTTTCAGTCGATTCATTGTGATTTTTAATTATTTCTTTGTAATGATCAGATTTTGTTTCAAATAGGTTTCCACGGACATTATGAAGTAACTCTTTTATATTTTTATGATTATCGCCACCGCGTTTTTTTCGACGAGTGATTTTTCCCTTTCGTATATTTTTTTTTGTTTTCATTATATAATAGCGATAAAAGAATTTATTATTTACATGAAAATATCATTTTTAAATACTAAATATGTGGCTGCGGTCCAAGAAAAATTATCACCGCCATATCCGACTCCTAAATGTGGGTCGTAATATTCGAAAAAACCATTATCTTCAATAAGTTTAATGGTATGGGATTTGATCTTTTGTGCCAGATCTATTTCACGAATATGCGCAAATCCTATGGCCAACATGAAATTAATTATACACCATACGGGTCCCCTCCAATATTTCTTTTGATTAAAATCTTTTGAAAAAGGATCGTATGATGGAAACCCATATTTTGAAAAATACAATATTCGTTTACTATGTTCTAACATTTTATGTTTTTGGTATTGATTGCCAACATCCGCATAAGCAAATAACATTGAAGCGCTTGAAATACCACTATACAATTTATTTGTTTTCATATCCAAACTGGTATACGCATTTATTTGATCACACCATAATTTGTCTGAATTTTCGGAATACTGTTCAATCCAGTTTTCAATTGTAGAATAATGTTCTTTGTGTTCCAGTAACACTGCTAATTTATATAAATCTTTACACGCACGTATAAAAATAAATTGGATTCCTGGATCACATACGTTAAATAATCCTTTATCGTATATTTTTTTACTGTCCCAATTAAATTCTTTATTTCTAAATACAATTTGCATATAACGATTATAATCATCATTTGTAGGACGCACATCATCATCCATAGAGTTGTTGTCTTTGCGCTGAATATCTAAATCGGGTTGAATCGGAATGGCATTCAGAGCATCATCCCAATCTGGTGAATTGTCACGTCCCGATTCCCAGGGGTGAATAATTGATAATAAGCCTTTGTTATAAGGATCCCTATTTTGTACAAACCAAGTATGATAATTCATTAATTTGTCGAAATATTTGTTTAATACTTCTTTATCTGATAGTCCGTGAATGGCCATAAACCATATCACTGTTGCTAATACTGGTGGTTGAGAAATACACGATGTGAGAGGGGTTGTGTTTGATTCCCATATTTTAGGTCCTGGATAATAATTATCATCTTCTTGGTGAAAAATAATATGCGGAATCATACCATTATCCCATTGTCCTTCAAATAATTTATCTATTTCTTTTAATGCGCGTTCTTTATCGTAGGTAAAAATACCAAGAGCACAAAATGCTGAGTCCCAATTCCATTGGAATGGATATAATGTGCTACATGGTATTGTAAAATCGCCGCGACTATTATTACGAATAATGGTTTCTGCCTTTCCCTTTAGGTTCATATAAAATCATATATATTATATAGAATACAAAAATTAACGTGATTATCTATTTATTAATTATAATGTTATATATATCAGTATTAATATTATGTATAATATTACAACATGCACAGTTACAATAAATAATGGAAAATTATTGAAATATTCGATTGAAAGTATTGTGAATTATATATCTGAAATATTCATCTTTGATGATTCTACAAACGATTTTAATCGAAATCCATATTTAGATGAATTAGATAAATATGAAAACGTGAAAATTTTTAGAACAACCCAATTTGGCAAAGATTTAGGTAAGAAAAAACAATATTTGGTTGATAACGCTTCTAATGATATAGTTATGAGATGGGACGACGATTTTATATTATATAATACGCATTTATTAGAATATATATACAAGGAACTATCTATTAGCAATTTAGATACAATTGTTACAAAAAACTTGAATGTTGCGTTCACGTTTAATTATTTACGTAATGAACATCCCGTTTGCGGGGAAATCTATTTATATAAAAAACCAATTATCAAGTTTGGAAAATTATATGGATTTTGCGATTTTCCAATAAAAGGACGTGTACGACGGATTGATATTGAAAGACCACTATTTCTTCACTTTTGGAATTTTAAATCTTATGAAAATATGTGTTTTCGCGAATATATGAGCCCATATTTATGCGATCCTATTTACAATAATTATTATGAATACTGTTTTGCACATGATTTTCAAAATAAAATTTATAATTTTAACACTATTATTGAATATAAAAAAAACAAAATATACGAATATGAAAATTACAAATACAATTACAAAAAAGATGTTATAGAAAATAACGAAACTATTGATTGTACTCGAATGGATGATGATTTTGTTGAATATATTCATTCAAATTATAAAATTGTCGATTTTTTCTCGAAAAACAGTAAACTATTCAAATATGAAACAATACAAACAAATAATTTAGTAAATATATATTTCAATAAAGATGGAAATATTGGCAATATGATAAATTTTTATTTATTCGAAAAATTATGTGGATTTGGTTGTAATCATGTAAATTTGAACGAACCTCATTTTTTAATGAATTCTCATATGAATGAAAATAATACCAATTCTATTGTTTGGGGATCGGGATTAAAAGATAATAGTGAGATTACACATGTTACTAATAATATTATTAAAGTATCCAATCCGAATATTATCTTTAATTCTGTTTATTGCGTAAGCGGACCTAATACAAAAAGGGTTTTGGAGGAACAATGTGAACAAAAAATTCAATATTTCGGTAATCCATTATTATTAATGCCACTTTTATATAGTTCAACAAAAAAACCAATTTACAAAGCAGGAGTAGCACTCAACAATTTCTCTCTGCGAAAAATAAATATTAATGATACAAATATTATAAAAATCGAAACAAAAGGCGATTTTACTAGTTATAAAAAAATAGAAGCGCTTATAGATAATTTAGTTGAATGTAAATTTATTATTACAAATGTGTTAGATGTATTAGTTTTATGTAACGGATATAATATTCCAGTTGTATTCGTAAATGAACACAGTTTTGATAGTGAATTTTCCATTGTAGATTATTTTAACGGAATGTATAAAAATAATATCCAATGTAGAACACACTATAAAGGGGAAAATCTGATTAAATACATTAAAAATATTAAAAATAGTTACATAGGACCCGATTATTTAAAAGAAAGACAAACAGATTTAATTAATTCATGCCCTTTTATTGATGAAGGGTTAAAACCTTTATTGTTGAAAATGGTTTAAATATATATCAGTTATATATATTGTATGACTTACACATTCTTATCAAACTCACGCGATTATAATGATTGGACAACAGAACCAATGATTATGGAAAATTTTGAACCAATAGAACATAAACTTTTTTCAAATGATACATTTGAAATGAATAATGAGAATGTTACTATATTGGATTCACAAACAAGAGATTATAAGTCTCATTGTGGAATATTAATATTACAAGGAAATAAAACTTTTGGAAAAGCAGCAAAGGGTCGTCTGTATTATAAATGCATTCCAAACGATAAAACATTGCCCGTATTTTTAATACCATACGAATTACGTATTGGGTTTAGTAAAAACCATATGAACAAATATGTTACATTTAAATTTAATAATTGGGAACAAAAACATCCTATTGGAACTTTAACGGAATCGTTTGGAGATGTAGATAACTTCTCGTCTTTTTGTTCATATCAATTGTGGACCAAAAAATTGGTGTATTCTATTTCCTCGTTACAAAAACAAGTAAAATCAGGGTTAAATAAAATGGACGAAAAATCATTAATTACACATGTATTAGAAAATGATAAATATAATGTTATCGATAAACGGGATGTAAATGTATATTCGATTGATCCTGAGAATAGTCGAGATTTGGACGATGCGTTTTCTATAGAACAAGTAAATGATGATCAATATAAAATATCCATTTATATAGCAAATGTTCCAATAGTGTTAGATAGTTATGATCTATGGGAACATTTAACCCAACGTATTTCTACTATTTATCTACCAGAAGAAAGACGCACTATGTTGCCTGAAATATTATCTGATAATATTTGTAGTTTATTGGAGGATAAGGAACGTTTTGCCTTTACAATGGAAGTGTTATATGACGGAAATACGAAAGAAATTTTACCAAATAGTATATCATTTTATAATTCTCTCATTTGTGTGAAAAAAAATTACGTATATGAGGAAAAATCTTTATTGAAAAGTCGAGACTATAAACAATTGTATCATATTACAAAACAATTAGACGCAATTACTCAAGATAGTCATGATGTCATTTCTTATTGGATGATATATATGAACACTCAAAGTGCCAAACTGTTGTATGACCATCGATGTGGAATGTTTCGAAAAATTCAAGTGTATGAAAAACATATACAACACAATATTGAGGATAAATACATAAAACAAACAGTTTCTATGTGGAATAATATATCAAGTGGATATGTTTTATATAATGAAAATGAAAGCGTGGAACACGATTTGCTGAATATTGATGGATATGTTCAAATAACCAGTCCGATACGACGCATGGTAGATATTATGAATCAATACTATTTCATGTCAAATATTATGAATATTTCCTTTCATGAAACAAGTACCGCGTTTATATGTGAAAAAGAGGCGCAAATTCAAAAATTAAATGAGGATATGAAATCTATTCGTAAAGTTCAAAGTGAATGTGATCTTTTGTATACTTGTATAAATGATGAAACTCTTATGAATTCAGTTGTAGATGGGTATATCTTCGATAAAACGGAAATAAACGGTGAATTTAATTATTGTGTTTACATGAAATCTTTGAAAAAAATATCCTATTTTAAACATCATGAAGATTTGCCTAACTATAGTTTTCAACATTTTAAGTTATTTTTATTTGATAAGGAAAATAGTGGACATCGGAAAATACGATTGATGCTATGTGACTAGTTGTTGGTTTTCTGAGTTTCATTAAATCAATAATAATATTTTTAATTTTCATTATATACTTATACTATATAATGAAAATAGCATGTTTTGGAGCATCAGTTACACAACAACAAAATGGTTATGTTGATTATTTATCTAAAAAATTCAATTGTGATGTTAAAAAATTTGGTTATGGATCCCAACATTTAAACGGAGCAGGTGTATGTTATATAAATGATGTGTTAGAATATAAACCCGATATTTGTTTTATCGATTGGTTCTCTACTGGGTTCACCACAACAGATGATAACACAATAGATTGTTTAAATACCATTGTATATAAATTTTCTAAATCTAATTGTAAATTAATATTTTTATTTTTACCAGTAGACGATCACGATAAAAGAAGTAATTTTTATTCTTTTTTAAAAGATTATTTAATTTCTAAGAAATTATTTTATATAGATATAAATGATTTTGTAAAACACAATGATAAAATATGTCGTGATACAGTTCATACAACAGAAGCAGGCGCAGAATTATACGCAAATATAATTTATGATGAATATACAAAATCTTTAAATAACATAATAATATTAAAAGATTATAAAAAAACTAAATATTGTGATATAAAAAAACTAAATATAAATAAATGTTTTAAAAAATATATGATAATAAATGGTGAATGTGAAATTATCACATGTACATTAACCGTAGGTCCAAATTCAGGATATATTAAAGTGAATAATAGTAGAAAATTATTATGGGATGAATGGTGTCATTTTAATCGAACCTCTACGAAAATTGATAGAATAAATATTAAAGGTAATACAAAAATTGAAGTATTACAAGATAAAGTGGATTATAGTTCTTGTAGAAGAGATTATGATTTTAGTAATATAGAGTTTGAATTAGATATTTTATCTATATTTTACATTGGTACACTGAAATTTATTGATGGGAATTAAATATCATTTAATAGGAAAATTGCCATTTTTGATCGATGAACATGAAAATATTGTTGTTTATTTCAAATCACTTCATAATTTTTAAATAAAATTTATATATTTTATTTAAATTATTCATATAATTCCATTAATTGATTATAGAAATTTTTAGCTTCGTGTTGCTGGTTTCCCCCCTTTGGATAGGTTGTAAATTCTCCAAATTTAATACCATTTTGTGTAATATAAAAATCAAATCTCATAAGATTTTTACAATTAGCAGATGCTAATTCAGCATATTTAATTAATTCTGCGAACTTTTCTGGTTTTTTAATTTCTAAAGGCTCAAAATTATTTTTATTATTATAATAAGACCTTAATGGAATAAAATCTCTTGTATAATATTTATCATCACTATTATCTCCATTTCCCACACCGGTAAGTTTATTATTTCGATCTATTACAAGTATGTACCATACTTTACCATTGATACAAAGACATTTAAAGTCTCTTGGTATAAAAAAATTACTATCATAATCTTGAATAAACTCTTCAATAATCCATTCACCGTAAGTTTCGTAATCAGGCGATTTATTATTTTTGTTTTTATAGATTTTACCAAATTTATCACTTTTAACTAGATCTTCCTTGTATTCTTTTAATGATAAATTATTAACTAATTCCCATGTATCGCTTGTTCCAGCTTTATAAATTTTATTATCTACAAATGCTGTCATACAATGTTCAATTGTATGTTTTATCATAACATTATTGGGAATATTATCCCACGGTAAATCTTTAAATTTATATGCTCCATATTTCTGGGGCAAAGGCATTCCCCAAGATTTGGCAATTTCATCTCCTAAATTTTTATCAGATAAATCTTTATATTTTATGACTTTTCCACTTAAATCTGTAAATGTTGGGGCAGGATCTGTTCTATACCAATCCATAAGTCTCTTCTGCATTTTTTCTCTTAGAGTTGAATCTTCTTCAATAAGTTCAATTTGTAATAATTGAGGAAATTTCAATAATAAACTTTCAACGGTTAAATCCTCTTTTTTTATTTTTTTTTCATCCTTCTTTAAATTTATTAAATTAAAATCAAATATTTTCTCTATATTATGAACAATCTCTTCATCAGAACTCTTATCGTCTAAACCAAGGATTTCTAGAATTTTTTTATTTAGATCCATATAAATATATATATATATATATTTATATAAGAAATATATATTTGTATAAGAAATATATATTTGTATAAGAAATATATATTTGTATAAGAAATATATAAACCATTTTATAGAGTTTTCATACCTTATATTTTGTCATGTTATTTATATGAACTCACGTTTTTATATTTTTCATGACTTGTTTTCAATAACTCAATTGTTTTATCGTAATCTTCCCAATTTTCTACGTTTACCCATTTGTTTGGTTCTAAATTCTTATATGTATCGAAAAATTCCTTGATTTGGTTCAATTTATGTTCGGGAATATCATCTAAATTACTATAATGTTGATAACGAGGATCTTTATCTAATATTGCCAGCATTTTTTCATCTTTACCCTTTTCATCTGTCATATTTAGATAACAAATAGGTCTGACATATGCGATTGTACCCGGTTGAAGAGTACAACTTGATAGTATAAGGACATCGAGGGGATCACCATCGTCACATAATGTTTGGGGGATGA
>Ga0209307_1001803_pt1 | contig 13155 bp, 17 predicted proteins | sample COGITO_mtgs_1105_FD_185519 | JGI IMG/M metagenome (GOLD analysis project Ga0209307, IMG submission 185519) | Pelagic marine microbial communities from North Sea - COGITO_mtgs_110530 (SPAdes) (version 2) | ecosystem: Environmental > Aquatic > Marine > Epipelagic ... | reverse complement strand
AATAAGAGAAAAACGGTAAGAAAAGGAGTTCGGAAAACAAAAAACAGAACTAAAAACACGCTTTTTTAACAAAAAATCAATCTAAAAATAGATTTGAAGAAAAGTATCTCATTTTGCAACGGTCTTTATTCACTTCCTGCTACTAAATATTCGTTATCTTTTTCCAGTTTATTGGAAAGTTCTAAAAATTGCTCAATCGATTTAAATGAACTTAAAACATAAATTTTTTGAAGCGTATCAGTTTCATTTAAATGTTGTTTAAAAACACCAACATTATTTATGTTTAATCTTTTTAATCCAAGCAAATAAGCTTCCTTTAAGTAAGCGTCCATAACCTTAATCTGTGATGTGGTCTTCAAAGTAAATACTTTGAGTTGGTAATATTCTTTTATCGCTTTGATGTTGGCCTTATCCATTTCAACACCTGACTTGATGGTGGTGCAATTTGTGATTTTACCAGTAAAAGCGATTAAAAAAAAGGACACGAATTATTTTCATAAGAAAATTGAGGATATACAGTTTATTAGATTTTTCAAAATTAAACAATTCTATGGCTAAAAATTTTAATAAAAAAACCAGTCGTTAGCTTTTAAACTAACGACTGGCTGCTATTAATCAATCTGGGACGAGGGTTAAGGGGGAACTTAGTTAATCATCTAATTCTTTTCAAAAGTCAACCTATCCGTATCGGCACTACTATCGCCTACATCAAAAAGTTCAATTCTAGTAGCAGATGTAGAAACGATATCCCAATCATCGTTTAAGTCATCAAAAATATTTGAATCTGTAACGGGGAAAAAAATATTGAATTCAATATCATTATCATCATTGTCATCATCACTACTGCTACTACTATCACTTGTTAAAGACCAAGTGCCTTCTTGGGTCGTTGTACCATTAGTAGCTGACAATGTTCCATTAGTAGCAAACGTAAAGTTGTAGTCTGTAAAATCTGACGTCTCATCCTGTCCTGAATCATTAAGATTTGTAATACGCCAAGTACCAGATTGAACTATACCTTCTACTTGAGCAATTTGTTGACTATTATTTGAGTTTTCATCATCGTCACTTGAACAAGAGTTAAATAGTGAGAAACTCAATAACACTAACAGAGGGAAAAAAAATTGCTTTTTCATAATTTATATATTATCGTTATTAACAGTTACTTTTAAAGCTGAGTTCATCATCAATAGCTTTTTCGAACTCAATCTCTGTTTCGCCAGATTCTTGCTCAATCTCGTGCAAGTTCCACGTACCATTAAAGTCTGGTAATGCAAGAATGTCAATTACGAAATCAATATTGTTGCCTGAGCCTGTTAATGACCAAGTTCCTGTAATTGTATTGCTGTTTTCTTTAACCGTTATAGTGCCATCAGATGCAAAATTGAACACATACCCATTATATTGGTCTTCAAGGTCGTTATCGTTTAATTCTAACTCATCTACCGTCCAGTTTGCGCAATTAGATAATATCGCTTCTAAATCGCTAGTAGTACAGTCGTTACAATCGTCATCATTATAATCGTTATCGTCGTCTTCATCACAGCTGTCATCAGCATCTTCAATAGCCGATTGTAACTCTGCAATGTTATTAATGGTCATTGTACTACCATCAGCAAGAATTACCGTAATAGGAAAGCTGATAGTAACCGCAGCATAGTCATCTAAATCATCAATAAAGTCATACATATCATTATTAATAACGATAGCGTCGATTTGCTCATTATTTTCATCAAAAATTGAATCAGTTATTGGGTATTGAAAATCAATACACTCTATATCATCATCATCAGAATTTTCCTCTGGGCATTGTGCAATTAAGGCGAGTAACTCTGGATAGTTGTTTACAACGCTTGTAGTGTAGTCAGAAAAAACTACGGTTATTGGGAACATAATATCTAATGTATCTGTGTCATTATTGTCTGCATCAAATATGTCTTCTATGGTTTGATAATCGTCTATAGAGTCTACAATAACTTCTGTTCCATTTACAACTACTGTTACAGTTAATTGTACATTAAAACAACTTGCGTTGTCAATAATATTATCGAAAGAACCATCGTTTTGAGAGGTTCTGTTCAATCAATTGGCAATGGTAGAATTGGCTACTATAGTTTGTTCTACTGGTGGGTCAATGGACAAATCATCTTCCGTTCAACAAGATGTGAAAAATACAACGCTAAAAAGCAATGCTAATACTACTGGTTTTAAAATTTTCATAAGATTTAATTTTTTTATTGATATCTGTTTTAAAAGCATTACCAAAATCACGTATAAGTTGCTTTTTGTTCTTGCTTCTGTTCTTAAAACAACTACTTAAGACAATGTCCCAAAAAAAAAAATCATATTTTTTTTTGCATACCTTTATAACCTAAATAATAATTACACCTTTTGCCTAAAGATTTAAATAAAAATGTTTGCGATAAAATACTTTTTTCCAAACTATACGAGAAATACGCACAAAGTCTTAGTGACCTCTTGTACTATAAATATGGAGATAAGTTAAACCCTTCAGACAAGGTACAGGACGCATTTATTAAAATGTGGCAAAATTGCGCTAAAGTTACTATCCAAACCGCAAAATCATACATCTATACTGTTGCCAATAATATGATGCTAAATGAAGTTAAGCATCATAAGGTAGTGCTTAACTATAATAAGGTAAAGCCCAAAGACTACACTTATGAAACGCCTGAATTTTTAATGCGAAAAGAGGAATTTCTTATACGTTATGAAAACGTACTTTCCAACCTAAAACCTGAACAGCGAGAAGCGTTTACACTAAGCAAGATAGAAGGTAAAACACATCAAGAAATTGCAGATATGATAGGTGTTACAAGAAAAGTAGTTGGGCATCGTATATATGCAGCTTTTGCCATCTTAACAGAGCAGCTAGAAGATTTTAAACTGAAATAATTTATGGGACATTATAGGTCTAAGTTGTTTTAAGAATATAACGTGAAGTAAATGGATAAAAATTACCTTATAAAAAAATGGTTGGATAATGACCTTAACAGCGAAGAGCAAAAAGCCTTTGATGCGCTAGAGGACAAGCCGTTTTTTAACGAAATTATTGAAGAAGGACAACGATTCAAAGGGCAAAATACATCTAAAGTAAGCACTTTCGAAAATCTTGAAAAAGGACTTAAACAGAAACCAGAACCTACATTTAATTGGACCAAAACATTGCTTAAGATTGCTGCCGTATTTGTAATTGGGTTTGGACTATATTCCCTTTTTAATAAAGGCCAACATAGCAGGTTTGAAACACAATTAGCGCAAACGGAACAAATTACATTACCTGATAATTCTATGGTAACTTTAAATGAATTGTCACAATTAGAGTTTAGTGATAATTGGGACAAAGAACGTAATGTACAACTGAAAGGAGAAGCCTATTTTAAGGTGGCCAAAGGCAAACGTTTTGATGTAAAAACAAAATCTGGTACTGTGAGCGTTTTAGGAACACAATTTAATGTAATAGCCCGAGATAGTACTTTTAGTGTCATATGTTATGAAGGATTAGTGCAGGTCAATTGTAATAACAAAATCACTAAACTGCCTGCTGGTAAAGCCTATCGTATCATAAATGGTAAGCCAGAAGCATTTAACGTTGCAGTTATTCAGCCTGAGTGGTTGAGCAATATGAAGGTTTTTAATGAAGCAAGTATTGGAGACGTTTTTACTTCTATTGAGAGCCATTACAATGTAAAAATCATTGCTAAGGATGTGGATAATTCTATTTTATTTACTGGAGCGTTTGAGCTTGATAATTTGGAAAATGCCCTAAGAGCCACTACAAAAAGCCTTAATCTGACCTATGAAATAAATGTTAAAAACGAGGTTGTTATTAGAAGTGTAAAGAACTAATTGGGCTTATATCGTATTTATATGTTGTGCAATTTGGTCTTTTAAGGCACAAGCGCAAATTTCGGAAGAAAAGATTCTGCTAAAAGAGGTGCTCGATATTTTGTCAGACCAACATCAAGTACAATTCAATTATCAAAGTGATTTATTAAAAGAAATAACCGTTTTTCCGCTTTCGCGAAAGCGCACACTTATTGAAAACCTAAAACGTTTAGAAACTCAAACTTCATTATGGTTTACCAAAGTTGGTGCATCAATATACACTATTACAAAACCATTTAAAATTTGTGGCTATTTACAAAATGTACGTTCTCTCAAATCACTTGAAAGCGCAACTATTAGTTCAAAAACAAACAATACTGTAAGTAGAAAAGATGGTTTTTTTGAAATAGTAGTAGTTTCTCTTGCTGAAGAAATAGAAATTCGACATTTAGGTTTTAAGACCATAAAAAGGCAAGCTAAATTCTTTAGTTCAGAGCAATGCACTACTATCAAATTGAATGAAGAAGAACTGCAAATGTCTGCAGTTGTTGTAGAAGGCTATTTAGTGCGAGGCATCGACAAAAATAGTGACGGAACTACAGCTATAAATTTTAATACATTTACAGCGCTTCCAGGCCTTATTGAAACAGATGTTTTACAAACAGTACAGGCACTTCCTGGGATACTAAGTGTAGATGAAACCGTTTCTAATATAAACATTAGAGGTGGCTCACACGACCAGAATTTAATACTATGGGACGATATTAAAATGTATCAATCTGGTCACTTTTTCGGTTTAATTTCTAGCTTTAATCCTCAAATCACAAAAACGGCAACGGTCATTACCAACGGTACAGATGCTTCATATACCGATGGTGTTTCGGGCAGTATTCAAATGAATACCGATGACCAAATACAAAGTGATTTTGAAGGTAGTCTAGGTGTTAATTTTATTAGTGCAGATGTTTTTGGAGACATTCCGATAGAAGAAAAATCATCATTACAAGTTGCTGGACGAAGGTCTGTTGATGATGTTATACGCACACCAACCTACGATGTTTATTTTGATAGGGTAACACAACAAACCGAAATAGCAAATAATGTAGAAAGCGTTGTAAATTCTAATCAAGAATTTAACTTTTTTGACATATCGTTGCGTTGGCTTTATAATCCTTCAGAAAAAGACCACATACGACTAAACTTTATTCTAATAAATAATGACTTAACCTTCGATGAAACTTCGACTATTAATAACGATTTAGACACAAGAAAAAGTAGTCTTTCTCAAAATAGTATTGGTGTAGGATTAAGCTACGAACGGGATTGGAGTGACCGTTTTTCCAACACATTTAAAGGTGTATAATACAGATTATAAATTACAAGCTATAAATGCAGATGTATTACGGCAACAGCAGTTTTTGCAAGAAAACATAGTTTCTGAAACAGGAATAAAATTAAAAGGTATTTACAAATGGGATAACATAATATTAGAATCAGGCTATCAATTTACAGAGTCTGAGGTTGTAAATACCAATGATATTGATATTCCAAGATTTTTAAGAAGAGACTCAGAGATTTTAAGAGAACACGCATTTTTTCTTCAAAGTCAGTATCAAAATGAAAATAGAGATTTCTCAGTAAGACCAGGAATACGACTTAATTATATAAATGAATTTAATGTGCTTCTTGTTGAGCCAAGACTGAGTGTTAGAAAAAAGCTAGGAACCCATTTTCAAATAGAAGCGCTAGGCGAATTAAAACATCAAAATACGTCTCAAATAGTCAACTTTCAAAATGATTTTTTAGGTGTGGAAAAAAGAAGATGGCAACTTGCCGATAACGATAGTATTCCTATTTTAAAAAGCAAGCAAGCATCATTAGGTGTGCAATATTCTAAAAAAGGCTGGTTGGTAGATGCAACGGGCTATTACAAAGAAGTAGACGGCATTACATCACAAAGCCAAAGCTTTACCACTAAATATGAATTTACAAAAACAACAGGCAGTTATTATGTAAAAGGGCTTGATTTCTTACTACGTAAACAAGTAAAATATTTAAGCAGCTAGCTTAGCTATTCTTATATGGTAAACAAGTACACATTTAATAACTTAGAAGACCTGCAATTTCTAAGTAATTTTGACAATACACATTCCTTTACTTTAGGCACTACCTATTCAAATAATACGCTAAACATTTCGGCTGGACTCAATTACAGAACAGGAAAACCAACATCTATTCCCTTACAAGGGAATGAAATTTTTAACGAAGAAGTAAACTTTGATGTAGCAAATAATACGCGAGTCCCAGAATTTTTCAGAGTAGACCTATCAGCGATTTACAAGTTAAAACTATCTGAAGGTTTACGAACCGAAATAGGTGCATCTGTCTGGAATGCTCTGAATAAAGAGAATGCCATAAATAATTATTTTCGAGTTGGTGCAGACAGTAGACCTATTAAGTTTTCAAGAAAATCGTTAGGTCTGACTACTAATTTTATGATTAGGTTGTATTTTTAGGGATTAACGCCAATGACCACTTGCAATGTACAGTCTTTTAAATTGGATAAGCTGTTCTTCGTTTTTGAAGTATTCATTACTCAGCATCTTCTTAAGCTGACTTACGGTTACTTTAGAAGTAAATCCAGCAGTCCTACTTAACGTATCATATTTTTGCATTTCTTCAAATTTGAACTTTGCCTTTTCAACAAATTGTTCTGCATTCTCAGCATCCTCATAGCTTGATTGAATCTGGAAATGCCTTTCGATAGTACCAGGTTTACCAATTATTAATTTTTCAGCATTACCTTGATGATTGCATTTGTAGTAAAAACATAATCTCTATCGTGCACCATTCTATAAATCCGTGTCTGTCCATCAGCAATATTATTAGGAAATATTTCTAAATAGTACTTCGTGTCTAATGGAAGGGTAATAACAGCGTTCGGGTCAAATAATCCATCAAAACGTATAGTTTTAATTCCACGGATAGATACTGAATTATCACAAGTTATTAAAGGCGCATTTGCATCATTAATTCTATGAACATTTATAGTACAATCATATTTATAATCAACAAATTCTTTCCATTTTTCAAGATGTTGTACTAAAAATACAACCCTATTTCTTTCTTTAAATTCCTCTCTGACTTTGTCAATATCTTTTAAATTGAACTCGTGGCAAACATTTTCAAAAGTGAATTTCACTTCACCATCTTTATCAGCGTGTAAAATCATCCTATCTAAAATCTGGTCGGTAAAAGCATTTTGATGATTTAGAAACCTTGGTGTACGGAAATAGAGTGAAAGGCAGACATATAGTATTTGCTTTTTTTGGTCAGCGGTAAACACTTTAACGCTTTCATCAACAAGCAATTTATAAATCTTAGGAAATTCTGAATCTACGTGTTCGGCATAGTGATGTTCCAAATCATATTTCCTGTCAATCTCTGCACTTGGTATTGTGTAAAGATTCTTTTTAAAACAAATACTTTTTGTGCTAATCTGCTTAATAAGTAATTCGTCTTCCAGCCTATGTGCATCTACAAAATAATTGCCCTTTTTTCCTTCGAAACCAAAATTTTTCAGAAAGGAACGAGGTATGTAATGTTGTTTGATGGGTTCGTTTTTAGCCATATTTTTAATATTCAGTTGTATAATCCAGGAATATATGTCTTGGGTGTTAAAAAAGGAATAGACAATCTTGCTTGAGCGGTTTGATTAAAATTAAAGTTTTTGAAATCAGTAATTTCGAAAAAATCGTTTCGAGTTGGTTCAGAATTTAGGGCATAGACAATTCCAAAAGGTGGAAATGTAATTTCGCCCAAAGTATGATACCCTTTTTCAGTTCTTGCCATTCCCCAACCGTTTCTTACTTGCTTAGTTGTGGTATGATAAATAAATACTCTTAAATTGTCTGGAAGTGCTTTTGAATCTTTATCTAGGATAAAATTAGAAAGTCCTTCTAAGTGTAATAACTGGTCGCTCGTGTCGATAGACATAAACATTGATAATACTTGTTTTAAAATGTTCAACGGCTGAATGGCATATTCAAAAATAATAGTCTGTGATGCACAGATTCTTTGAGTTAATGCCATCATTCCCATATAAGCAAATTTCTTATAGCTTTCGCCATAGTAACTACCCGTTAGATTATTACAGGTTTTGCATAAATAATATCCACCTGCACCATTATTGCTGAGAATACGCTTGCCATATAGGTAACTTTCTTTATCGTGAAGATGAACAGATTTTTTAAAAAATACAGGATTTGAGTTAAAGGCGCTTTGCGGTGGGACGTGCTCAAACGTCAGTTTTCCAAAATTGCCGCATATTCTGCAAATGCCCTCTCGTTTCAGATAAGTTAATTATTTAGGCTTTGTATTTTCTTTGTAAGGTTCGCATCCTGTCTTATGTATGTTGCTTCTCGTTAAACTCGCAAACCCAAGCCTTTTGGACTACCTAATAAATATGGTACTATTTTTCGAGGCTATTTTTTATTAAAACCTCTCAATTTTGTTTCCATTTCTAGCGGCGAGAGATATCCTAAACTAGAATCTATTCTTTCATTATTATACCAATTAATATAGTTATCAACGGATGTATATAGCTGATTGTATGACTTAAAATTAAGACGATATAACCACTCGTGTTTAATTGTTTTAAAAAAGCTTTCTGCCACAGCATTATCCCAGCAGTTTCCTTTTCTACTCATAGACTGGGTTATGTTTCTATTAAAAGAAAAGATCTTAGTCATTATATTGGCTGTATATTGAACCTGGCTATCTGAATGAAATAGAAAGTTATTTGTAATAGTTCGTGTTTGTCTGGCATTGGACCAAGCTTTTAATATGGTATTTTGAACAGTCATATCCTCGCTTAAAGACTAGCCCACTACTTTTCTATACGCTAAATCTATAATAGTGGTTAGGTAGTTCCAACGCTTCTCTACTCTTATATAGGTGATATCAGACACCCACTTCTCTCCTAGTATTGCACTAGAGAAGGCGCTGTCTAACTTATTTTTAGCTATTGAAAAGTTATGTTTAGCGTCTGTTGTACTTACAAATTTTCGTTTTAAAACACTCCTTAAACCCATATCTTTCATCAAAACTGCAATATAGGAACGGCAGTAATTTAGATTTTCCCTTTCTAATATCTTTTGTATTCTGCAACTCCCATAAATTTCTTTACTGCCTACAAAAATTGCTTTAATTCTATTTTTGAGTAGTATAACTGAGCTTTTAGCTTTCACTAAATTTCTGTGATTGCGCCAATTAGAATAGGCATTTTTACTCACTTTCATACACTTAAGCATCTTCCCAACCCTAAAAGTTCCTTCGTTCGATAAAATGAACTGATACCTTACTGGTCGTTCTTGGAGAAGATGCTTACTGCATTTTTTAAGATATCACGTTCCATGGTTACACCCTTCAAGGTCTTCTTCAATACTTTGAGTTCTAAAGCTTCTTTAGTGAGTTCTTTCCGCTTTGTAAAATCTCCAGACTTAAGGGTGTATTCCCGCTTCCAACGACCTATCATACTTAAACTTAGATCATAGTCTAGACTAATCTGTTTCGTATTTATTCCTGAATTTAATAACCCTACAATCATTACCTTATACTCATTGTCATACTTCTTTGCCATAAATCAAATATATCAATTATAAGCTCCCGAAAATTGTCCCAACAATGGTAGATACTCCAAATTTTAAACGGCGCACCTGCTTTTACTCTTTTGGCCATTATCCAAGGACTACCATCTATACCTATTACAATATTATCTTCATTTAATTGTACAATGTCAACATAAGAAATACCGGTGTAACAACTAAAAACAAATAAATCCTTCACAACCATAAGACGCTCTATGGAAGAAGACAAATCTTCAATACTTAATAATTCAAAATCTTTAAGGAAACCACGTTCTTTCTTTTCAATTTTCATTTTAAAATTGACAAACGGGTCTCTTTCCATCCATTTCATCCGATAGGCAAGAGTAACCATTCTGCGTAAACGCTTAATATGCTTCATTGCGGTATTATTGCCAATTTTAGATTGACCACTTTTAGGTACATACGACCGAAGAAAATCTTCGAAGCCCACGATAAAACCATATTCAATATTGAAAAGTGGGATGTCTGTAAGTTTGTATTCCTTTAAAATATATTCCATCATATAACGTTGACTGGTCTATATTGACCCATCGTATTCCTATGCAACTTGTGTTGCATCTTTTCATTGTAGTAGTCAACAAGGTTTTGAAAGGAAAAACGTGTTTTATCTTCGCCTAAAAATTTGGCTTTGACCATTTGGGAAGTGAAAGGCACTTCATCCCTCTTGAAATCTTCGTAAATCCTATATACTTTTGATTGTACTTCGTTCAAGTAAAGATTGAGAATACGGGAATCCTTATCGGTACCACCTGCTCTTTGTATTTTTTCATCCCAAGTAGAAATATTGATTTTCTTCTTGAGACTAATGTTGACACGTTTACCGTTTAAGGTAACCCGAATGTAGATGTTTGCTTTGTTGTTTACAGCACGTTTTCCGTACACCCAAAACAAAATTGAAAATGTTGATGAAGTTCGCATAATTGTCGTCTTTAATGATTAAACATTTAGTGAGACGAAAGTCAAATCAACTATACTAACACCAGTAAGTTACGTCAATCTGTCAACATAATCGCAGATAAAAAAATATGTTGACGATTTGTGACCTTTTAGATGCAAATGATATGAAATTATATGATTGCCCTAAAAACATAAAACCTTGCAAATCATAAGATTTACAAGGTTTTGAGGAAATTTGATTTCCCATTTAGCGGTCTGGACGGGACTCGAACCCGCGACCCCCTGCGTGACAGGCAGGTATTCTAACCAACTGAACTACCAGACCGTGGCGTTAAGCGACTGCAAATATACGCAGCTATTTTAAATGCGCAAGTACTTTCTTAAAAAATATTTCACATTTTAAAAATTAGTTGATTTTACAACGTAAGTGCGGTAAAAACTTTCTCACTCTTGAATAAAAGACAATTTAAAAGTATCGTAATTTGTAGCACTCATCATAATGAACCTCAGCAGGCTCTTAAATTTTAAAATCCAACTAAAAAATCTAAAACTAGAAACTAGAATCCATAGGGGAATCTATGCTTCTAGTTAGAACTTGTATTGCTTCGTAAGCACGTTCCCTAAGAAAAAAATTACAAGAATATACGCCCTTAAAATGTAAAATGCTTGGGTAAACATCTAAGAAGTTGTCAGAGCATACAGTGCGCACTACTCTAAATACTCATCAGCAACAATAGATAGTTCTTTGTACCAGTCTAACCCAAACTTTCGTACCAATGCTTCTTTTACAAATTTATATACGGGCACTTTTAGGGTTGCTCCTAGAGAGCAAGCAGGATCACAAATTTCCCATGTATGGTAGTTTACTGCGGTTAGCTCTGTATATTCCTTAATTCTTACAGGGTATAAGTGACATGAGACTGGTTTCTTCCAGGTTATAGCTCCTTGGTTATAGGCTTCTTCTATTCCGCATTTAGCCACTTCTTTGTCATCATAAATTACATAGGCACACTCGCTACCTTCTACCAAGGGTGTTTCCCATTCCCCATCTTCTCCTTTAACAAAAGCACCTTGGTCTGCAATTACAGCTAGTCCTTCTGGTCTTAAGTATGGCTTTACCTTAGAAAAAACATCTACTAAAATTTCTGTTTCATCTTCTTCTAAAGGCGCTCCCGCATCTCCGTTTACACAACAGGCTCCTTTACACGCACTAAGGTTACAAACAAATTCATTTTCTAGTAAAGCTTCGGATATAATTGTTTTACCTAGTTGAAACATCTTCCTATTTTTAAGTTCAAGTTAACTTTTTTTTTAAAGAAACTGCCTTTAACAAAGAGGCATTTACCTAAGTTAAATTGTATATTTAAAAGAAATTTAGCTCCCCATTATTATGATATTTCATTTCAACTTTAAACAAATTATAACAGCTAGTATGGTACTCTTCGCTGTAATTGATATTTTGGGCAGCATACCTATTATCATCGGTCTCCGTAATAAAGTTGGGCATATCCAATCAGAAAAGGCTTCTATTGTAGCTGCTTGCATTATGATTGCTTTTTTGTTTCTAGGCGAAGAGATCTTAAAATTAATAGGGATTGATGTAAATTCCTTTGCGGTGGCTGGAGCATTTATTATCTTTTTTCTCGCTATAGAAATGATTATGGGTATTTCACTTTATCGAGATGATGAGCCAGAAAGTGCTTCTATTGTACCCATTGCCTTTCCTCTTATTGCGGGTGCGGGTACTTTAACCTCAATTTTATCTCTGCGGGCTGAGTATTATGTTGAGAATATTATTGTTGCTATTCTTGTTAATATCATCTTTGTATATATCGTTCTAAAATCATCATATAAACTAGAACGCATCTTAGGAAAAAGTGGCGTAAATGTTATTAGAAAAGTATTTGGTGTAATTCTTATGGCTATTGCAGTAAAATTATTTGCTGCAAACATAAACGCACTTTTTAGCCACTAGAAAATGACGTATTTTTATATAAAAAAACTGCTATGAATAAGTTCTTCTTTTCTATGTTAATATTACTTTCTGTTGCCCTTATTGCTTTTAATGCCACTATGGTAGATTTAAATAATCCGTTTAATGGAGATAGTACGGTTGCCCTAATTGGTATTATGGCACCACTTTGCGCTATTATATTGCTGTGCCTATATATGACTAGTAAAAAAGTAGAGCAAAAGCTAAAAAATAATTAATGATAGCCCTCTGTCTAATTGCTGCTGTTAGATATTTCAAAATCATTTAGAGCGCGTACTTTTGTTAGCATAGGATCTACAAGACCTTTTAATTGGGCGTACATATTTGCGCCAAATAGCTGTTCTGAAAGTGCTGCCTTTAAATGAGCTTTTATAATTTTCTCGTGGGCATAAAAGTCCATACGCAGCCTATTTTTAATAGCGTAGTCTATAAAGTTCTGAAAAAGAATATCATCTACTTTAAAGTCTTCTATAAATTCGTTTCTAGTATATTGGTTATACGCATTTCGGTCTTCGTCTAAATGTTCGAATATAAAATAGGAGAGATACCCAGAACGCTGCATGCTTCTGATTGTCTCTTCTTCATTAGTTCCAATAGGCACAAAAATATCTGGAATCACGCCACCGCCACCATATACTATTTTGCCTTTAGGAGTAACAAATTTTAAAGAATCTGCTACTTTAATACTATCTACGGAAACCAACTCCCCACTATGGTAGCGCTCTGTAAAACGCTTGTAATAATCTA
>Ga0209307_1001787_pt1 | contig 13227 bp, 14 predicted proteins | sample COGITO_mtgs_1105_FD_185519 | JGI IMG/M metagenome (GOLD analysis project Ga0209307, IMG submission 185519) | Pelagic marine microbial communities from North Sea - COGITO_mtgs_110530 (SPAdes) (version 2) | ecosystem: Environmental > Aquatic > Marine > Epipelagic ... | reverse complement strand
GTACAATTAACAACATTATGTGTACATCAATGTGTACATGTATACATTTCTGTATACACATTTGCGTATACGGGTATAGTGTATACATTAGTGTATACGCATATGCGTGTACACAAATGTATACATTTTAATGTACTCAAATATGTACACCCCTTTAAACGTTAGCCGATAAGGTAGCCCCAATGACGATAAGGATAAACAGCCAAATGTAAATTAATTACCCCGAAATTTGGATAAGTGTATACTTATATGTATACTTGCAAAGCAGACAGGAAAAGATATTACAAACTTATAATACTGTAATGAAATGAACGGAACACCACTCCAAAAGATAGTAAAAAGCACTATAAACGACCTTACTAAGGCACGTACAAAAAAACAATGTAATGACATTTGGAAAGATCGCCTAAGCAGCTTAATAACGTGCAGAAACACCAAAGGTAAAATTATTTCAGATTACACAATCAGACGTGCAGTGCATGATATTAGAAGCGGCATAGAAAACAGGCTAGACAAAAGCAAACCAACACACCTGAAACGCTTAAACTGGTTGCTGCATGATCAGCAAACAGGTCTTGACGGCATAAAGAAGCATGCACTAGGAATTGTGGTATCAGGCAAGGATATAGCATCAAGAAATGAAAAGCATAAAAAAGTAAAAATGCTACAAAAAGCCGAGATCAAACGCCCCATATATAGACACAATGAAATGATAAAAACATGCGAAATATTACTAAAAAGCTACAACTGGAAAGAAGTCGCACTAGCAATGTGCTTATTAACAGGGCGCAGGACAATAGAAGTTTTAAAAACAGGCAATTTTAAACCATTGAAGGGGAAATACATGCTTTTCTCAGGACAAGCCAAAACAAAAAAACAAGCTTCATTTGTAATACCTGTACTTACAAGTCCTTCAAAAATAAGTAAAGCCGTGAAACATCTTAGGGAGTTAAAAAACTTTCAAAAACATCACAAACAAGATGTAAATAAAATTGCAAACATGCCTCTAAAAAGAGCTTGCGTAAAACACTTAAAAGGATTTATTAGTAAAGATGCAACAACGCACGATTTGAGAAGGGTATATACTAGAATATGTGTGGACAAAATCCTTCCTGAAAACCAAATGATACTAGATGAAAATGGCGGTGTAGTAGCTAATGAACGCTTGTTTATACAGTACATATTAGGTCATGAAAAAACATCGACAGGCTTACTTTATGAGAACTGGGAGATACTATAACATTACATTACATTACATTTTTAATAAAAAAAACCTTTCAAAATGCCAACAATAGAACAAATTATTAAAGAATCAGATTATAGTATTTTATACGATGGCGACCGAATGAGCCAACACTTGATGAAGTTCAAAGACATGCATTCAATGGTAACTAAAGAAGAAATTCAAAGACATGTACGCTTGATGAAAATCAACAGAGGGATCGATACAACAGTAGACTTTCTAGGCGTTGGGTTTGCCATTATTACCGTTAGATACGACTAACTGTACAAATTTGTACACTCTATAAACCAAAAAAGCATCCCAAACAGGATGCTTTTTTTGGTTTAGCTTGAGTCTTTAACAAACAGCTATATACGCAATAAGAAAAAGGCAACCCAAATGGGATGCCTTTTCTAGCTAATAAACACAATCAATCAAAATGCAAATCGCCGGTTCTTTTGATTGGACTAAACTCCTAAAAACCAATCAATTGCGATTTGCAGAACAACCACAATACAAATAAAAGCAATTTTTATGTAACTGTTATACATCCGTTATATAACTTTCACCGAAACTAACCCAATACCTATGATTTTAACAATAGCATCCACTAAGGGTGGTGTAGGAAAGTCTACGCTTGCCATAAACTTGGCAATAGCCTTGAAGCATCGAGGGAATAACGTTTTACTCATTGATTCCGACAAGCAAGGCACGTGCTTAGATTTCGGCTACATCAGGGAGGAAAACGCTACCAACCGCGCGCAAATTCCCATCATTGCGGCAAGTGGGCCGGGACTCCAAACAACCGCAGAAACGCATAGTAAAAACGGTATAGTGCTGATTGATTCGGCAGGGGTTGACAGTAAAGACATGAGGAACGCCCTAGCATGTGCAAATTACGTGATTTCCGCTGCTTCTCCTGTACCTGCCGACCTTTGGGCGATGATTAGGCTACAAAGGTTAATAAATGCCTTAGAAGCCGCGAAAACGAGCCGTTTGCAATGGTATCTAGTTTTAAATAAGGTACACCCAAATTTAAAGGATTTATCTTTCGTTGATCAGTATTTGACAGATTCCGAAATTTACCCGACAAAACGTCTTGATTCGATCATCAGACAACGCACGGCATTTGCCGAGTCGATAGGCGAAGGACTGGGAGCTGTGGAGTATTCCGACCAGAAAGCAAAAAGCGAAATCGAGTCACTTACTACTGAAATTTCAAACCTAATAAAACTCTAAGCATGGCAAAGAAAGAGATCAAGACAACAAAGCAAAAGGTTGCCGCCTTTGTTAGCGAGGGGGTAGGGGAGCAGACTCCAAAAAGTAAACCATACGGGGAGAAAAATTACAAAGGGAGGTCAATATCTATGTCAGACGATTTTCACGAGATCGTAAAAGACTTTGCAAAAAATCATCCTGAACTAGGAGGTATTTCGCAAATGACAGTCCGCGCACTTCACGAGTTCATGAAAAGGTACGAACAAAAATAACCGTTATGCAATTAATGCATAACGGTTATATAACGAATAAATAACTATTACATTTCGTATTGAACGAATCGACCGACTATCCTGTAAATAGATGCTATTTCAGATGCTTCAATATACATAGGCGGTAATCTTTTGTTGGTGGTCAAAAGGATGTAACCATTTGCATTTGTGGGATTCTCGTAAATGTACCGAATTAGTGCCGTTCCGCCTATCGTCAAGACTACTACGGGTTTCCCGAAAATCAATTTGTAAGGCTTTTTGATTTCCCTCAAAACAAGGCGGTCGCCTCGCTCGAAAATTGGTGACATTTCATCGTTATAGACAGTCACCACATGACTGCTAGGGTTAACGCTACCATTCAACCCGTTTCTTTGAATTTCCATGATGTTATAATTGTAGTTCAACAATTGTGTTTTGTATCTATAACGCCACTATTCAAATTATTAATACACCGCTTAACGTTATAATAAGTCGTTCGACCTACGTTCGCGTACTCCAATGCTTCACGTTCACTCATGTTCGCGCAAATAGCATCAACCGTGTCCCTATGCTTGTATAAATACGCTTTTAGTTCGCTGACATTCGCGGACGGGTTCGAACTAATATTCGTCATAATCGCATCATATGATGAATTAGACGGGTTCGAACCAAGGTTCGAACTACCATTCGGACTTGATGAAGGGAAGCCAATAGAGGGGCGGTTCGAACCGCTCGAACCTTGGTTCGAACCAAGGTTCGAACTTGCTGAACTATTCGCAAACATGGCGTATTGCGGCATTAAGTGCGAGCTAACGAATGTGGCTAGTTTGTCGGGCGTTATCGTGATTTGCTGACCGTTTAAGTTGTCTTCAATCGTTTCTCGCTGGGAGTTTACTCGATATTCGAAGTACACAGGAAACCAGTTGCAAGCAATAATTAGCAGCTCAATAATGGCTACAAAAACAAGCACATAAGCAAGTTTATAACCACTTGAATCCTTTGCATCGCCTTTCAGTTTATCAAACATGGTTTCTTGCTTTGATAACTTGTCATTCTTTTCCTCCCTAAGCCGCTTAATTTCTTCCGTATGACTTGCAATTACCCCCTTTGTCGTTTTGTTATTGATATTAATTTTACCTTTCCAACTGACAGACAAAACATAAGCACGCTTGCTTGAATCTTCAATAGCGATTAAGGAATCGTAATTTGCAGATAGTGCAGCCGTTTGCTTGGCTTGGTCATACTCAATCATTTGAACCTCATTATTTACCTTAGAAAATGCCGTATTTGCACCCTCAATGCTTGTGTAAGCACTTACAATTGAAAACAGTATGCAAACTAGGGATAAACCTAAAAAGGCTTTAGAACGCTTGTAAACCAACGTAAAGCAAAGGCTTAATAATTTAGATTTTCCTATTTCCCATCCAGAAATAAGAACAAAACCAAGTACTAATGCGATAGAGTAGGGGACAAGCATTCCCAATAAATCAGCAACGTACAGAATGCCCGTGATTAGTGATACAGTTGGCATGATAGCGGCAAAGGTTTGTGCCATCGTTTTAATACCTTTCCATTCATGATAGTAACTCTTTTCCTCGAATCGCTCCCGTGCCTTTTCAACATCATTTTGCACCTTTTCGGACGATTCCCAAAACTCAACAATATTCGTCTTTTTCATACTGATAAATTTTGAGGTTTAACCATACGAAAGAAGCCCAGACAAGCCATATACTCAGCTATGAAAACCCATAGGCACAAACAGAAGCTAAGAGGGTCTAAACCATCCATATTTAACCATTCACAAATCTGTATACAGTTGCAAAATGCAAACGCCACAGAAAGTACACAAACCTCGAAAATGAGTACTTTGCGGATTCCCTTAAACATTGCCTCTAGGCTTTGACTAGCCAAAGCAAGTAAGGTAAACCTAGATATGAAAAGCATAAAAACACACCCAATCACATTAATGACGGGTAAATTAGGGCGGTAATGAATGAATACAAGGGAGGTTAAAAAGAAGGATACAAGACATTGCACCACGACAAACAACCAGACACCGCAACGAGTGCGAGGCATGATAAGCAGGACGGCACGTTGTAACGCGCCTAATTTTTCATTAGATTTGTTCATAAGATTTGTTCTTAGCCCGTTCCCGTAAGTTTCGTAGCAGAGGGAGCGGGTTTTTGCATAAAAAAAACTACATAAGTCGATTAACAGAAAGTTTAGTCACCTTCCATCTTCCAAGCACCTTCTTTCCTTCCAAGTTACCTGACTGGATATGCCTAATGATAGTGTTCTTAGTAACACCAAGCTTTTTAGCAGCTTCTGAAGTACTATAATACTCGAATTTATTCATAGCGCAATATAAAAATAAAAAACATAAAAAAACATAAAACGTACAAAAAGTATAGCGCGTTAACACCTGTTTAACACACTTAAAAATCTAAAAATCAAATACTTATAATATTACAGGTTTTTATTTGCGCAATTTTTGCACAAACATCGTAAATAAGCGTTATTTTTGTACATAACCATAACGGTTTCAATTCATTAAATAACCGTTGCCGCTTCCACATTGGCAACGGTTTTTTTATACGAAACTCTTTATTTAACTAACGTTAAATAAAAATAAAATGCGTATATTTGTACAGAGATTAGCATATACACAGAAAGCTGTTACACTTCCACATAGTAACAGCTTTTTTTTTTACTCAAATAACACTAACTTAGCTGTCATTCGACAAAGCAAAGTGCTTTTACCATGTGGAAGTGGTATGATCGAACAGCAAAAGAATTGAATCCGTTATGGATAATCTCTCAAAAGGGAACGGTTCGCCCGTTTCTGAACTCACCCTAGTTTCCCCTACACCAGAAAAATACCTTTCAAAGCCCGATTTAAAGACATTGCAGCAATCTGAACGCATGGCAATGGAGGTTCAAGGTATAAGGCTTCTAAAACTTGGCTTTTCAATATTCCCTGTTAATTCTGATAAAAAGCCCTTAAGTAGACTTTCATGGAAACCCTACACATTACGACCTATTTCGTTAGCACATTGGCGTAAACTGTGTAAGGATAAAAACGCCTATGGCATTGCATTAATTTGCGGTCAGGTAGGAGGTAGGAAAGATAGCGAAGGAAAACCCACAAACGGTTTGGAATGCTATGATTTCGACCTTAAACATGATTACTCAAAAACCACATTTAAGCGATTCAAACAATCAGTAATTGCCTACAAAAAAAGCTTGTGGGATAGCTTTGTTATTGAACAAACACCTAGTGGCGGTTTTCATATTTGGGTAAGGAATCTCAAAACAGAAGGAAATAAGAAGTTAACCTATATTTTCAATCCAGAAAAGGGAAAATATGGTGCAGCAATCGAAACCCGTGGACAAGAATTAACTTTTGATAAAGACGGAAAGCGAACGCCTTCAGATGATAAAAATGGGTATGCTATTTGCGCACCTTCAAAGGGTTATAACCTCATTCAAAACGACTTTAACCGCGTCCCCTCCCTGTCTACTACTGACCGCTTAAAACTGCATGAAATCTTTGCAGAGTTAAACGAAAAACAAGTCAAGCCAACCTCATGTAAAACCGCTCAACCCCAAAAAGCCACATTCAGAAAAACGCCTAAAATCCTAATCCAAACAGGCTTAGAAAAACACTTGAATCAATGTTATAAAAACGCATTGAATCAATTTATAAAATCCGCAGATGGAGATAAGCACGATACTTTAATATCATCATCCTACATCATTGGCAGATACGTTGGCGGCGGCTTGTTAGGCGAACTGGAAGCCTTTCAAATGCTCGAAAACGCCATCAATGAAAAAGAAGGTATTAAATGCGTTAGAAGCGCGCTAAAGGACGTTAGAGACGGTATCTCAAAGGGTATAACGAACCCTATTTCATTTGATGACATACGAATGAATCTTGATAGGTATCAATCTTCTGTATTCGCAAAAAACAAGCCCGTTGAAGCCTACGAAATAGATAAATTTATAGGTGGCGAAAATAAACGATCTCCCATTATCGAAAGGCTATTCAGGAAGGATTGTGGCAGAATTTTACTCGAAGCCCCCACAGGGTCGGGCAAAACTGCAACAATTATGAAAGAAATGATTGTTGCAGCGAAAGAAGGTGACAAAAAATTCATATTTGTTCTACCCCTTCGCTCCCTTACCAGTCAACTTGGCTCTAACTATGCAGCACAAGGCGTGAAGTGCATAAAAGGAGGTTCAAACGAAGATGAAATAAGAGAAGCGAGACAAAGTAATATTGTTGTTTGCACTTACGATTCACTACATAAAATAGTAAGCGACACAAACGAAATTGATTATCTTATTATTGATGAATGCCATAATTTAATTACTCAATACAATTTCAGAGATGACGCAATAAACAGCCTATGGAAGTTGGCTAGAGGTTGTAAAAACGTTATCGCTATTAGTGCCACGCCCCCACGGATGTTTAATGAAATAGGATTCAGAAACATTTCATTTAAGCGGAAAGAAAGCCCCAATGTCAAGATAAACCGTATTGATATTAGAAAAGGAAGCTGTAAGAATCAAGTAATAAAAAACCTTTCAGAATCAGGCTTTAATGACGGGTTAGTCATTGTAAAAGTCAACAATAAAAGCACAATAGAAGAAATCAAAGAAACGTTTATACGTGATGGGTCTTTAACTTCTGAACAAATTGCATGTATCTACAACCATTCCGAGTTGGAGACTGACAGTAATTATATTAGTTTAATCAATAAAGAGTTAATAAAGACGGATATACGCCTACTACTTACCACCTCTAAAATAAATGATGGCGTAAATATCAAAAATAAGGACATTAGAGCGATTCATGTACTAAATGAACGCTGCACTACTTCTTTTATACAATTCGTTGCTAGACCGCGCGAAATGGACACTATAAACGTTTTCAGTTACCGATCATTAAAAGATGACAGTAAAAAAACATTCCCACTCGATGAAAAACGCATGATTCGTTTACTTATTAACGAATCGAGATCATTATGTAAATCCAGTAATTTTATAGGAGAATTAACCGAACACATAGGCGGATTATCGAAATTACGCTCAGGTGGACACGATTATGTTTTTTACAACAACTACTCCAAACAATGGGAGGTCAACGAACCTGCAATACTACACCGTGTAAAATTAGAGATTGACGGACTCAAAACCGTTGATAGTTTTTATGATTCATTAATTTCTGAAGCCCCCAATTTCTCAGTAGTTAATACAAGTGAATGCGTTGCGCTCCCTTCCCTACTTTCAGACGAAATAAAAGAAGAACAAAAGAACGAGAGACTGAAAAAGCAAAAGGGAGTAGTCGAGTTAATGAACGAAAACATAAAGCTGTTTTTAACCGCCTTGTTTTTTATCGAGCAAGATAAATTACTGAAAGGAATGATATGCAAATTCTTAGGGTTTGAACCAGAAAAGAACGATGACATTACAGGCTTCATTGAAAAGTACTTTGCATTAATATCATTCAAGCATGCTACAAAAGCAGGTGCAGCATTTTTAAGGTTACATGATTTCGGAATACCAACTCTAAAAGCTTTGGAACTTGTTACCGATGAAAAGTTCCTAAGCCGTGAAGTACTTAAAAGCTTCACCCAATCACTTTCACTTCATACATTATACTATGTGTTCAAGAATTACCAACATGGTGTTATAAACCCAAAAAATAAACGTCAATTATTAATGATTGATGAAGATTTTAAAACACTTTCAAAATTCAAAGGGATGTGGGTAGACTCAAAAGCCATAATGAAGGCATTGAACGCCACTAGAAAGAACCTTAGTGACAAGCTGAACCCGAACCAAGTAGCCGAGATTATCAGTTTAGGTTATCGTTTTGTAAAAGTGAAAAGAACTAAAGCCAAAACAGTTCATTACCTACTGACTGAACGCATTACTCGCACCGACTTCCTTAATCAATACGGTATTGAAAGTGAAGATTTTTTAAATAAGCTCGATTTAAGGGTTTGTAAAAAACTAGGCTTAGAAGATCAAAAAGGCGATTTAGGTGGAGACCCCAAAAATATTTTATGTTATTCTTTTAATAATTCTGGGGTCTCCACCTCAACAAGGCCTGAACCAATGCCATACGAAGGATATAGCAAGTTTTGCGGATTTTAGCACTTTCCTCTAACACTTTTCAGATCTCAAATTTATTTGAGCGCAAAAACGCGCCCTAATGCTTTTAAACGTGTTTTTTTTTCTTCAGTAGGTGGAGACTCCAAAATATTTTATGTTATTATTTTAATCATTTTGGGGTATCCACCGTAATAGAATTACGGATGTACTGTGCAAATTTGTACAATCCATTCATTTTAACTATATAATCATGTCAGAAATTATCATAGAAGACGAGGGGGCAGGAAATGCGCCTACCTATCGAAAGCTTACGGATATTATCCCACTATTAGAAGCCGCCCCAGAACAGGAAGAAAATAGAGCGATGCGCACTTATCGCAGACTTACCGACATTCAAAAAGAATTTTGGATGCTTCATAATGTAGGATTAAGACGTGATCTTATTATAAAAGACCTCGCGTATAAATTTTACATGAGCCGTAATTATCTGGAGTCGGTTATTTGGATGAAATTAAAAAACCCTAACGAATCATTAGATCAATGCGAGACTGGCGAAGCATAAACCATACCCACTACAAAAGTTGGGTGAATGAAAGCGGTAGGATGATGTATAATAAAGTCATTTACTTGAATGGCGATGCGGTCACTTTTCGATTGAATGCTAAAAGCTTTAACGCCTCATTCAATAGCAGCAACATTGACGAGATCATAAGAGAGCCAAGCGACCACCCCGAAAAAATGTGCATATCGTTCCGCGTACTCATGACACCAGACAAAGACAAAACTGACAAATTCGTCAATAATGGATTGTACAAATTTGTATAATCCATCAAATAGCGGTCGTTTCCTTAAATCACCTGTATACAATCGGTATGCTTTTCGTGAAAAATTGCGGTTAATCGGCAGCCAATCGGCAACAATCGGCAGTTTTCAGAAACTTTTGAAAGTACTAAGTGCATGAAAACAACCATTTAACAGCCGTTTAAAGGCTTTTTAACGTATTCCGCCTAAAATCCTGCCCCCTATGCATAAAAAAAGCTTATGCAGGTCTGCATAAGCTTTCGTTCTATCTTCAATCAGCGATCAACTGTATTCGAATTGTCGAATCATTCTTAAAAACACTCCTTCCATGTGTTCTTCAAATTCCGATAGCGTCATATTTGCCTTACCGCTATCATTATACAGATTATAGGTGCTACCCTTGTGAAGTGATTCAATATTCACCGATACATGCTTTACATTTGGTTTTGTTTCGCCCGTTGGACTTGATGTTAATGACGTAGCATTGCTATCTGCGGTATCGGTTGTAGTCGTTGTACTAACAGGCGTATTTGTTACATTTGAACTGGTTAAACCACGAGCGGACAACGCTTCTTTTTTCATCTCCATCGCACTACTGGCTATCCTGCTTTTCAGCATACTCTTATCGTAGCCATGATTAAAAGACTTTGATACGTCCATTTCACCCCACGCGGTTTTCATCATTTGAACCCCTGCTTTCATTTCGCCCAAATTACCATTCGCCATACCCGAAAACATTTGCCCTGCGGCTTGTAGCAATGGTAGCAATGAATGCATAACATTTACTATCCCATCAATTACCGCCCTAAAGCCATCCGAATGCTTATACAGGAGAATAAAACCTGTTACGGCTGCAGCAATCCATCCTACTATCGGGATTGAGTATATGGCACTACCCACCGCAGTAATAGCCAACCTAACAAATCCCAAAGCACCTGCTAATGAAAAACTTTTAATTGCCGTTACTACCATCCCATAAGAAGCGGCGGTAAGACTTGCAATAGCTTGAGCTTTAAAGGTTAAAAATATCAAACCTGCATCTATCAGCACACTTTTAACTAGTGCGGTGTTTTCCCGAAACCATACCATACTGTTATTAACAGCATCATAACCACGTGCTAAGTACGGCAGTATCTTAACACCTAACTCTTTCATCATTGTTGAAAACCGTTCATTTGCAATTCCTTTCAATGTAGCAAAATCCCCGTTGGCATTTCTTAAAGCCTTTCCCATATCAAATTTAATGGTATCAAATTTTTGAAAGGTCTGCAAAACACCTGCACCATCATTTCTTAACTGATTAAGTAAGTCGCGCAAACCTTCCGTTCCTCCAATTCCTTCCCTAAAGTTCAAGAACTTTTGATCACTCATTTTTGCTATTTCAGGCACTAAGTCCTTTGTAATATCTTCCAGACTTCGCATTTTTTTATTAGCGTCAAATAGAGATACTTCTATACCCTTAAAACCCTCCATTGTTTTCTTTGCTGTCAACGACTCAAAGGCGGTTTTTGCTTTAGTGGCTGCGGTGGCTGAATTGGAGCTAATAGCGGTAAAAACGGCAAACAACTTGTTTGCAGTATCAACGCCCTGTCCTGCGGATGATGCCGCCCCTGCATATTCCGATTGCACCTGCGCTAACTCACTAAATGTGGTAATACCTAGTTGAACCGTTTTCGCGTTACTTTGCAAAAGCATATCAACATCACTCGCACTAAGCTTGAAGGCTTTCATACTTTTCACAGTTGCATTGATGCCATCGGGTAACTGCTGTCCTGTGGCAATGCTAAAACGTCCCACCTGCCGCACTATATCGGCAGTATCTTGCCCGAACGTCCCTAATCCTGATTGCACATCATAGAACGCTTTGGCGGTTGCATCTGCATTCATCCCTACATCAAAAGCAACATCAAAAGCCAATTGTCTATATTCTTGCAATTGATTTTTTGACTTATCTAGGTTTAATTGCTTGATGTTTAGGAACTCTTTACTAAAGTTTGCCGCTGATGACACTACCTTACTTGCCGCGGCAATGAAGGAAGTCGCGGCAGCGGCTGCCATAACAAACGGATTGCCAATCACCTCCAAGGCTTTTGAAAAACCTGGTATTCCTTTTCTCATATCCATAAATGCACGTGTAGCGGAGCTTTTCAGGCTTTGTATTTTCTCCTGTATTGCACTTACATTCCTGTTTGTTCGATTCCTAACTTTCGTTAGAGCTGTATCGAACTTTCCTTTTAGCTCTAAGATCATTTCGAGCTTTGAAGTTGCTGCCATACTATTTTCGATTCATTTGGTTACTCTTTAAAATATCATCCAAGGTTTTCAAACCTTTGATTTCTTCGGTCGGGAACTTTACCTCGCCATCAACATGCAGTTTTAAGCGGCCTCTAGTTACCTGTAAGGCTATTTGATACGAATCTGCTAGTACTTGTTCATTCGCGTCATTGGATAGCGCTATGGGGATTATAGGAACGTTTCGTTGTTCGGGGGTACTTTCGTTCTTTTTCCCGTCCAAGTGCTTCACATGGTATTCCCTTAGCGCGTTGTGTGAGATTTCGAACCCAAAGACCGCCTTTAGATTCTCGCTCAATTGCCGTGTACTTGTTCCTTTCATCAATTCATCATTGATATAATCGCGATATTCGCTTTTTAGAATTTTGCTCATAAATAATTGATTTCATTACAAAAAATTACAAAAACAGCCTTGCCTGATTTATGACATAAATCAAACAAGGCTACTAATTTAAACAATTGTCTAATAACTTACCCTATTGGGCAATATCAGATCTGTTAAATTGCTGTATTAAGTCATTTTCTTTTATCAACTCATGAATAAAAGATAACAATTTCACCTTAGTCTTTCCATTGTCATAAACAAATGTATTCTTGAATTTATCGTTAAGATTATGCCCTTTCGTGATCTCCAATTTTTCATGACATTTGTCTATTTGCTCCCTCATTGTCTCAAATATTGGCTTTATATCACGATCAATATTAGCCCTGCATTCTCTTAAAAACAGCCTATTGCCATCAATAAAAAAGTAATTCTCTCCCTTGCTCTTTTTCTGTGAATAGTTATACTTTATTAATAAATCAACAAGCATTTGAACTCGTTTTTTAGGCGAAAATACTTCGTTCCTTTTAGAGTCTTTTGAACTACTAGAGTCACCTATTTTAGTTTTAGGGAATGCTAATTTATAGGCACTTATAAGGGCATCCACAACCGCTTTATGCGATCCGTATTCATTGTATAGTTCTGTTATAAATTCACCCTGTAAGTCTGAAAGATTAAGCTTTGATAAAGTTTTCATAATGAATCTATTTAAGTTTGTAATATCTTTTCCTGTCTGCTTTGCAAGTATACATATAAGTATACACTTATCCAAATTTCGGGGTAATTAATTTACATTTGGCTGTTTATCCTTATCGTCATTGGGGCTACCTTATCGGCTAACGTTTAAAGGGGTGTACATATTTGAGTACATTAAAATGTATACATTTGTGTACACGCATATGCGTATACACTAATGTATACACTATACCCGTATACGCAAATGTGTATACAGAAATGTATACATGTACACATTGATGTACACATAATGTTGTTAATTGTAC
>Ga0209307_1001786_pt1 | contig 13231 bp, 10 predicted proteins | sample COGITO_mtgs_1105_FD_185519 | JGI IMG/M metagenome (GOLD analysis project Ga0209307, IMG submission 185519) | Pelagic marine microbial communities from North Sea - COGITO_mtgs_110530 (SPAdes) (version 2) | ecosystem: Environmental > Aquatic > Marine > Epipelagic ... | reverse complement strand
ATCTTTATCATTAAAGCATGATATTCAAGACATATCGCTCTTAAATGCATCGGAAGAACACAAACTCGAGATCACTCAGTTCAAGAGTAATGCCGAACAGATAGTTTCTGATCTTGAGAGAATTAATATAAGTTTTGAACGATTGCAGAATGCTTCGGTGCGTTTGAAAGAAATGCATGTTGAGAGTTCAAATGGTTTTCTGACTTCTGAAGAAAGAAAATTGTTCCAAATTGAAATTTCTAGTATCAAAGAAGAAATGCTGAGTATTGCAAATGGAAAAGATGCTCTTGGAAACGGGTATTTTTCTGGCACATCAGTGGTAGATAAGCCTTTTGAGGTTAATAATTTAGGTGAAGTTAACTACGTAGGTTCGGCTGTGAACAAAACTTTGCAAGTTTCGCGTAATAGCCATTTGAGACAGAACTTTTCTGGTACAGAAGTTTTTCTTTCAGCAGGTACAGGTAGTGAAAAATTTTCTATATTTGAGGCTCTTGATGAATTTTCTAGAAGCCTAGATCATAACATTTCATCAGGAGTATCTTCAAATTTGCTGTCAAACGGAACAGCTGTGGACGTAGTACTTCCTGCTTCAGGACAAATGAACGAATATAAATTTGATCTTTCATCTAATGGCGCAATTTATAATATTGAAGCTCATGTTTATGGAAACGATTTTAACGGGCTAGCTGCTGCTATAAACGAACATACTTCTGCCTCAGGTATAACTGCAGTGGTATCTTCAGCTAATAAAATCAGACTTTCTGGAAATGGTATCGACCTAAAAATTTCAAATTTTGTTACCGATTTGCCCAATACAACAGATCAATCGATTGGGGTACAAAAGACAGTTGGCTCAAATGTAAGTGATGAAATCATTTTGCCACATTCACTATCTAATTTGGCCATTGAAAATAAACTGCATAATGTTTTTGAACATTTCATATCAAAAAGTACTGAGTTGGGTGTGGCTTTCAGTACAGCTCAAAACTTTGTAGATAGCACGCAAAACACTCTCATTGATTTAAATGAAGATATTTCAAAGATTGAAGATGCAGATATGGCAGAGTTACTTACAAACCTTCAGGAATTGTTGACAAACAAAGAGGCTGCGCAAGCAACATTTTCTCGACTAAGTAGTAAGAATTTGTTCGATTTCATGGGATAGTCCTTCATACATTTGTATCGTAATTGAAGAGCCTAATATTTTAAATAACTCTGGCATAAAAATTGCTGATAATTAGCAAAAGAGGAGCTTCAGTAATGTTTTCTATAATTAAGTCTGGCATGGATACTGCAATGCAGGAGCTGTCAATGATTTCAAATAATATTTCCAATTCAAATTCTATAGGGTACAAAAAAAGTTCTGTTTCGTTTTCCGAATTCTACATTGGTAGAACTGTAGGGGGCGTCGAGAGAGCGCTTGTTGGTAATGGTGCAAATGCTGAACATACAAGGCGTAGTGATGCACAAGGTGCCTTAATCGAAATGGGCGGTGCGTTAGATACCGCGATTGTGGGTAACGGATATTTTATGACTGAGCGCCCTGCAGATGCAGACGTTGAGCTAGCAGAAGGTGAATTAGGTTTTCAGTTAACACGAAACGGAGCCTTTTCTCTTGATTCTGAAGGATTCTTAGTCTCACAAGATGGAGATTTTGTTCTGGGCTTGCCTGCTGTAGGCGGTGTCACTGCAGATCTGGAAGAATTGGATGCGGCTGCACTAGAAAAAATTCAGGTTCCGATTGAAGAAAACGAAGAGCCGCTTTCAAGCATTAGAATTGAAAGCAATGGCAATATTCTAGCTGCATTTGGGCGGGGTGACGATACGGTCGTAGGAACCATTCCACTTTCTATCTTTTCAAATCCAAACAGTTTGAAACAATTAGGTGATGGTAAATATTTGCCTTCGGCTCTCGCAGGTAAATTTTTTATTGGTATTCCAAACTCATCAGGTTTTGGCAATTTAGAGACCGGCTATGTTGAGGGTTCTAATGTTGATATCACAACGGAAATGACAAACATGATCCGGGCACAACAACAATTTAATGGATCAGCAAGAATGATGCAAACTAACTCTGATATGATTGAAAAAATGACCCGATAGATTTATACTACTTCTAGAGGATGAAACCTTTTGTTAAACACATGAATCTTATTTACAAAAGTCTACATACTTCAATGCCAGCTAGGGGATAAAGAATTTGGCAAAATGTCGTGAGTGCTCTATTTCGATGGGTTATGCTGAAAGTCAGGCTGCTTCGCAGTACAACGGCCTGTGCATCACGTGCCATGTAAAGCATCGAGTGCAAACTAAAATAATCACCGCCAAAGATCCAGGCATTTCCACAATTCAACGATCCACTGAAAATGTGTTCAATAAGTTTCAGGACATGTTGGTTACAACGGAAAGCACCATAAATTTAAGAATAAAGGCACGCTGTGGGGTTGTAACAACTGATTTTCATTATGAATTCAAATCAGCTCCAGTTCTAAAACGTTTATGGAATTTTTTGTTTAAAAAACAAGAAAAAAAATCCGATTTTCTACAACAAGCAATCGAAATTGCCATGCTAGAGCTTAAGGCTAAGGCAATTAGGCTGGATGCCAATGCTATCATTGGCCTTAGTGTGGATTATGTAGTAATGGGCGATTTCAAAAAAAATGGATTAATTGTTTTGTTGGTAGGCACAGGAATTAAGATTTGATACGCGCTTATTTTTTATTAGATACTGGTTGCTGTCAAACGAATGAGAACTCGCATCGGATTGTTGGCGCAGCCTGAACCGATGCGCTGTCTAACGTCAGCGCCTGTGGGTCCAAATAGCGTTGTTTGCTAAGAGAGTGTTTCTGGCTCATAGTAATCGCTGAGGAGTGGTCAATGGAAAGACAACGAAGAGCCCTAGTGAGAAGAACGTCAAAGACATCAAGCGTGCAATCCGCAAATGTCTAGCCCCCAATTGTTTGTAGACCCAATTAAAAAGATGTCGATAGCTTGGTTTTCCAGTCAAGACATCCCGCTAGATGGATCGAGATTTGAAGCCACACTAAAAATGGTCGAAGAAATTCGAGCTTTAAAAAAAACGCATTTTGCTTTAATAGCTTTATGCCATTTCATTTGAGACATGTTTAGCTCAGTATCTGTTTAGAAAAAACAAAGGCTCCCCCGGGAGTAAAGAAAGCCTTAGGTCGATTTCTGCTCGTTTTGGCGGTGTTTTTGCCCGCCTTGTGCTATGAAAGAGATACTTTCCGAATGTTGGCCATAAATTTAATTCTTCTTTCGATAATAAGCCATTTTTTGCCTTTCGAACAAATCGTAATTCGTAATTCACGGCATAATCTTGCCTTCATTTTTCCATAATTTAACATAAGTTCTGCATTTAGGCACCATTTGTGTAATCGTGGTACTTTGAGACGTGTTAGACTTTGTCTGACAACACCGGCGAGATGACCGCCTGTGTTTGACCGCCGCGTCTGCGCCAAAACATTGGATTTGCGCTGATCAGCCGTGACATCGGGGTTGGTCAATCGGTCGAGTTCATGCGTCCTAAGGGGCCGACTCGAGAAGAGGTTGTCGATCTTCCGTTTTTTTGACGGGCTTGTTCTATGAGACAGAGTTCGACAGTGTCCCGATCCCTTGAATGCTTATCGTAAGGACGTCATGTGCTCTCAAATACCTCTTGGGAAACCGACTGCCGCCGGTACCATCCGGCGATCCTGTGGCGATTACATCGCCCGGATACAAAGTAAACAATGATGAGGCATAGGCGATCTGTTCGGGCAGTGAGAAAATCATCTCTTGCCCATATGCAGATTGCAACGTTTCCCCGTTCAAGGTGACAGTGAGGTGCAAATCCTCGACAGGCGGCAGGTCATTAGCAGTTGCGATCCACGGCCCCCATGACCCTGAGTTTGCAAAATTCTTGCCTGCATAGATCGAGTGTTTCTGCCACTCGCGCACTGAACCATCGTTGAAAGGGGCATAGCCCAGCACATGATCCATCGCCTGAACTGGCGTCACATGACGAGCGGTTTTCCCGATCACGACCGCAATTTCGCCCTCATAGTCAAAGCTGTCGGCCGGTGTGCCGCGCGGTACCTCCAGAGTGGCACCATGCCCGACAAGTGTCTCGATTTCCTTGCCAAACAGGATGATGTGTTCAGGGCTGGGCGGGGCCACGCCATCAACGGGGTAGGGCTTGGGATAGTTCATACCAACACAGATAATCTTGCGCGGGTTTGGAATGGGCGGCTGGAATGTGATCTCGGCGATGGGGATTGTTGCGGACAGGTTCACGGAGCCTTTCAACGCTTCAGATTTTTCAGCATCCAGCAGGTCGCGCAAGGTAGGGTATTGCGCAATGAGGCCGGGGCTTGCCGGAGCAACGGTTTCACCGTTGAACACACCATAGAGCGCTTGGTCTCGATGTAGAAAGGATCCGATGTTCATAGGGTTTTCTTCTCAAATGCGGCTTCGCGTTGGCGTAGAATGGCGGTGAGCGTGTTATTGTACGGGGTGGAGATGGCCAATTCCCGGCCCATGATCGGCACGATCCCGTTGATTGCATCCAGTTCAGAGACGCGTCGTGCCATGTGATCCAGCAACATGGAAGGGCGTGCTTTTGGCATACCTGCGCCGAAGGCCGTGACATAGGCGACTGGATCATCAAATGATAATGGCACCCCTTTGGCCTGCGCAATCGTATAGGCCTCAAGCATCGCACCAATGGCAATCTGCCATTGGTCGGGATGATCCATCAACTCGCCGACCTTGACGTTGAAGGTTGTGCAGGGTGCGCTGAAGGTCACGTTGCACAGAAATTTTTCCCAGATCAACTGGGTAATGTTTTCGAACGCCTTGGCGTTGAAACCTGCCCCCTGCCAGACAGCCTCGACGCGCTTCAATCGATCCGTGACACCGCCGCCCATCTCTCCTATGCGGATCAGCTTCATGCTGTTATGGTGGGTGTGGCCGGGGCCTTTCATGGAAGCGCCAAAACCGTCAGCAACCCCCAAAAGGACATTGTCTGTGGGCATGTGTTGCGCGATACGTTCGCCCGCGCCAAGTCCGTTCTGGATCGTCAAAACCATCGCATCGAGGCCGATAACCGCAGCGGCTGCTTGCGCAGCCGAACCCACTCCCGAGGCTTTGGTGGCAAGGATACACAGGTCACAGGTCCCTACATCCGCGATTTGGGTGGTTGCGCGCACCGATGTGACTGTCCGATCGCCACTGGGCCCTTCAACGCGCAGACCCTTCGCATTGATTACATCGACATGCGCACCCCATGTGTCGACGGCCCAAACTTCGTGCCCCGCGTCCGCCAGCAAGGCCGCATAGATGGAACCCATGGCACCTGCGCCGATCACTGCGATTTTCATGGAGCTGTCATCCTTGTGGCAGGCAGGCGGATATCGAAACGCGCCCGCAAGTCTTGTTCAATTTCTGCACTTATATGCCGTGGAAAGTGGCGGGCAAGCGTGTCTGTCACAGTCTTGCGCGCTGAGGTGTTGATGTTTGGCGCCCCACTGGCAAGCCATGCCTCGGGAGCCTGCCGGTCGGCATGGCTGGGGTATACAAAATCTGATTTCATGCGCGCATACGTGTCGGCGTGGCCAAGAAAATGGCCCTCAGCGTGGACAATCTGGGCGATCGTTTCCGTCGATAAGGTTGTTTTGCTCACTTCGATGGAACCCGCAGCTTGCAAGATCGCGCCTAGCATATCGTTGTCGATGACGTAAGCCTCCAAAGAGGTGGCCATCAGGCCGGCCTGCGTGCCGGCGGCCTGAGTGATCAGGTTGGCCCCGGCTTGGGCGGCAAGTGTTACCGACAAGGCCTTTTCAAACCCCGATTGCGCGTCCGGCAGCTTGCTGTCTGTCGCGCCTGCAATTGTTGAATTGGGCAGATCATAGAAGCGAGCAATTTGGGTGGCCGCTGCAGTCAGGATCGCTTGCTCGCCGCTGCCACCCGCCATGCCGCCTGATCGCAGGTCCGTTACCATTGGGCGCGCGCCATAGATCGCGCGCACGTCTGGGTCGAGGGTCCAGGCAAACAGCATACCAGCCAAAGTTTCTGCATTGGTCTGCGCCAGACAGCCTGCAATGGTAACAGGACTGGACGCACCCATCTGCCCGAAGGTGTTCACCATCACTGGAATTCCTGACTGCACAGCGGCGGCCATGACCTCGCAGGCGTCGGCGTCAAAGCGCAGTGGCGGGACAGCGTGGTTGATATTGAGGGACAGGAACGGCTTTTTGCGGAATGCCTGTTCTGACCCGGCAATCGCATAGCACATTTGCGCGATGTCGCTGACGTGCGCCGGGTGGCTGGCGCTGACCATCACGTGTTTTGACGTTCCCGCCAAAGATGCGAAGGCGGTGTTTACGTCCAGCGCATGTGTGGTCAGCATATCGCCTGCAATCATCGAGCGCGAGAAAAATTGCACGTGTTCAAGCTTGTCCACAAGCCGCGCAGCGTCATAAAGATCGGCCAGCGTTGCGGCGCGGTAGGTGCCGTCCGACATGTCCACGATACTGGGTGAGGCCCCGCCAGAGCCCGCATGAACCTTTGCCCCGGTAAGGTCCAGATCCTGACTTTCTGCCCTGCCAAAAAGCTGAAACCCACGGCGAAATCCCTCAAGCGCTTGGGTGACAAGCACACGTGGAAACAGCAACCGACCGTCCGAGGTCAGCCTGCCACCGCGTGCTGTGACGGCATCAACCACAACCTGTGGTGCCTCGCTCATTCCAACCCGATCAAGGATGTCAAGTGAGGCTGCATGAATGCGCGCAAGTCCCTCATCGTCCAGCGGGTTGAGGCGACCGGCAATTGGTGCTGCGCGGGGTGCGCCCTGCGTGGCTTGCGGGTCCCCGGATTTACGCCGACCTCCTGTGCGTCTGCGCGGTACAATGTCAGATGTGTGATCCATGGAACCTGTGTGTTTGTGACCTCTGCACTCTCGCTGTCGCAAGGTTTGTCGACAAACAACTTGTCTGGTGATTATAAATAAAGATAACTACGGTTATAGGACGGGTTACATATGCGACGCACGCCAAGGAAATTGCCACTGACAGCCTTGCGTGCCTTCGAGGTTGCGGCGAGGCGGCTCAGCTTCAAGGACGCCGCTGATGAGCTTTGCGTCAGTGCGACAACCGTGAGTAATCAAATCCGCGAGTTGGAGCGAGATTGGCGCTGCAAGCTGTTCATCCGCAAGACGCGGGCCGTTGTACTGACCGACGAGGGGCGATCCTTGAGCCGCGTTTTGTCCAAAGCGTTTGATGATATCAGGGCTGAGGTCGAAGTGTACGGCCAAAGCACTCGCAAGACAGTGACCCTTGCTGTCGGGCCAATTTTCGGGACCCGTTGGCTGGTGCCGCGCCTTGCGCAATTTCGCAGCGATCTGCCCAACGTCGAACTGATCTTGCATGACAGCCCGCGCATCACCGATGCCGTCATGATGGGGACGCATCTGGCGGTAGATTGGGGTGAAGGAAGCTGGTCAGGTCTACAAAACTACCACCTGATGGACATCACTTATGCGCCTGTTCTGAGCAAAGCGTTGATGGCCGAACGGGGCGGTTTGAAAAGCCCTAAAAACTTGGCGCGCTACACGATCATTCACCAACGCGACCGGTCCGAATGGGCGGCATGGCTTACCCTAGCGGGTTGCGCAGGTCTGACGCTGAAAGAGGAAATCACCATTACGGATACAAATACGGTGATGCATGCCGCGCTTGAAGGGCAAGGGGTGTCCTTGGGGATATTTCCCTTTGTTGATCAGGAGTTGAAAGCTGGCAAACTGGTCAAACCCTTTGACATTGAGTTGAAACCGACACGGTCCTTTTATTTGCTTGCTAAACCCAGCAGTGAGCGCACGCCAGAAGTCGCGTCGGTCATACGCTGGCTTCTGGACCAGGCCGGGGCGTCATAAGGAAAGACGGGTCTGTGTGACCGTGGCATCGGCTGCACGTTTTATATGATAGGCTGACGCATCAGGCTCTGCACTGCATAGGTCTACCGGACCGGATGCGTCAAAAACCACTGCGACTCCGTCGTCGATTGCAACCGTGTCAGGCATGGTGCGCCCCGCAACCGCGCGGAGTAGCGCCGGTTGTCTGTCTGTTTCCGTTGAATAGTGCGGGCAGGCGCCGCCCTTGATCAGCCCCAAGCCTTTCAGCGGGCGCATGGGGCCACTGCCGGAGTGAAACAAGAAGCGGTCGAACCAGCAGACGGCGCCTGCACTTACTCCGGCCACGGGAAGCCCGCGCCGCGCCGCATCACACAAGACGCGGTCCCACCCGTTGATACGCCAGAGGGCAACCATTTTTTCGGTATCGCCGCCGCCCACGTAAATCATGTCGAGTGCGTTCAGTTTGTCCGCAAGGGATTGTGCATCCAATTTCATCGGTAGGTGAACATGGCTAGTGGTTTCACCTGCAAAACGGGCGTGAAAATGCGCGACCTTAAGCGGGTCGTCATTACTGGCCGTTCCGATAAACCCGAGTCGCGGTTTAGTTTGACCCGCCTGCCTCAGGCAAAAGTCGTCAAGCATCGAGTGGGTCTCATGGGTAAAGCCGCCGCCACCTATTGCAGTTATGGTGATGCCCTGCACGCCTAGCCCTTTCATGTTATTTTCAAATGGAACCCTCAGAAAACTGTATTTGTTCTGTGCCTGTCAACCGGCAACTATGGGGAGGGGTGCAGGCCCTCAAATCGATGATGGATGAGGTTTTTCATATCTATTAATAAGCCAATTTGCGTTTGTCGGTTTGTAACTGCAGGAAGGAACATCTTTTTAAAGCGAGCGCGCAAAAGCCGCTCCGCGACATTGGGGGGAAGAAACATGAAAAAACTAATTACGATGGTATCTGCGATTGCGCTTTCCGCTGGAATGGCCGCAGCCGAACCAAGCGGAACATTCCGTCAAGCACACGAGCTTGGCTTTGGCGCGCAATCGAGCCTTGATCCGATTTCTAAGGGGCGCGTGTTCCAGATTACCGAAAAGATTATGAGCCGGCTTGTGCGTCCTGGTTTGGATGGCAAGCCCCAAGCCGATCTTGCGACAAGCTGGGAAGCCAACGAGGACGCAACCGTCTGGACGTTCAAGCTACGCGAAGGTGTGATGTTTCACGATGGGTCCACATTTGAAGCGGCGGATGTAGTTTACTCGCTGAACCGGGTGCTGGATCCCGAAAGCGACAGCCCGGCGCGGTCTGCGGTGAAAATGATCACAGAAGTGAAAGCGCTGGACGGTATGACTGTGCAGATCACGCTGGACACACCTTTTGCCGACATGCCGTTGCAACTGATGGATTACCGGTTGCGGATGCTGAACGAAGGGTCGGGCGATACGATTGCGATGACCGGCAACGGAACTGGCCCCTTCAAGGTCGAGAAATTTGATGCGGAAGGCACCACAACCCTTGTTGCAAATCCCGACTATTGGGAGGGTGCGCCCGGTGTGGCGCGGATGGAGATCATTGGCATTGCTGACGGTCAAGCCCGTTTGCAGGCGCTCTTGGGCGGTCAGATCGACATGGAGCGGGGGATTACTGCCCAGCAACAGGTCATGCTGAAAGGTTCTGACAAGTTCAACGTTCAGGTGATTCCAACTGGCAACTGGCGCGGCCTTGTTTTCCGCACAGATGTGGAACCGTTCAGCGACATTCGCGTCCGTCAGGCCGTTCGCATGGCGGCGGACCGCGAAGAATTGGTGGCATTGGTGTTGGGCGGCGAAGGTGTCGTCGCCTGTGACACACCAGTTGAGCCTAACGACCAGTATCGCGCTGCCCTCAGCTGTCCGCAGGACATCGAAAAAGCCAAGGCGCTGTTGGTCGAGGCTGGCTATCCTGATGGCATCGACATTGACGTGTATGTTGCGACGCTAGAGCCCACATGGCCCACCTTGGCCGTCGCTTATCAAGAACAGGCTGCCGCTGCGGGCATTCGTGTGAACGTGGTGCAGGCCCCGACCGATGGTTATTGGTCCGAGGTCTGGATGAAGAAAGACGTGGCTGCGACCCGCTGGAACGAACGCCCTGCAGATCAGGCGCTGCACGAGATCTACCTGTCGACTGCAAAGTGGAACGAAAGCTACTACAAAGATGAAAAGCTAGACGCGATGTTGGGCGATGCCCGTCGTGAGTTGGATTTCGACAAACGCAAGGCGATTTATGTGGCAGCCCAAGAGCACCTGCTGGAGACTGCTGGCACGTTGATCCCCTACACAGTGACCAAGCTGATTGGCGTATCGTCGCGGGTGTCAAACCTTGACGAGGTCAAGAACGACGCCGTGCGCTGGCACATGATCACGGTTGAGTAACTTGGCAGTTCATTGCTGAATCGGAGGAGGGCGTGCGGATATTCCCACGCCCTTCGTCTCTCTAACAAACGGATATTGACCTATGCTGGCAATGCTGCTCCGCCGATTGTTCCTAGGGCTTGTCACAGTCTGGATCGTCTCCATGATCATTTTCGCCGGTGTCGAAATGCTGCCAGGCGACAGTTGCACAGCGTTCCTTGAACGCGAAGCCAAAGGCAAGCTGCTAGAGAATTGCCGCGAGGCGCAAGGCCTGAACCGTCCCGCAGCAGAGCGGTATTTTGACTGGGCTACAAGTGCCGCGCGCGGTGATCTGGGTATCTCTGCCAATGGCGAAAAGAGCATTGCCGAACTGGTCGGCGACCGGCTGGGCAATTCGTTGCTGCTGGCCGCGTGTTCGCTGGCGCTCGGGGTGCCTTTGGCGATCTTCCTTGGTGTTGTCACAGGCCTGTGGCGGGACCGCCCGGTTGATTTGGCTGTTTCCACGTTGGCAATTTTCGCCATGACGATCCCTGAATTCGTCTCTGCGACGGTTCTGATCCTTGTCTTTTCGGTCTGGCTAGGGTGGTTACCAGGCATTGTGCTGACCTCTGCCAGCGCGCCGGCATCCGAGTTTTTCCCTGAGATTATTCTGCCTGTTTTAGTGCTGACCATGGTGATGACCGCGCATATCCTGCGCATGGTGCGGTCTTCGGTAATAGAGGTCATGGCAGGCGACTATATCCAGATGGCGACCCTCAAAGGTGTGCCGTATTGGCGCATCGTTTTCCGGCACGCATTGCCGAATGCGCTTTTGCCCGCGATCAATGTGGTCGCTTTGACGATAGCTTGGCTTTTGGGCGGGGTGGTCGTGATCGAAGTTGTGTTCAATTACCCCGGACTGGGCCGTATGATGATCGACGCCATATCTGACCGCGATTTACCCGTTGTCCAAGCCATCGCGCTGATCGTCGCGACGGTTTACGTCTGTGTGAACCTGTCTGCAGACATACTGACTATGTTCGCCAACCCGCGCTTGCGTACCTTGCACATGAGGCGCGGATGACCGTCACGTCAGCCTCTCCACAAAACACCGGTTTGATGCGGACTTTGTCGGTCCTGCGCGATGTCGTCTCGCGCCCATCAGGTGCGATTGGCCTTTTCTTGGTGGTTTTCCATGTGGTGCTGGCATTGGTCAGCCCATGGATCGTGCCGTATGACTACAAGGCGATGAATTCAGCGATGATGCTGACAGGGCCAGAGGCGACCCACTGGCTGGGCACCGATCATCTGGGTCGCGATGTCTTTACCCGTGTCCTCCTTGGCGGGCGCGAGGCGCTTTTGGTCACAGGTATCGCGACGCCTATCGCGGTCACATGGGGCGGCTTTGTTGGAATCCTGTTTGGGTTGATCGGCGGGCGTATCGACGAAGTGTTGATGCGCGTTGTTGATGCCTTCCTGTCGCTGCCATGGATCTTGAAAATGCTGGTGCTGATTGTAACTTTTGGCACCGGCATCGAAGTGCTGATCCCGACGCTGGCGTTCTTCTACGGCATTCCGGTGATCCGCATCGCACGTGCTGCAACCCATGATGTTGTGGCGCGCGACTTCGTCTCGGCTGCCCGTGCCCGGGGGCACAGCCGTATGACCATCATCCGGCATGAGCTACTGCCCAACGTGCTGGATACGCTGATGGTTGAGGGCGCGATGCGCTGGTCGTGGATGTTGCTGGCGTTCTCGTCACTGTCGTTCCTCGGATTTGGTGTGTCTCCGCCAACACCTGATTGGGGGTTAATGATTGCGGATGCCCGGGGATTTATGTCGTTCGCGCCTTGGGGCGTTCTGGGGCCGGTCATTGCAGTGTCCTCGCTCATTATCGGGATCAATTTGACAGCAGACGCGTTGGCCAAGGCCCTAGGGATTGACCGTGCACAAAAGGCGCCAGTATGACCGGACCGTTGATAGATATCCGCAACATTTCTGTCGGGTTCACTGGCAAGTCCGGCGCGACCCTGCCGGTGCTTCGCAACATTGACCTGAAAGTGAATGCTGGCGAGAGCATTGGCATCGTTGGGGAAAGTGGGTCGGGAAAATCGACACTTGCCTTGGCTGCGATGGGATACCTCAAACGCGGGCTGCGGCTGATGGAGGGGTCTGTCGCCTTTCAGGGCCAAGACATGTTCGCCCGCACACGCACCGAGCTGGAGCAGATCCGAGGCGGCGAATTGGCCCTGATCCCACAGAATTCCGGACAGTCTTTGACGCCAACTTTGCGGATTGGCGCGCAACTGGTTGAGGCGTTGCGCCTGCACGCGGACGTCCCCGAGGCGCAGTATTCTGCCAAAGCGATTGAGCTGTTGGGGCAGGTGCGCCTACCAGACCCAGCCGCAATTATGACCCGCTTTCCACATGAGCTGTCAGGCGGGCAACAACAACGAGCGGCTATTGGGATGGCATTGGCCGGTGAACCGACGGCGCTGTTATTGGACGAACCAACCACTGGGTTGGATGTCACGACACAGGCGCATATTCTCGAATTGCTACGCGATATTGCCCGAGATCGCGGCATGGCCATGGTCTATGTCAGCCACGATCTGGGGGCCATTGCGCGGGTCTGTGACCGCGTTGTGGTGATGTATGCGGGCGAGGTGGTTCTGGAAGGTTCCACACGTCAGGTGCTCAAGACGCCGATCCACCCTTACGCGCGCGGCCTGCTGGCCTCGATCCCGCGGCTCAGCGATCCGCGGCTGCCAGTTGCGTTGGACGGGCGGCCCCCAGCACCGGGTGGTGCGGGGCAGGGGTGTTCCTTTATTGATCGATGTGCCCTGGCGCAAGACGGGTGTCGGACCAGCCGCCCCGATCTTGAGCGTCTGCCAAGCGGCGAGGCGGTGCGGTGTTTTCACTATCAAGAAGCGCATCAATTGTCATTGACCGGAA
>Ga0209307_1001782_pt1 | contig 13245 bp, 16 predicted proteins | sample COGITO_mtgs_1105_FD_185519 | JGI IMG/M metagenome (GOLD analysis project Ga0209307, IMG submission 185519) | Pelagic marine microbial communities from North Sea - COGITO_mtgs_110530 (SPAdes) (version 2) | ecosystem: Environmental > Aquatic > Marine > Epipelagic ... | reverse complement strand
AAAGAAAAAAAAAGAAAAACATATACGCAACGAACACCAACCAGAACGAGCCTGTCGAGCCATCTGTGCAGCCTACGCCGCCGTCTTCCAAGAAGCAACCGGGATACGCTGGCAATACGACGACCGGCAGGTCTCGATAGCAGCGGCAGTGCTGAACATGGGATACACCGAGGACACGTTCATCGAGGATGCTACGAAGACAGCCGCATGGTTCATAGGTCAGGACAAGAAGCCACCTGTATCGCTTGCATGGTTTACCCGCAAAGCTGAGAACAAGGCAGGGCACAAGCCACAAGGTCCAGACATCAACGCCATTCTAGGCAAGGTCACAGGTGCTGCAAGATGGTAGTGTACAAACATCAATCGTTCCATTGGTGCCTGTACACCAGAATAATTGCGTGGCGTGACCGGCGCGTCCGGCCAGCGCGAGAACCGCCCTTAGGCCCCCCCCGCCCCCCGTCACGTATAGGGGGGGGCCTCCCGAAATATTTTCCCATTTTCCGTTGAAAGGAAATTCCATGAGTAAGCGATACAGAGTTGTGCAGGGCAAGGAAATCCCTGGTCGAGACAAGCCGTTGTGGTTGAGGTTGGGCACTGCGTTTGAGAAGGACGGCAAGCCTCTCAGCATAAAGTTGGATGTGTTGCCATTGCCTAACAAGGACGGCGATGTGTGGTTACGTTTGTTTGAGGACGATGGTGCGGGCGCTGGAGCGGCTGTTGCTGCGGGTGGTGGAGCCACTGGTGCGTTTTCTGCGCCGATTGGTGAGGCTGCGGCTGCGCCACGCGACGACTTAAACGACTCCATACCGTTCTGATGGCTGAGAAACCGAGGAGGCGGGGGCGCACTGGTCCTCGCCCGCCGAAGATGGCGATGGGTGCGATTACCAAGCGGTTGCGTGGGTCGAGCATTATTTACGACCACCGTGATGAGTTGGCCTTGGAACTGCTTGGCCTAGCCTCTGCGAAACTGACTGATGTTGTGTCGTGGGATGATGACGGCAAGGCGCGTATTCGTGCGTTCAAGGATGTTCCTGAGCATGTGAAGGCGGCGATTAAGAAGGTGAAAATCACGCCGACTGCACACGGGGATATTATGGAGTTTGAGATGGTGGACAAGGTGCGGGTTATGCAGATGTTGGCCAAGAGTGCTGGTCTGCTTGATAGCGAGAAGGTGGTGGATAAGCCGTCTGTAATTTCAATTGATATGATTATGCCGGAAGAGCCGGGGAAGGAGAAGGAAGATGAGTGATACTTGCTTATATTGCGCTTGGTGGTGTTGCCAACTTGACAGTGGCCACTTCAGTTATGGCGAGTGCAGACGCTACCCGCCTACGCGCCCCGTCACTAACAAAGACGTCAAAGAGATGAGTATTCCCAGTTCTGAGAGGACATACCACGTAATGGAGCGCAGTGGCTGGTCCATACAAACCAGAAGCGATGACTTTTGCGGTGAATTTAAGTTGTGCCCTGAGGAGGCGGCAATCCGCAAAACGGCTGACTTTAGAGAGGTAACAGGATGAGTGATTTCAGTGTTTTTCAAGATTTGGCCTCGGCCATCAAGAGCAAAAAAAAGGCTATGGGGTTTATTGGCCTTCATAAAAAGGACGTTGCATTTCTTCTTAGTTGTTTGGCTAAAAGCAAAAAGTTCTTGGTTCCAAATGACGGTTTAGTTTGGGATGATGCTGACAAGGTGCCTGACTTGGCAAAGGAGCGCATAGTGTTGCCGTTTCCTGTCACATCGACGCTCAGTCATTTTCACAATGAGGATGGGAACCGGGTATCTAGGGTTCATTTATGGTTTAGGGATGCGCGTCATTTGCTAAACCGGGCATCGTTTGGTCATCACGCTGATTTGCCTAGCGCGGATTGCTTGGATGATTTGTGCGCTTGTGTGATTTTTTACTTGGTTCCTATGAATGTTTTCAGCGGCAAGAGTGCATTTTGTGTGTGGTCTCCCAGCTACACGTACTTGTTTTGCAAGACGCAACGATTTGAGGATATTTTGTTTCCATTTGGTGAGGCTGATTTTCACCCGGCGGGCGAGGAGCTTGCGCTTTATAGGGGGAATTGTGGGCGCTTAATGCGTAGCGGCAATACGTTAGATACTACGCCGGTGCGTAAGTTTTACGGGGCGCGTTGGACTAATTCAACACTTGGTATTGGTGAAGAGGCTCCCGTAAATCCAAATGATGCAAAGAACAAGCATCTATTGATGGAAATGGTGGGTTCGTCAAAGGAGTTTAACAAAAAAAGTTGGAAACCTGCAACGCAAAAACTAATTGAAACTGAGAGTGTTAATACTTTAAGTACGTTACAAGCGTATGTTGTTGAGACATGCAACCAAAAGAACCATTTGTATTTTGACGGCGCGAACATTTTTGCCAGCCTTGGCGCGTTAAACCCTGACAGGATAAACAATTATTTCACGGCAATTACGCCACCTGTTGGCCGTGCAACTAGGCCAAAGAAGTATGAACAGAAAAAGACGGTTGTTTCAATTTTCCCTACTGGTCGAGATGTTTCGCGGACAGGTACTAGGGTGGGCGTGTCACCGTGCATGCACGACCGGCGGGGTCATTGGCGCAGATTGAAAAGCGGCAAGACTGTTTGGGTTCGTAACTGTGTTATCGGCAAGCCGCAAAATGGGGTGATTACCGAGCAATCATATGTGTATAGGTCAGCCAATGGTTAAGCCAGTTGCCGGATTAAAGTTAAACTTCAGTTCCTCGCCCACTGTGGCGAGGTTCTTTAAGAGCGATGCGTTTGTCAGGGGCATCATGGGGCCGGTTGGGTCTGGCAAGTCGTATGCTTGTTGCGCTGAGATATTTCGCCGGGCTGTTGCTCAGAAGGCTAGTCCCAGGGACGGCATCAAATACAGCCGCTGGGCGATTGTCCGCAATACGCATCCTATGTTGAAGACCACGACCTTGAAGACCTGGCTGGAGTTATTGCCGGAGGATACGTTTGGGGCGGTTAAGCATAGCCCGCCGATTACGCATCACATCAAGTTGCCGAGCCGAGAGGGTGCCGCTGGGATTGATATGGAGGTTATCTTTTTGGCGTTGGATGACCCTAAAGATGTTCGTAAACTTCTCAGCCTAGAACTAACGGGGGCGTGGGTGAACGAGTGCCGTGAATTGCCAAAATCGATTGTCGATGGCCTGACGCATAGGGTTGGCAGATACCCAACAAAGGCTGACGGCGGTGCGACCTGGCGGGGCGTTATCTTGGATACGAACCCGATGGACAGCGACCATTGGTATTATCATTTGGGCGAAAAGGAAAAGCCTGGGGGCAAGTTTCGTTGGGATTTCTTTAAGCAGCCGGGTGGCGTGTTTGAGGTGCCCTTAGAGGAATTGCCTGATGATATGCCGGAAGCCAAGGGGTTTATGTTCCAAGCTGGCAAGTGGTGGCAGACCAATCCCAAAGCCGAGAACTTGGGCAACTTGCCTGACGGGTACTATGAGCAATTGCTGGGCGGCAAGCGGTTGGATTGGATACAGTGCTATGCTGAGGGCAAGTACACGTTTGTGCAGGAAGGGCGGGCGGTTTGGCCTGAGTTCAATGACAACTTGATGACCGCTGACTTGGAGCCCGACCCGTCACTGCCGGTTCACGTTGGCCTAGACTTTGGTTTGACCCCGGCGGCGGTATTTGCTCAGAGATTGAAGAATGGCCGGTGGCATATCCTGCATGAGTTGGTGACGTTTGAGATGGGCTTGGAACGGTTTTGCTCAAGCCTCAAGGCTGACCTTTCTTCGCGTTTCCCTGGCTACAGCACTTTGGTGTGGGGTGACCCGGCGGGTATGCAGCGCGACCAAATCTTTGAGACAACGTCTTTTGACCACCTCAAGACGCACGGCATCTTGGCCCAGCCTACCGCGACCAACGATTTCAAGACAAGGCGCGAGGCCTTGGCCATGCCGATGGGCAGACTAATCGATGGCAAGCCGGGTTTGCTGGTTGACCGCAAGTGCATACGCACACGCAAGTCTCTGAGCGGCGGGTATCACTTCCGGCGTGTGTCAATTGGCGCGGGGCAAGAGCGGTTTCGGGACGCTCCAAACAAAAATGAGCATTCACACGTTGGCGATGCGGCGGGCTATTGTCTCTTGGGTTCTGAGCATAAAATCATGACGAAACGCCCGATGCCGACCGGCGGGTCTTTCAAGCAAGCAAAGGTGTTAGACTTTGACGTTTTCAATAGCTGAACTTAACGAGGTTATGCGGATGCAACGGGATAACCGTGTGGTCCGCTGGTATCCCCATCATTTGGATATGTGCGAACTAAACGAGTTCGACGCCGCCAATATTGAACTGTTTGCGGACTACAAGCAGTACTTGGAAACCTACGCAAACGCTGGCTTGGCGTTCTCTGTCTTGGACCGTGATGGTATCTCTGCCATGTTTGGCGTGTGGCAGCTTTGGCCGGGTGTTTGTGAGGCGTGGCTTATCCCCAGCAAGGACATTGGGCGCAAGGTTGTGCCCCTGCATCGTGGTTCATTGGCCTTTTTTAACCACGTTTCTAAGCAAATGAAGATAAAAAGACTACAATTTAGTGTACACTCAGCAAATGCTACCGCTTGTCTATGGGCAGAACGCTGTTATTTTCAGCGCGAAGGCACCATGAGGTCTTACGGGCCGGACGGTGCGGACTACTACATGTACGGGAGGTTGTTTAATGGTCGGTATATTCAGTAGCAAGGCACCACCACCCACCCCCACGGTGGCTGAAACCGATGCTGATGACACCATTTCTCGGCAAGAAGCGGTAGCAGAACGCCAAGAGGCAGCGGAACAGCGCAAGATACAGGGCCGCAAGCGGTCCAAGCGCACCGGCGGGCGGCGTATGTTGATGGCCCAAGACGTGGCACCTGGTGATGCCGGCCCCGGTCGGCAAGTCCTCTCCCGCATTCTAGGCGCTGGCCGGAACCCGCGAGGGTAGTGATGAAAACCTACCGACGAAACCCCAAGCACACAAAGGTGAAAGACGATGTACGGTCAAAAAAAGCCGCCCAAAAAGCCGACAAAGAAGGTAAAAAAGGGTAAGTAATGGTACTCTCGGTCGAGGACATTAAGAAGCGGTACGCCCGTTGCAACGCTCACAAAGAAGAGTGGCGCAGCATCTACGAAGAGGCGTATGAATTTGCCCTGCCCATGAGAAACCTCTACGATGGTTATGCTGAAAGCGGCACGCCTGGGCAAAACAAGATGCGCCGTGTCTTTGACTCAACTGCTATTCACTCGACCGCCAGATTTGCGAACCGCATACAGTCCTCGCTGTTTCCCCCGCAACGTCCTTGGTGCCGTTTGCAACCGGGCAACGACATTCCCGAAGAGCAGAAGATTGAGGCCCAGCAAGTCCTAGACTTCTACACCGAGAAGATGTTTGCCGTGATGATGCAATCAGGCTTTGACCTGGCGATGGGCGAGTTCTTGCTTGACCTTGCGGTCGGCACCTCGGTGATGCTGATACAACCCGGTGATACTCTGACGCCCATACGTTACACGGCTGTGCCCTCTTATCATATCTGTTTCGACGAAGGCCCCAACGGGGTGCCGGATACGGTCTATCGCAAGCTGAACCGACCGTTCAATGTAATCCAACGCGAATGGCCTGACGCCAACATTCCACAGCGGATGATTGACGATGCCGCCGAAGACCCGACCAAGAAGGTTAGCCTCATTGAGGCCACCTACACCATCGATGGCCAGATGTACTATTGCTTGGTCACTGCCGAGGGTGATGACAAGCTGGTGCATCGTGACCTCAAATCATGGCCGTGGGTGATTTCCAGATACATGAAGGCGTCAAACGAGCGGTATGGGAGAGGCCCGGTATTGTACGCCTTGGCCGACATTCGCACCTTGAACAAGGTCGTTGAACTCACGCTCAAGAATGCCAGCATAAGTATCGGCGGCGTGTTTACGGCGGTGGATGACGGTGTGCTTAATCCGCAAACAATCTCCATTGTGCCGGGTGCGGTCATAGGCGTGTCAAGTAACGGTGGCCCACGCGGTCCAAGCCTGACGCCCCTGCCCCGTTCCGGTGATGCGAACCTGTCCCAGATTGTGGCCAATGACCTGAGAACCAATATTAAGAAGGCCCTGCTTGATGAGAGCCTGACGCCTGAGAATATGTCGGCCCGTTCGGCCACTGAAATAAACGCCAAGCTATCTGAACTTTCCCAGAACCTCGGATCCGCGTTTGGTCGTTTGATTTCGGAGACAATGTTTCCAATCGTGCGCCGGTCGCTAGAATTGATGGACGAGATGGGGATGATTGAACTGCCCCTTAAGGTAAACGGCCTAGAGGTGACGGTCGTTCCACAATCGCCCTTGGCTATGGCCAACAATGCCGAGCGGCTGGGTGAGATTATGCAGTTCATGCAGATTTCGCAAGCACTAGGCCCGGTCGGCCAGACACTCATCAAAATGGATGCTGTTGGCGATTACATTGCCGACCAGCTTGGCATCCCCGCTGACCTACGCACCACCTTAGAAGAACGCGCCGAAATGCAAGCGCAGATGGCAGAAGCTGCCGCCATGATGGCAGAGCAAGAGATGGGCGGGGCACCGCCAACTGAGGCACCACAAGCATGAACAACGCCAGAAAAATACTACACTCTATCAATTCACCAGGCTGGGATGGCCTTGACGCTGAACCAGCACCAATAAAACTAGAAAACCTTGATGTAATGCGTGACTTGGACCTGGCCTTCAAGCGCACGTTTTCCAGCCCGACCGGCAAAAAGGTCTTGGAAAATCTACATACGGTTTATTGCGACCCACCTTGTTGGGTGCCGGGGCTGGCTGAACCGTACGCCTATGCCCGCGAAGGCCAGAAGTCAGTCATTGAAGATATTTTAAAGCGAGTGAAAAGAGCTGATGACGTTAAATGATGAAGGTCAAACAGTGGCCGAGACTGAAGCGCCGGAACCAGCAAGCCTTATGGATGGTGTGTCAAGTTCTGAGCCAGAAAGTGAGGTCGCAGATGAGGCAATGCCGCACCGCGTCGAGGATGAGAAGCCGCCAAAAGAGGAACGACCAGCGTGGCTTGACGAGAAGTTCGCCAAGCCGGAAGACCTAGCGAAAAGCTATGACGAACTGCAAAAGAAATTCTCTCAGGGAAAGCACAAAGCGCCCGACGAGTACTCAACCGATGTGCTGACCGAGGCGGGCTATGAGTTGGATGACCCGGTGGTCGATACCTATCTAGGCTGGGCAAAAAAATACAATGTGAACCAAGAGGCATTTGACGAACTGGCCGGTGCCATCACGCAGATGTCCGGCGAGAATGTTGCGGCGGCTGAAGCTGACTACAAAGCAGAACATGAGGCTCTCGGACCCAATGCCGACGAGATAATCAAAAGCAATGTGACTTGGGCTGACGGTCTAGTTCGCAAGGGCATTGTCTCAGAGGATGAACGCGCTGAGTTGAACAACTGGGGCGGTACGGCCATTGGCCAGCGGCTGATGCAGAAAGTTCGCACAATGACCGGCGATATGTCAAAGATACCGCTTGCCCCGGTCGCAGAAGAACAATTGTCTGAGGCAGATTTTACGGTCGAGATGCAAAGCCGCATGGCAGACCCACGCTATCAAAGTGACCCAGCGTATCGGCAAAAAGTTGAGAATGAGTTTAACCGCCGATACGGTTAGTTCTCCTCGCCAGGTTTCCTCCCAGCTTGGCAGACTAGGGGGGCAAGGTTTTCTCGTCCTTGCCTTGCTCCCCATTTTTTTGTACAGACATCAAAAGTAATGCTTAGTATTTACACATTGTGCAAAATCGTGTAAGGCGGTTTTGACTGACAACCCTTTTTGGGCCGGTCCTCACACGTAGAGGCCGGGATGTTTCCCGATAACCAGACGCGAATTTTTGGTTTAATCAGGAGACAATCATGTCTACAGGACTTTCCCCAGCGTTTGTCCAGCTTTTTGACAGTGAAGTTAAGCAAGCCTATCAGGGCACTTCAATGTTGGCTGGTACAGTACGCACAAGAACAGGAGTTGAAGGCTCGACCGTCAACTTCCCTACAGTCGGAAAGGGTGCCGCATCACTGCGTTCTCCACAAACTGACGTAGTGCCCCTTAACACCGATTTTGCAACCGTAAGTTGTACATTGCAGGACTATATCGCTGCAGAGTACAGTGACATCTTTAACCAGCAAAAGGTGAACTTTGACGAGCGTTCCGAGTTAGCGCAAGTCGTTGGCTCTGCAATCGGACGCCGCCAAGACCAGTTAATTCTGGACGCAATCGCGGCAGCATCAGCGGGCACCACGGTGGCCAATACGGTTGTAACATCAGGCTCTGCCGCTGCATCTGACCTTAACGTGGGTAAGATTATTGCGGCTGCTAAAGCACTGAACGCAGCTAACGTGCCAAGCACCGACCGCCACATGGTTATCCACGCAAACGGCCTTGCCGCATTGCTTGGTGACGAGCGGGCTGTTTCGTCTGATTTCAACTCACTGCAAGCATTGCAGCGTGGAGACATTAACACGTTTATGGGCTTCACCATGCACGGTCTTGGTGACCGCGATGAGGGTGGCTTGGCAATCGACGGCTCAAGTGACCGCACAAACTTTGCGTTCCACAAGAGCGCCATCGGTTGTGCAGTCGGAATGGCACCAACGACAAAGATTGACTACATCGCTGAGAAAACTTCGTTCTTGGTTGCTGCATGTCTGTCGATGGGTGCAGTCGCAATTGATGCCGCTGGCATCGTTGATGTAACCACCAGGGAGGCTTAATCATGGCTTTTGACAGAGCGAACTGGTCACCGATTGGTGGCCAATCCAAACGGGGCAAAGCGCCTCAAATGTGGTCCTACACCACCACCGATGCCAAAACGGTTGTCGATGGTGCGGGCTACTTCAATGATGTGTCTGGTGACGTAGTAGTGGGTGACCTCATTTACTCCTACGCCTCAACCGGCGGCACCGCTACGGCCTCACACCACGTTGTACTTTCTAACGCATCAGGCGTGGTTGACGTAGGTGACGGCGTAACAATCGCGGTTACTGACAGCGACTAATAACGATTACGGGGGCGGGCAATCCGCCCCCGTACCTATTGGAGTTGATACATGGCCCAGGGCGATACAAGCATTTCGATTTGCAATCAGGCGCTGTTACTTCTGGGCGATGAAAGTATCTCAAGTTTTGACGATGGCACCGCCGGTTCTCAGGCTTGCTCTATCGTGTATGACATGGTCAAAAATTCTACTCTCGGCATCTTCTCTTGGTCGTTTACGGTGGCCAAGGTCGAACTTGCCAGAAGCACCAACACCCCGGCATCAGAGTGGACCTACGAATATATTCTACCATCTGACATGCTCACCGGCGTACCTCGCGCCGTGCGTACTAGTTCGGCGGCTAATGCCCCATTGGTGCGGTCCTATGAAATAAACCAATCAACCGGCGGTCTGTCGGTCCTGATGACCAACGAGACCAGCATTTATATAGATTACCAGAAGGCGGTCCCAGAGGCGCAAATGCCCCCCTACTTTGTGACCCTGATGGTGTACCAACTTGCGTGGCACTTGGCCGAGGTTATCACTGACCAGACCACCAAGTCACAATACTGGCGCTCCATTGCTCTTGGCTCACCGTCTGAGAACTTTCGCGGCGGCTGGCTACGTCAGGCAATGTCTATGGATAGCAGCGGCACACCGCCCAGCGTCATCTCAGATTACTTGTTGACTGACATCAGATGAGCCGCACCCAACAATATCAAGCGTCCTTCACAGTCGGTGAACTGGACCCGTTGTTGCGCGGTCGCATTGACTTGCAGCAATACTACTCAAGCGTGGACCTCGCCGACAATGTTGTCTTTGAGCCTCAAGGTGGGTTCTCTCGGCGCCCAGGCACCCGGTTTGTGCATGACCTCACTGCCGACAACCCCAGTAACTCGGTAATGCTCATACCGTTTGAGTTCTCGACCACCCAGAAATTTATGATTGTGGCGTCTGCCTACAACACCAGTTCAACAATCCGCTTTCGTTTCTTCGCAGACCAGACTCAAATAGAAAACCTCAACAGCACAACAAATGAATACATAGATTTTGCGGTCGGCACTCTCTACGACGTCAGCGCCTTTGACCTACAAAAGCTGTACTTTACGCAGTCAGCCGACACGCTGATTTGCACACATGAGAACTTTGCGCCGTTCAAAATCACCCGTGGCGCAAACAATCAGACTTGGACCGTTGCGGCCCTAACCCTGACCAAGCCGCTCTCCGCTTTTACCGTGTCCACCAGCAACCCTAGTGCCACCATCACGCCAGATGCCGTCACCGGTGTAGTGACAGTAACCGCTAGTTCTGGCATCTTTTCATCTGGCAACGTCAACCAATACATCAACGTAACAAATGATTTTGGCCGCGCCCGCATCTTTGAGTTTGTTAGCAGCACGGTTGTGCGCGTCATTACAGAAGTGCCCTTTGCTAAAGCCTCAACGGCCATTGCCAGTGGGTCATGGGAACTAGAAGCGGGCTATGAGGATTGCTGGAGTAACACACGCGGCTGGCCTAGAACGTGTACGTTCCACGAAGGGCGTTTGTACTTTGGTGGGAGTGCGTCAGAACCCGCAACGCTGTTTGGCTCCAAAGTATCTGATTTTTTTTCCTTCAAAGCCTCAGAAGGCCTAGACGACGATGCCATAAAAGTGACGCTAGCCACCGATAGCGTCAACGCCATTACCGCCCTGCGCTCTGGCCGTGACCTGCAGATATTTACCACCGGGGCCGAGTTCTTTGTGCCTCAAGCCGACCTCACGCCAATCACGCCATCCAATGTCACGGTTAAGTCAGCGACACGGCGCGGGTCTAAGTTGGGATTGCGTCCGCAAGCTGCCGAAGGCGGTACGCTGTTTATGTCCAAAGAGGGCAAGGCATTGCGTGAAATGCTGTTCTCTGACGTTGAACTTAGCTATGTGGCCAACAACATCAGTTTGCTTTGTTCGCACATGATACTGGACCCGCAACGTATGGCCCTGAGACCGGCCACTGACACTACTGAGGGCGATTTGCTGATGGTGGTCAATGGCTCAACGACAACGGGCTACAGGGCGGCAAGCACTGGGTTTGCGGGCAATATCGCGGCATTCATGCTGAACAGGCCACAACAAATCGTGGCGGCTAGTACGTTCTCAACAGACGGTGATTTCATCGATGTCGCGGTTGATGGTGACACCATCTATTGCATTGTCAAACGCACCATAGGCGGTGCCGCGAAGTATTACATTGAAACCTTTGACGATGACCGCACTACCGATTGCAGCTTGCAATACTACGCCAACCCGGTCGCGCCTGACCAGGCACTGCCCAGCAACACAACAGCGGGGTCTCTAAGCCATCTTGAAGGCGAGGTGGTCAACGTAATCCGCGATGACATTGTTGACGCCAATGACACGGTCGCATCGGGCAATGCCACATTGGGCGGCGTTCCGACAAGCTATGCTGAGGTTGGTTTGCCTTTCACGCCTACGGTAACGACCCAGCCATTTGAGCCAAGGGCCGCGTCCGGCTCTAGTCAGAGTGCCCGGCGGCGGGTGGTTGAGGTTACACCAATACTGGACAGAGCGCAGAACCTGACGGTCCAAGGCAAAGAGGTGCAGCTTCAAACCTTGCCCTTGAGTGGCACCGGGTCAGTACCAACCTTTACCGGCGTTAAAAAGCAAATGGGGTTTCTTGGCTATAGCCGTGATGCCCAGATAACAATTAGCCAGAGCAAGCCGGTTTTCTTCACCGTCCTGGCCCTTGATTACAAAGTGAGTGTAGGCGCATGAGTGGTATGGAAATTGTGCTGTTGGGGGCACTTGCTGCCTCATCAGCGGCGGCGGGTTTTGCCAAGGTTAAGTCGGCCAAGTATCAACGCAACGCCTACTATTCGCAAGCGCGACAGGCTGAACTTAAAGGCCGTTCCGATGCCCTAGCCTACAAGCGCGAAGGCATAGACATTCTCAGAAACGTGCAAAAGACAATGGCCACGGCCAATGTCCGAGCCGCCGCCGGTGGCCTTGCGCCGTTTGTCTCTGGCGAAAGCACAAGCCTTATTAACATAGCCAGTTTGCGGGGTGCAGCGGACGAGTTCTCGGTACAAACTGACAATGCCTCTCTGGCACAAAGCATGTCCCAAGCCCAAGCCGACAATCTCCGCACCGCCGGTGACGTTGGCGTTAAAATGGCGCGGACCAATGCCAAGATAGGGTTTGTGCAAACAATGGCGCAAGGCGGTCTGATGGGTGGGTTCACCGGCAATAGTACGCTTCCAATATCAAGGCCTGGCTATGGGCCGGTGGTGCCGACCTAATGGCTGAACGTCCCACATATCAGCGGCGAGGCGCACAACTGCGAATGCCGACCTTCCAAGATGCGGTTGGTCAGGTCGCGGCTAGAGGTGCGGCACAGACAGGGCAAGCATTGGACCGTATGACCTCGTTCTTTTTGCAGCAAACTGAGCAACAAGCTGAAATTGCGGGCGCAGAATATGGGGCACTACACGCGCCCACAAAGAAACAAATTGAGGATGCGTACAAATCTGGCGGTGCAGTAGATATGCCCGGTGGTAATCTTACTGTGTTCGACCGTGCCGCCAAGCGGGCCGCATACAATATGGCCAGCGACCAACTGGAAATGCTGACCCGCGAAAAAATATCAGAGATTGTGCTGGGCGCTTATCAAAGCAAAATACCCGCTGATGATTTGGCCGAGAGTATTGACGCAGTGATTGCTGGCTATGCGGGCACGTTCGACCAAGAGGCTCCAACGGTTGCGGTCCAGTTCCGCGCCAAAATGGGCATCTACGCTAACAACGAGTTTGAGGCATACAGCAAATGGAAGATTGGTCAGAACAAGTCTAATGCGGCTGCAGTTCTCTACGCTGGGCATGTGCAAACTGACCAAGGGGGCCATCCTCAAAGCGTGTTTAACAATACACCAGCGGGGGGCAACTAATGGCTGAAGCTGTTTCCATTGTTAGAGGGGGAAACGTTAGGCGTTCACTCAAGCCCAAACTGCGCCCTGCACCAGAGAATGAGGTTATAGATTTAACTGCCCCGGCGACCGCTATTGAGCTAATCCAAATGGAGAAGCTAGAACGGTTGCAGCAATACGCTGGCTTGGGCATGACGCCATCACAAATTAAAACGGCGGCTGACAACTTTGACAAGGTGCGTATCGATGCGGCCATGCAGGTGATGGTTGACAAGGCTTTTAACTATAAGGTTGACCAAGTAATT
>Ga0209307_1001778_pt1 | contig 13256 bp, 9 predicted proteins | sample COGITO_mtgs_1105_FD_185519 | JGI IMG/M metagenome (GOLD analysis project Ga0209307, IMG submission 185519) | Pelagic marine microbial communities from North Sea - COGITO_mtgs_110530 (SPAdes) (version 2) | ecosystem: Environmental > Aquatic > Marine > Epipelagic ... | reverse complement strand
ACTCCTGTTATTCCTACACTAAGTGCTGTTACCTTAAGTAATACATGCCCTGCAACTACCGCAGACCTTACTAGCATTACGGCTAGTAATACGCCCACAAATGCAACGCTAACTTGGCATGCTAGCACCCCTGCTAGTAATACCACTAAAATTACTGCCATAGATGCCCTTACAGCTGGTACTTATTACGCTGCATTTTACTATTCAGATGCAGATTGCTATAGCGATGCAAATGGAAATGGTACTACCGCCGTAACAGTAACTATAAATTCTTGTTGTAACGCCGGTACTACTGCACCTGTAATTAACTGATAATTTGAAAATAGTATTTTAGTAGTCTTTTAAAATTTATTGTACCACTTTAATGATATGGACAAATTTTTCCCAAAAAAAATGAATACTATTCCAAAAACCTCATCTAGAAAACAAATTTTTATAGTTTTAACTGTAGTGCTATTCTCTTTTATCGTTAAAGCACAAATTACAACTACGGTGAGTGGTGGAACTAGTGGAACTACTAATGCTAATTCTTTTGCGACGCTCTGTGGCTCAAATTCCAATGGGTATGCTGCAGGTTTGCCCAGATTAACTAATGCTACTAATACGGTAACAGTAACGTATAGCAGCCCAGTAACAGCTGTCTTAATTCCTTTCTCAGATTTTGGCCATAGCGGATCTGAGCAGCATAGATTTGATGTTATAGGCCAGTCAAATGAAGTAGTATCTTTTGGCTGTTCTGAAATTAGCGTATCTGGCAATACCGCCTCATCACCCTCTAGCACTACTACCCATTTTGGAGAAGCAACAATAACTTCTAGCATACCTTTTACAAAAATTGTAATTACATCTATCAATGGTTTTAACTTGCATATACCAACATCAGACTTTTTTAATGCCAACAATTTAATTATTAGTGCCGCATGCCCAAGCACTCCTGTTACTCCTACACTAAGTGCTATTACCTTAACTAATACGTGCCCTGCAACTACCGCAGACCTTGCTAGCATTACTGCCAGTAATACGCCTGCGAATGCAACGCTTACTTGGCACACCAACACCCCTGCTAGCACTGCTACTAAAATTACTGCCATAGATGCCCTTACAGCTGGCACGTATTACGCTGCATTTTACTATTCAGATGCAGATTGCTATAGCGATGCAAATGGCACAGGTACTAAAGCCGTAACAATAACTATAAACACTTGCTGTAACGCTGGTACTACTGCTCCTCTCTTTAAATAACAATAGTATAGTGCTATACTAAAAGTCTTACTAAATGCGTTGTGCTATTTTAATAGCACTGCTTTTTTTCTATAATGAAATGGCAGCTTGGTTATTTCCTAATTAGTTAAACTAGTATCTAGCAAAAAAATGAACTATACGATGCCCACATTACACGCAAAACAAATTTTTATTGTCTTAGCTGTAACGCTATTTTCCTTTTCTGCTAATGCACAAATTACAACTACGGTGAGTGGGGGGAGCGCTTACACTTCGGCTTCTAGTAATTTTGGCACTGCCTGTGGTACAAATTCTACAGGGTACGGATCAGGAATAAACTCATTATTAAATAACGCTACTATTACTATTACCTATAGCGCACCAGTAACGGCAGTTAAAATCCCGTTTGCTTCTCTGGGCGGCGGCTCCGGTGAAACGCATCGGTTTAATGTCTTAGGGCAAACAAACGAAGTCCTTTCTTTTGGCTGTTCTGGCATTACCGTTTCTGGAAATACTGGCAGTTCTTCCTTAGTATACTTTGGAGACGCTACGGTCTCTTCTACTACACCTTTCACCCAAATACAAATTACTGTAGTTTCTGGAGGTGCGTTAGTAATACCAACATCAGACTTTTTTAATGCCAACAATTTAATTATTAGTCCCTCTCAATGTATACCTAAGATAGATTTAACAAGTACAGAAGCAGCTATAGCTACCCCCCCAGGAACAACTATTTCATGGCATACAGATACCCCTATTTCTGGTGCGAATAAAATTGGTAACACTAATAGCGATCCTAACTTTACAGACCCCAGTAGCGTTCCTGCAGGAGCTACTTATATTTTAGCTTTTTATGATGCGTCTAATAATTGCTACTCCCCTTCTACGGTAGTACCAACGCTAGCTAATGTAAGCCCATCTACTACGGTAGATCTTACTACCTTAGAAAGCACCATTAATAATAATTCTGGAGACCCAAACATATCAGTTCAATGGCATACGCAAGCGGTTGTTTCTAATAGTAGCACACGTGTATTAGATGCTACACAGGTTGCAGCTGGTAACTATTATGCTGTTTTTTATGATGCACAAAATAATTGCTATTCCCCAGCCCATGCGGCTATTGTGGGTGTAAAAAACTGCTTCTACTCTGTTATATCTAATTCGCATATTAGGTCTAGAGTAATTAGGTAGTTATTTTTTTGTAAACAGAGGTTTGAAAGCTGTATTTCATAAAATAACTATTGGCAACCTATTTTAAAATTTGTAGCTATAGGATATTTAAGGCTTTTTATGTAGCACGCCTACAGCAACGCTTGTACGGGATACTAAAAGAAATTCTACAACAACACTTTCATTAAAAAAGATTTGGTGCAACTGTCTGTAAAATATTATTAGTTATTTTTTTGATAAGATATTGCTAAATTATTTTATCAAATGCTGATTCTGAAAATGTACTGCTATGCGTTTGTTTTTCTAGTTGCTGCCAGAAGTGCCCTTTGTACCGTATACTGTTCTAAGACAAAAATTTGTAATGGGCATCATTTTCTAAAAAATGCTCTGTAAGTACTGTATTAGTGCGCGCTATGTGGTATTCATAGGCTTTATCTACACTAAGGTATTTTTTGTAAGTAATAGGATTACTATAGTCCAATTTGAAGTAGCAAATTGTTGAAATTTGGGAAACCCAATTTAATAGCTACTCTTTAAAATGTGCCAAGCTTACAAAATATACGAAGCTATTGAAACCCTAAAAGATTTAACTTACATGCGTTAAAATTTTCAAATCTTAACTAGTAAAATTTATAGTAGGGCTTTTTTACATACAAGCAATCGTCCCTTATACATACTGTAAGGAAATTGCAAAAAAAATCCTGCAAAACAGGATCTTTTTTTTACAATTTAACAGAGAATTACGTTAATCACTTTGCTTCTTCAAGGGCTTTAATTTCCTCTAAATCATTTTTTATCCTCGTCATTTGCTGCAAAATAATTTTTGCTGCGGGTGCGGGTAAAAGTATTTCATCTATTAGCGTCTCGTATTCTTCCAAAGCTGCCTTATCGCCATTAATAGCTTCTTCTAGCATAGCCTCATCGCTATCTCCTACAAAAAATGCTTTAACACTCATCCAGGAGCGATGAAAAGTGCCAGCATCACTACCTTCTACTAACTCGTTCCCTAAATCTAACTCTGGAAAACAACCCCTAAGTGCTGCAATAAAACTTAAACGTTCCTTCGCTTTCTTGTTAAAATACTCGGTAATCTTTACACTTTCAGAGATCTCGGCAGCTTTCTCATAGCCTTTTACAGCGTCTTCATTCTTCTCTAAAATCTCTCTTATTTGTTTGCTTAACTTTTCTGTATCTATTCCCATCTACAATTTATTTTTATAAAAGTTTTACTACTCCAATTTTTATAATACTACTCCAATTTTTATAAATTTACACAAATAGCAAACTTGGCATTACTTCAATAGAAAAAAGTTGTACCGTAATTACACCTTTAAAGTAAAAAAACGCCATTTGCCTTATCGCTTAACTTCAATTACAATGATATCTGATAGTGGTTAAATTTATTAAATAATTACAAAAAAATACGATCCATATTGCCCCTTAAAAAGGGCTACAAATCGTATTATTACATTCAAAGCAATAGTGCGCTATTTTACCCAAGCGATTCTTTTATTTGCTCATCTACCTCTTTCTTAGAAAAATTAATAGCACATTCAATCAACGCTAAATGAGAATAAGCCTGTGGGAAGTTACCCAACAACCTTTTAGTTTTAAAATCAATATCCTCACTAAACAAACCTAGGTGATTGCTGTAAGACAGTAATCTATCAAAATAAGTTCTTGCCTTTTCTACCTCCCCTATCTTATATAAGCTATTGATAAACCAAAAAGTACAAATAGTAAATGAAGAAGAAGGCAAGCCAAAATCGTCTTCATTTTTATAACGGTATAGAAGTCCGTCATTGCTTAATTCTTTTTCTACAGCATTTACAGTACTTACAAATTTAGGGTCTTTTGCATGTATAAAACCATAGGACTCCATAAGCAGTACAGAAGCATCCATATCTGATGATCCGTAAGATTGCGTAAATGCGTTTACCTCTGGATTCCAGGCATTTTCTAGAATGTCATTTTTAATTTCTTGCTCTAAGGCTGTCCACTTCTCTATTTTATGTGTTTTCTTAAAAAGATGAGCGACTTTAATGGCTCTATCTATTGCCACCCAGCAAAGCACCTTAGAAAAGGTAAAGTGCCTATCTTCAGACCTAAATTCCCAAATACCTTTATCCGCTTCTTTCCAGTGGTTAGATACAATCCAAACAATGCCTTTGGTTAAGCCCCAAAGCTCTTCGCCATTTTCGCTATCATTGCTATATTTAGAAAGTTGCTCATACACCACATCCATCAAAATACCATAAATATCATTCTGCTTTTGCTTGTATGCCGCATTTCCTACACGTACAGGACTAGAACCCTTATACCCGTCTAAATGCTCTAAGGTTAGCTCTGTTAGTTCTTTCTCTTTATTAATACCATACATGATTTGTAGCTTCTCATCTTTATCTGGCATCAAATCCACAATAAACTGCAAGTATCTTTTAGCTACATTTCTATGCCCTAAATTACCTATAACCTTAATAGCCATAGAAGCGTCACGAATCCAACAAAAACGGTAATCCCAATTACGTACTTCACCTATAGTCTCTGGTAAGGAAGTGGTAGCGGCTGCCAAAACTGCTCCTGTTTTATCGTAACTAAGCAGTTTTAAGGTTACAGCACTGCGGTTAATTTGTTGGTTATATTCCTTATAATTAGGTGTTTTATTACTCCAATTAATCCAATATACCTTAGTGCGCTCTAGCTCTATATACATTTTTCTAACGCTAGGCCTAAACAATTTCTCATTATAGCTTAGTAGAAAATAGCCGTCTTTTTCTAGTGTAATACTGCCACCGTCTACCACTGTGTTTTTATCAAATGAAGTATATAGAAAACAGGTGTCAAATTTCTCTGCATGTGTGAGACTTACAATAAATTTTTCTTTGATATAGGTTTCTGTAACGCCCCTTGCATATTCTAATTTAGGATTGTACACCACTTTAAATTTAGGTACGCCAGAGATGTATTTAAAATAACGCACTAGCTCTGGTGGTGCATTATACCCGCCGCCATCTTTACGATACCTAGGCATAAAATCTCGTATTTCAAAAACGCCCTCATCAGATGTAAATTTGGTAATTAACACTGCTGTATGCTTTTTGTAGCGTTGCTTAATAGTATAGGTAGCATCTACCATTATTTCAAAACTTCCGCCCTTCTCCTCATCTAATAATTTTGCAAACAGTGAGGAAGAATCAAATTCTGGCAAGCAACACCAATCTATAGCGCCTGTTTTAGAAATTAACGCTGCACTTCTACAATTTCCTATTATTCCGTAGTCTAAATTATCCATTCGATAAAAATCTTAATTCATATGAGCAATGAATTGTTAATGCCCTTCTTTTTACCGAAATTGAGAGAAATTAAGTTCAAATCAAAGCAAAAGACGCTATTTATGGCTAAAACTATCATAATCTCAAATAGATTACCTGTTCAATTACAAATTAGCAATGGAAGCATTACCGCAGTGCCAAGTGTGGGCGGTCTTGCTACGGGTATGAAGTCTGTTCATTCTGGCGGAGATAGCCTTTGGATAGGTTGGAGTGGTCTTACAGATGAGGAGATTCCCGAAGAACTAGCGCCTCAAATTGATAAAGCTTTAGCAGAACATGGGAGTGCAAAAGTATGTCTTAGTGAGCAAGAGGTTGATGGCTTTTATTACGGCTTTAGCAATAGAACTATTTGGCCTTTGTTCCATTACTTTTTAGAATATTCAGAATTTGAACTTTCTAGCTGGGAAACGTATGTTTCTGTAAATCAAAAATTTGCAGATGCTATTTTAGAGGAAGCTACAGATGATGCTATTGTTTGGGTGCATGATTATCAATTAATGTTAGTACCACAAATGGTAAGAGAAAAACGCCCCGCTATCTCCATCGGTTTCTTTTTACACATTCCATTCCCTTCTTTTGAAATTTTTAGAACACTGCCCTGGCGACGTGAAATTTTGCAGGGTTTATTAGGAGCGGATCTTATTGGTTTTCATACGTATGACTACGAGCGACACTTTTTAAGTTCTGTTAGAAGGTTACTAGGTTTAGAGGTTAGTTTTAATGATATTCATTTAGAAAACAGGGTGATAAAAGTAGATTCTTTTCCTATGGGAATAGACTATAAAAAGTTTAATAACGCTGCAAGAGAACACGCCGCTAGATCTGAAAGCGAAAAATCTGACCTTCAAAAGCGACTAGATATTCATAAAAAATCTACACCAGACGCCAAATTCTTTTTATCTATAGACCGTTTAGATTATTCTAAGGGTATTGCTAAGCGGTTGAAAGCGTATGAGTATTTCTTAAATAAATACCCGCAATATTTAGAGAAAGTGCGGTTGATTATACTAGCAGTACCCTCCCGTTCTAATGTACCACAATACCAACTTTTAAAGAAAGAAATTGATGAGTTGGTTGGGCGTATAAACGGAGAATTATCTTCTGTAAGTTGGACACCCATTTGGTATTTTTATAGAAGTATGCCTTTTGAGAATCTTATAGATTTATATACCTCTTGCGATATTGCTTGGCTTACCCCCATACGTGATGGGATGAATTTGGTTGCGAAAGAGTTTGTAGCTACAAGAACAGATAAAACAGGGGTACTTATTTTAAGTGAGATGGCGGGTGCGGCAAATGAAATGAATGAATCGCTTTTGATAAACCCTAATAATTTTGAGCAGATTGCAGATACGCTACACCAGGCAATTACAATGCCAAAAGAGGAGCAGCAAGAGCGAAATGAGATTTTACAAAAACGTTTAGAACGCTATAATGTAGAACGTTGGGCAAACGATTTTATGGCTTCCCTAAAGAAACAAAAAGAGGAGGATATTACGTATGTATCTAAGAAATTATCTTCTACGCTTTTAGAAACCATTACTCAAGATTACAATGCAGCAAAGAAAAAACTAGTGTTCTTAGATTATGATGGTACACTAGCCGCCTTTAAAAACGATCCTCAAAAAGCGAGTCCAGATACTGCGCTTTATGAATTGTTAGACGCTATTGCCTTGCAACCAAATACAGATATGTATCTTATAAGTGGTAGGGATAAGGAAACTTTTGCAAAATGGTTTCTCCCTAAAAAATATAACATGATTGTAGAGCATGGGGTCTGGATTTCTAAAGAGGGTGCAGCATTCCGAACCTTAGAGACAGTTAAAAAAGATTGGATGTCTAAAATATTGCCTGTGCTAGAATCTTTTGTAGACCGCACGCCGGGTAGTTTTATAGAAGAAAAAAACTATTCTCTAGCATGGCACTACCGCAAGACCGATCCTGATTTTGGTCAGAAGCGTGCCGTGGAACTAAATACGGTGCTTACTAGCCTTATTGCGAATGATGATTTAAGTATTTTAAATGGCAATAAAGTCATGGAAATTAAAAGTAGTAATGTAAATAAAGGGCGTGCAGCCATGCGTGTGTATAGCGAGGCTGCTTACGATTTTGTTTTTGCTATAGGAGATGATTGGACAGATGAGTTTATGTTTCAAGAATTGCCTAAAGATGCTATTACCGTAAAGGTAGGTAGGCAGAAAACCCAGGCGCGCTACTTTGTAGACAATACAGATAGCGTACGTACTATTCTCTCAAAATTTGCAACTGAGGATTAGCCTATTTTAAATTGATTCATCTCTTATTAATTAAATAACTTACGCTACTTCACTAGCTGCTTTTCATTATCTGTCGGTATAGCTTATGAGAATATTGCTCTTTATAGTATTGTTTTGGGCTGTTGCATTTGGCACAGCCCAAAATTTTACAATTATAGACACGCTAAAGAGTAACGCACCACTTGAAACAATTTGGTGGGATGCTAACTATTATCATCTAGACATAGCCGTAGACCCTACCAATAAATTTATCTCTGGAAAAAACACAATCGTTTATAAAGTACTACAGTCCAATAAGGTGCTACAAATTGCTTTACAAGCCCCTCTTAAAATTACTAAAGTTGTCCAAAACAAGAGGCTACTGAAATTTACCACTAAGGGAAATACTCATTTCATCAAACTCAGGAAAAAGCAAAAAATAGGAGCTATAAATGAAATTGTAATCCATTATAGCGGACAACCAAAAGAGGCGCTAAACCCTCCTTGGGATGGCGGATTTTCTTGGGACGAAACTAAAGAGGGCAAACCTTTTATAGCCACTACTTCTCAAGGTATTGGTGCTAGTGTATGGTGGCCAAATAAAGAGTATTTATATGATGAGATAGATAGTATGCTTATTAGTGTAAAAAGCCCAAATAATTTAATAAACGTTGCCAACGGAACATTACGAAAGTTTGATTCTCTGCCAAACACTTACCATTGGTTTGTTGCCAACCCCATTAATAATTATGGTGTTACGGTTAATGTAGCACCGTACGCTCACTTTAGCAATTCTTATTCTGGAGAACTTGGTAACTTAAACCTTAACTATTATGTGCTAAAATCTAATATAGAGAAAGCAAAGACACAATTCTTAGAAGTTCCTAAAATGCTAGAGGCCTTCGAATATTGGTTTGGCCCCTACCCATTTTATGAAGATGGTTACAAGCTAGTAGAAACGCCCTATATAGGTATGGAGCACCAGAGTGCTATCGCCTACGGCAACCAATTTAAACAGGGTTACTTAGGTACTGATTTATCCAACTCTAGCTGGGGTTTAAAATTTGATTTTATTATTGTACACGAATCTGCGCATGAGTGGTTTGGTAATAGCATCACCAACAAAAGTGTAGCAGATATGTGGATTCATGAAAGCTTTGCAAGCTATGCAGAAAGTTTGTTTTTAGAATATCATTTTGGTAAGGAAGCTGCGAACGATTATGTTATTGGTACAAGAAGTCTTATTAAAAATGACACTCCTATTATTGGCACTTACGAGACTCATAAAAAAGGCTCTTCAGATATGTATTTTAAAGGTGCTAACATGCTTCACACCATTAGACAGGTTATAGATGACGATAACATATGGAGGGATCTTTTACGGGGTCTAAATAACGAATTTTATCATAAAACAACTACCACATTTGCTATAGAGAACTATATATCTAACAGTGCTTCTATCGACTTTTCCGCAGTATTTAATCAGTATTTAAGAACTACCCAAATTCCGGTTTTAAAGTACGTAATTGAAAATGAACAGGTTCTAAAATATAGGTATGAAAATGTAGTTGACAATTTTTCGATGCCTTTAAAAATCTATGCAGCGGATGATGTAATTAAACTCAAACCTACCCGCAAGTGGCAATATATACAATTACGTAAACCAGTGGAGAGTATACAGCTTGATAGAAATTTCTATGTAACGCTCTGTCATGATTAACATATACAGCCTCTTGTTTTATAGGGGTCAAAACAGGCAGACTTACCTTCTGGCGACCTAAAAATGATTCGCACGTTCCTATTATTGCTTGCAAAAAACGGATTATTAGCCATAAATTATATTTTTAAAAAATGTTATAATTTAATTTCATGTAACTATAGCTGTCATTTTATTATTTACGCGTATTCCTATTTTGGAACAATTTATATCCTACGTAAGCCAATTGTGCACCCGCTAGTATAAATTTTAGCTTTTTATTCTTCGAGAAAGTTGAAACGATACTTAACAATGATGTTGGTTTCATAAGTGCTATTTTATTTTTGTTTAATGCTTATTCTTACTTTTGATTTTTTGCCGTTTATATCTTAACTAATAAGTATTCTATTGGAATAAATGCATCATGGTGCTAGCATAAGTATACATCAAGTAATAATAATTTAAGATAAGACCTTAATAATCGGCTCTTGCAAAGATTCCTATTTTTAGGTGTTTCCGATAACAGGATTCAAAATTTAATTAGCCCAAATACCTAAAATTCATTTGTACTATGTCATTAAAAAAGAATGAAATCGTACTGTTATTAGCTGCTAAAGTACTATTTACTTAAGCCTAGGCAGATATAATATCTTACAAGTCCGTAGCTGCTAAGGTTAAGTGAAATATACTATTAAGATAGCTACCGCCCGATTATGAGAAAGTTAATTCACTTATTATACAAGAATTATCTCATTACGTTTGCGAACTAGAATCCCTACATCGTATGAATTTAAGGTGTGTTTGTTAGACTAATATTTTCTAATATAGAGAGAGAAAGTGAGAGCGCTACTACTGCGAGAGTAAAAGTAGAAAAACGGAGCATATCCAAAATATTCTAAGCCGATATAGCTTTAAAGTTTATGATATAATCTATTACAATTTGATTAAAAAGTTGTGGCTGTTCTACGTTTACCACATGACCGCAATCTTGTAAAACTTCTAGCCTTGAAAAAGAATGTGATCCTACTATTTTTTGAATGGTGGGTAGAAACAAATAATCCTCTACGCCCATAACGTAAAGTGTAGGAATTTTGATATCTGCCGATCTAAAAAAGCGCAATAGTGGGTTTATTTCCGAGGTTAATTTAAACCAACGTATAAATTCTTTTTGATATAATTTTTTGGCTTCCCTTACAAACAAAGAGCGGGACTCCCTATGATTTTTGTTCGGCATAATTACGAATGCGAAAAATTTGTAAAGCCATATATACGGCACTACAGATTTAAAAATAACACCTAGGCGTATTAATAATTGAGACCGTAAGTTAAGTTTCATTATAGCCCCACCCATAATCATACTTTCAATACGCTCTGGATGATTTTCTGCTAGGTTTCTTATAAGAATAGTGCCTAAGGAAATACCGATAAAATGAGACTTCTCTATTTTTTCAAAATTAATTACTTCTAGTATATCGTTCGTAATAGCATCAAAGGTGTACTGGTCTTTAAAAGCATCTTTTAAGTTGGGCTTGGAATCTCCGTGTCCTCTTAAATCTAATAATAAAATATTATAAAACTTTCTAAACTCTCTCACCTGCTTAAACCAAATTGAGGAACTACCACCAGCACCGTGCACAAAAGTTACCCAAGTGTTAGAAGTTTCATGGCAATATTTGGTATAATGTAGCACGCTTTTTTTTGAAGTATAGGTTAGCAAATAACAATGTAGAGAAACTTTCTGACTTAGAGCAATAATAGCAGCATTACTTATATATTAAAGTATTCTCTAAAGAATCTCGGGTTTCTTAGTTCGTAAAATAGCAACACCACTAAATGAAGCGATTTATAGACTACTCTGCTAATTTAACCAACTCATGTTTCATCTGTATTTGCAGCTCCAATGCCTTTGCTTGTGCTTCCCTGCCAAAATCTTTAGAATTAGAAGCATAAATAATTCCTCTAGAGGAATTTATTAGCAATCCAACGTTTTTTATAATTCCGTATTTACAAACATCTTGTAGATTACCACCTTGCGCTCCTACCCCGGGTACTAATAAAAAACTATTTGGCACAATCTTACGAATTTCCTTAAAGTACGATGCTTTTGTAGCTCCTACTACGTACATCAAATTTTCTGTGCCCTTGTAAGCTAAAGATGTTTTTAACACTTGTTTGTATAACTCTAGTTCACCAACTTTTTTAGTTTGAAAATCAAAAGCACCTTCATTAGAAGTTAGTGCTAATAGTATAGCATGCTTATTCTCAAAAGCTAAAAATGGTTCTACAGAGTCTTTACCCATGTAAGGCGCAATAGTCACGGAGTCAAAATTCAACTTATGAAAAAAAGCGGTTGCATATCTGGTAGAAGTATTGCCAATATCGCCACGTTTAGCATCAGCAATTGTAAATATCTCTGGAAAATTTGTATTCAGGTAGTCAATAGTTTTCTGTAGTGCTTGCCAACCAGCAATTCCATACGCCTCGTAAAAAGCAATATTGGGTTTGTATGCCACGCACAGGTGGTGGGTGGCATCTATAATCGCCTTATTAAATTCAAAAATAGGGTCTTCTAATGCTAAAAGATGTGGGGGAATTATATCTAAATCGGTATCTAACCCAATGCATAAGAACGATTGTTTTTTATGTATTTGGACTATTAATTCTTTGGTAGTCATGCAGGGTTATTACTTTAAAGTACTATATGTTTTAAATTAACTTTTACTAAAAATAGCAGCTTCAATCTGTTGGTTTAAAACTTTTAAAAAATCTCGGAGGCTTCTTTTAGTTTTTCTGTATTCTCCACCAAACTTAATTCATCTATAATACGCTGTACATCGCCATCTATAATATTAGAAAGATCGTACAGTGTTAAGCCAATACGGTGATCTGTAACCCTACCTTGTGGGTAATTATAGGTTCTAATCTTTGCAGAACGGTCACCACTACTAACTTGAGAATTTCTCTTAGCTGCGTCTTCCTCTTGTTTTTTAGCCAATTCTTGATCATACAACCTAGACCTTAATACTCTAAAAGCCTTGTCTTTATTTTTATGTTGTGATTTTTGATCCTGACACTGTGCCACCAATCCAGATGGTATGTGGGTTAGCCTTACCGCAGAGTATGTGGTATTTACAGACTGCCCACCAGGTCCTGAAGAACAAAAGAAATCTATGCGAACATCTTTAGGATCTATTTGAACATCAAAATCTTCCGCCTCTGGCAATACCATTACCGTCGCTGCGCTGGTATGCACTCTACCCTGTGTTTCGGTTTGTGGCACACGCTGCACCCTGTGTACCCCTGCTTCAAATTTTAAAGTTCCATAAACGTCCGTGCCAGATACTTCAAACTGAATTTCTTTATATCCGCCACTTGTACCTTCGCTTAAATCTATTACATTGGTTTTCCAACCTTTGTTCTCACAATATTTAGTATACATTCTAAACAGATCGCCCGCAAAAATACTTGCTTCATCGCCACCCGTACCAGCACGAATTTCAACTACCACATCCTTAGCATCCTCAGGATCTTTAGGAATCAATAATAACTTTATTTCTTCTTCAAGTAGTGGCAACCCAG
>Ga0209307_1001765_pt1 | contig 13315 bp, 8 predicted proteins | sample COGITO_mtgs_1105_FD_185519 | JGI IMG/M metagenome (GOLD analysis project Ga0209307, IMG submission 185519) | Pelagic marine microbial communities from North Sea - COGITO_mtgs_110530 (SPAdes) (version 2) | ecosystem: Environmental > Aquatic > Marine > Epipelagic ... | reverse complement strand
GATAATAACATTGAAATTACTCCATTCATGGATTACGAGTGGAAAGGGTTTAAAAGAGTTAAAAAAGATAAAATGTTATCTACATTTAAAACTAATGTTTCTGTAGATGATTTAACTAAAGTTGCAAAAACAGTTACAAGTTTACCTGAAAATAAAAGTTTTTTAAAAAAAATTAAAAAGCTTATAGGGGACAGATACAACATGTTTTTTGAATCTAATAAACTAGATTGGGCAATGGGAGAAATGCTAGCATATGGTACTTTGTTAAAAGAAGGATATAATGTAAGGATTTCAGGTCAAGATGTTGAAAGAGGCACATTTTCACACAGACACGCTATTTTAAAAGTAGAGGACTCTGAAGAAGAAGTTTGTCTTCTTGACAAAATAGATAATACTCAAGGAGATTTTAATATTTTTAACTCTTCCCTCTCAGAATATGGAGTAATGGGATATGAGTATGGATACTCTTTAACAAGTCCTAAAACTCTATGTGTATGGGAAGCTCAGTTTGGAGATTTTAGTAACGGTGCTCAAATAATGATAGATCAGTACCTTTCGGCAGCTGAGGCTAAGTGGAAAATACAAAACGGTCTAGTTCTTTTATTGCCTCACGGCTATGAAGGTCAGGGTGCAGAGCATTCTTCAGGAAGAATGGAAAGATATTTACAGTTATGTTCAAAGGATAATATGTATGTTGCAAATTGCTCAACTCCAGCAAATATGTTTCATATTTTAAGAAGACAAATGGTTACTACATTTAGAAAACCTCTTATAATTTTCACACCCAAGAGTTTGCTTAGACACCCAAAAGCTGTTTCAGGTGTTGAAGATTTTTCTAAAGGAAAGTTTATGCCTGTAATTGATACAATTAATAACGACGTTTCAAAAACAGATAGATTAGTATTTTGCTCTGGAAAATTTTATTATGATCTACTAGAGTTCCAAGAAAAAAATAATATTAAGGATACTGCTTTAGTTAGGCTAGAACAGTTGTTCCCTTTGCCTGAACTTGAAATTCAAGATGTTTTAAACAAGTATTCTAATGCAAAAGATATTGTTTGGGCTCAAGAAGAACCAAGAAATATGGGTGCTTGGAGTCATTTGCTGTTGCATTTAGATAAGGCAAGAGATTTTAGAGTAGCTTCAAGAAGATTTTACAGTTCTCCTGCAGCTGGGAGTAGCACTAGATCTAAAAACAGACATAATGAAGTAATTAAATATGTTTTCGATAAGTCTAGAAATAATTTTCATTAAATAACGGAAAATTAGTATATTTGAAAAATAATTAAAGAGGTTAGATTTGACTGATTGCTCCCTCTAAAAATAAATGCTAAAACAGAAATGAGATATAATAAAAATCTTACACAAAACTTCAAATCAAATAATGAAAAAAATTAATTTAACCTATATTGGGGTTATATCGCTTATTTTATTCGCGTCATTTACAAGATTAATCCCTCATATGCCAAACTTTACACCAATTGGCGCAATGGCTTTGTTTGGAGGAGCATATTTAAGTAATAAATATCATGCGTTTATTATTCCGATTTTATCATTGTGGCTTAGTGATCTTATCATAAATAATTTCATTTTAAACTACTATGATCAATTTACTTTGTTTTATCCTGGTTTTATTTGGCAATATGCCTCTTTTGGAATAATTATTTTGTTAGGTTATTTCTTACTTAAAAAAATAACTTTTAAAAAAGTATTAATGTCTTCAATAGGATCAAGTTTGATCTTTTTTGTTATTACAAATTTCGGCGTGTGGGCATCAGGCTCTATGTATCCTTTAAATATTAATGGTTTGATCAGTTGCTTTGTATTAGCAATCCCATTTTATAAAGGAACATTGTTAGGTTTTTTATTTTACTCATCATTTTTATTTGGAGTATTTGAAATATCAAAACTTAATAAAAATCCAATCAAAATTTAAATTTATTTTCAATGCAAAACCTTTTTGAAATTTTAAAAAGTAGAATTCTAGTGCTTGATGGAGCTATGGGGACTATGATTCAACAATATAAATTTAGTGAATCTGATTACAGGGGAGAGCGTTTTAAAGATTTTCAAAATAGTGTTAAAGGAAATAATGATCTTTTGTCATTAACTCAACCTGAAGCAATTTCAACAATTCATAAAAAATATTTAGAAGCAGGTGCTGATATAATTGAAACTAATACTTTTTCATCAACAAGCATCGGAATGGCTGATTACTCCATGGAATCAATTGTTTATGACTTAAATTTTGAATCTGCAAAAATTGCAAAAATTGCAGCTCAAGAATTTACAAACTTGAACCCAGATAAACCAAGATTTGTAGCTGGCTCTATTGGTCCAACTAATCGAACTGCTAGTATGTCACCTGATGTTAATGATCCCGGATATAGAGCTGTTACTTTTGATGATTTAGTAGAATCTTATTCAGAGCAAGTAAACGCTTTGATTGATGGTGGTATTGATATTCTTTTAGTTGAAACAATTTTTGACACCTTAAACGCTAAGGCAGCACTTTTTGCTATTGATACTATTCTGGAAAATAGAAAATTAGAAATTCCAATTATGGTTAGTGGAACAATTACAGATGCTAGTGGAAGAACTCTTTCAGGTCAAACAGTTGAAGCTTTTGTAGCTTCGCTATCTCATATTCCTCTTTTAAGTATTGGGTTTAATTGTGCACTTGGAGCAGATCTTTTATTACCGTACATGAAAAGACTAAGTAATATTACTGAATTCTTTACTTCGGCTCATCCAAATGCTGGTCTTCCTAATGCATTTGGAGAATACGACCAAACCGCAGAGGAAATGAAATTATTAATTAGAGAATATTTAGAATCTAAGTGTGTTAATATTATAGGAGGCTGTTGTGGAACAACCCCTGAGCATATTAAATTAATTGCAGAAGAAGCTAATAATTTTTCACCAAGAAATATAGTTTAAGATGAATAAAGAAAATAACTTAACTCTTTCAGGTTTAGAGCCTTTAGTTGTTTCTAAGGCATCTAATTTTATTAATATTGGTGAAAGAACGAACGTAACGGGGTCTAAAAAATTTTTAAGATTAATTGAAAATGACAAGTATTCAGAGGCTTTGGAAGTTGCAAGAGATCAAGTAGAAGGTGGCGCTCAAATTATTGATATCAATATGGATGAAGGTCTTATTGATGGGTCTAAGGCTATGACTAAATTTTTAAATCTTATAGCTGCTGAGCCAGATATTTCTAGAGTCCCTATTATGATAGATAGTTCTAAATGGGAAATTATTGAAGCTGGTCTAAAAACTGTTCAAGGAAAGTGCATTGTAAATTCAATTAGTTTAAAAGAAGGAGAAGAAGAGTTTATAAAACATGCAAAGCTTATTAAAAGATACGGAGCGGCAGTAATAGTAATGGCGTTCGACGAAAATGGTCAGGCAGATAATTTGGACAGAAGAATTGAAATATGCAAAAGATCCTATGATGTTTTAGTTGAAAAGGTAAAATTTAAACCCCAAGACATAATCTTCGATCCTAATATTTTTCCTGTAGCTACTGGAATGGAAGAGCATAGAGAAAATGCTTTAGATTTTTTTAATGCTACAAAATGGATTAGAACTAATTTACCCTTTGCTAGTGTAAGTGGAGGAGTAAGTAATGTTTCTTTTTCATTTAGAGGAAATAATGCAGTAAGAGAAGCAATGCATTCAGCATTTTTATACCATGCAATCAATCATGGAATGAATATGGGTATAGTTAATCCTAATATGCTTGAAATTTATGATGAAATTCCTAAAAAATTATTAGAACATGTAGAAGATGTTCTATTAAATAGAAGAGATGATGCTACAGAAAGATTATTAGAATTTGCTCAAACCGTTTCTGGAGATAAAAAACAAAAGAAATCTGATGTTAAAGAATGGAGAAATCTAGAATTAAGAGAAAGAATTTCTTATTCATTAATTAATGGACAAGATGAGTTTATTGAACTGGATGTTGAACAGGCTAGAAAAACAGTAGATCGCCCAATAATGGTAATAGAAGGCCATTTAATGGACGGCATGAACGTAGTAGGAGATTTATTTGGTGCTGGTAAAATGTTTTTGCCTCAAGTTGTTAAGTCAGCTAGAGTAATGAAAAAAGCAGTAGCTTATTTACTACCTTATATTGAAGCAGCAAAAACTGATGGTTCTAGCAACTCTGCCGGAAAAATCTTAATGGCTACAGTAAAGGGGGATGTTCATGATATTGGAAAAAATATTGTTGGTGTGGTTTTAGCTTGTAATAACTTTGAAATTATTGATCTAGGAGTTATGGTTCCCCCTGAAAAAATAATTAAAACTGCTGTTGATGAAAATGTAGATATTATTGGGCTATCAGGATTAATCACTCCTTCATTAGATGAGATGGTGTTTTTGGCTCAAGAGCTTAAAAGATTAAATATCAATATTCCTTTACTGATTGGAGGGGCAACTACTTCAAAAGCACATACAGCTGTTAAGATTTTTCCAGAAATTGATTCACCTGTTGTTCATGTCAATGATGCTTCAAGAGCGGTTGGAGTTGCAAGTAATTTGATTAGTAAAGATTTAAAAGAAGATTATTGGAAAGAAATCAGTAAGGATTATACTGAGTTTAGAGAAAGATTTTTGAATAAAAAAAGCGAAAAAAGGTATATTGAATACAAAACAGCAAAAAATAATAATTTAATTATTGATTTTGATAAATATAAGCCCTCAGTTCCAAATCAATTAGGTATAGAAATTATTGAAGAAATTTCTTTAGAAACTCTTGTTCCCTACATAGATTGGTCACCATTTTTTAATACTTGGGGATTACATGGTAAGTATCCTGATATTTTTGATTATGATCTTACAGGTAAACAAGCAAGAGAATTATTTGAAGACGGCCAAGTAATGCTTAAAAAAATTCTAAAAGAAAAGTCATTAAAAGCAAAAGCAATTTTTGGCTTATTTCCAGCAAACTCTGTTGGAGATGATATTGAAGTTTATGACCAGGAAAAAACTAAAACTTTAGCTAAGTTTTTAACTTTAAGACAACAATTAAAAAAGAAAGAGGGAGAACCAAACATTGCTTTGTCAGACTTTATTGCTCCAAAAGATTCTGAGATTGAAGATTACATAGGTTGTTTTTGTGTTAGTACAGGTTTTGGATCTGACGAACTATCAAAGGCATATGAAGATAAAATTGATGATTATAGTTCTATCATGGTTAAAGCCATTGCTGATAGACTTGCAGAGGCTTATGCCGAATATTTGCACAAAGAAATTAGAACTAATAAGTGGGGATACGTTAGGAATGAAGATTTAGATAATAAAGAATTAATTAAAGAGTCTTACAAAGGAATTAGACCTGCTCCAGGATATCCTGCATGTCCAGATCACCTTGAAAAAGAAACAATATGGAAGCTTTTAGATGTTGAAAAAGCTATTGGAGTAAAATTGACTGAGAGTTTAGCAATGTGGCCTGCATCCTCTGTTTCTGGATATTATTTTGCCAATGAAAAATCAAAATATTTTGGTCTTGGTAATATTAATGAGGATCAGCTAATCGATTATGCAAAACGAAAAAATATTGATATAGAAAAAGCAAGAAAATGGTTAAGCCCAAATTTAAACTAGTTTTATGAAGGTAACAGAACATATAGAAAAAGCAAAAGGGAATACTCAATTTACATTTGAAATCCTTCCACCAGTTAAAGGTCATAATGTCCAATCTATTTTTGATAATATTGATCCTTTGATGGAATTTAACCCTCCTTTTATTGATGTAACTTATCACAGAGAAGAACATGTCTATAATGATCTTGGTAATGGATTATTACAAAAAAAAGTGGTAAGGAAACGACCTGGTACTGTTGGGATATGTGCAGCTTTGCAGAATAAGTATAATGTTGATGCAATCCCTCATATCCTTTGCGGAGGATTTAATAAAGAAGTAACAGAAAACTTATTAATAGATTTAGATTTTTTAGGAATTAATAATGTAGTTGCTCTTAGAGGGGATGCTATTAAATCCGAAACCTACTTTACCCCATCTCAAGATGGTCATAATTATGCGAGTCAATTAGTAAATCAAATATCAGACCTAAATAATGGTAAATATCTTGAAGATTTGGAGATTTCTTCTAAGACTGATTTTTGTATTGGAGTAGCTGGTTATCCTGAAAAACACATGGAAGCTCCTAGCTTAGAGAGTGATATTCATTTTTTGAAAGAAAAAATTAAATTAGGTGCAGATTATATTGTTACTCAAATGTTTTTTGATAATGATAAGTTTTTTAAATTTAAGGATATATGTGAAAAAGAAGGTATTAATGTGCCTATTATACCTGGGCTAAAGCCTATTTCAACAAAAAAACAATTGAACATTCTCCCTCACAGATTTCATTGTGATTTGCCTGAGGCACTTATAAAAGAAATAATTAAGTGTAAGGATAATTCTGAGGTTAAAAAAGTAGGTATTGAGTGGTGTGTACAACAAAGTAAAGAACTAAAAAAACATGGAGTACCTTTTTTACATTATTATTCAATGGGAAAAGCACTCAACATTAAAAAAATAGCATCTGAAATTTTCTAATTTAAACAATTAAAAATATTACTTTTGCAAAAAATAAAAACGAATAAAATTATAATTTTAAAATATGAGTTATTTATTTACGTCAGAATCAGTTAGTGAAGGTCATCCTGATAAGGTCGCGGATCAAATTAGTGATGCGCTTATTGATAATTTTTTAGCTTTTGATTCAAACTCAAAAGTAGCTTGTGAAACTTTAGTAACCACAGGTCAAGTTGTGCTTGCTGGCGAAGTTAAATCTAACACTTACCTTGATGTTCAAGCAATTTCTAGACAAGTAATAAATAAAATTGGCTACAATAAAAGTGAATATATGTTTGATGGTAATTCTTGTGGAGTGTTTTCTGCAATTCACGAACAATCCTCAGACATAAATCAGGGTGTAGAGAGAAAAAATCCTGAAGACCAAGGTGCTGGAGATCAGGGAATGATGTTTGGATACGCTTGTAATGAGACAGAAGACTATATGCCTTTAGCTTTAGATTTATCTCATAAAATATTAATAGAATTAGCAGAACTAAGAAGAGAAAACAATGAAATAACTTACTTAAGACCTGATTCTAAATCTCAAGTAACTCTTCAATATTCTGAAGACAATAAGCCTGAAAAAATTGTAGCTATTGTAGTTTCTACTCAACATGATGATTTTGATATTGAAGATAAAATGTTGGCTAAAATAAAATTAGATATTACTTCAATTTTAATACCAAGATTATTGAGTAAATATCCAAATTATAAAACCTTTTTCAATGATGAAATTGAGTATCACATAAATCCAACAGGAAAGTTTGTTATCGGGGGACCTCATGGCGATACAGGGCTTACAGGTAGAAAAATTATAGTTGATACTTATGGAGGGAAAGGCGCACACGGAGGAGGAGCTTTTTCCGGAAAGGACCCTAGTAAAGTTGATAGAAGTGCTGCTTATGCAACTAGACATATCGCCAAAAACTTAGTTGCTGCAGGTGTTGCTGACGAATGTTTAGTTCAAGTGAGTTATGCTATTGGTGTGGCTAAACCAATGGGTATATTTGTTAATACTTTTGGAACATCTCAAATTTCAATGAATGACAGTGAATTAGCTAAAATTGTTGAAGAAATTTTCGATATGCGTCCTTATTTCATAGAAAAACGTTTAAAATTAAGAAATCCTATTTATACAGAAACTGCTGCTTACGGGCACATGGGAAGAAAATCAAAATTTGTTACAAAGACATTTAATTCACCAAGTGGAGAAACGAAAACTTTAGAAGTTGAGTTATTTACCTGGGAAAAATTAGATATGTTAGATAAAATTAAATCAAAACTAAAATTATAATAGATGAGTAATACACAATACGTTCCATTTAAAGTAAAAGATATTTCTTTAGCTGAATGGGGAAGAAAGGAAATTAGATTAGCAGAAGCGGAAATGCCGGGACTTATGGCACTTAGAGAAGAATATGGTGATTCAAAACCCTTAAAAGGTGCCAGAATTGCTGGATGTCTTCACATGACAATTCAAACTGCAGTTTTAATTGAGACATTGGTTGAGCTAGGAGCAGATGTAACTTGGAGTTCATGTAATATTTTTTCTACTCAAGACCATGCAGCTGCAGCAATTGCGGCCGCAGGAGTTCCTGTTTATGCATGGAAAGGTATGAACGAAGAAGAGTTTGAATGGTGTATAGAACAAACAGTTTTCTTTGGAGAAGATAAAAAACCATTAAATATGATTTTAGATGACGGTGGAGATTTAACAAATTTAGTTTTAGACCATTATCCTGAACTAGTTAATGGAATTAAAGGTTTATCTGAAGAAACAACAACAGGTGTTCATAGGTTGTATGAAAGAGTAAAAAACGGAACGCTGCCATTACCAGCAATTAACGTAAATGATTCTGTTACTAAATCTAAATTTGATAATAAATACGGTTGTCAAGAAAGTGCTGTTGATGCTGTTAGAAGGGCTACTGATATAATGATGGCTGGTAAAAGAGTTTTAGTTGCAGGTTATGGAGATGTTGGAAAAGGAACTGTTGCTTCATTTTCTGGAGCAGGAGCTATCGTTACTGTTGTGGAAATCGATCCAATTTGTGCTTTGCAAGCATCTATGGATGGTCACGAGGTTAAAAAAATGAAAACAGCAATTGGAAATGCTGATATAATTGTCACTGCAACAGGAAATAAAGATATCCTTAAAGAAGAACACTTCAGATTAATGAAGGATAAAGCTATAGTTTGTAATATTGGTCACTTTGATAATGAGATAGACATGGCTTGGTTAAACGAAAAATACGGACATACCAAAGACGAAATCAAACCACAAGTTGATTTGTATAATATTGAAGGGAAAGATGTAATTGTTTTGGCTGAGGGAAGACTTGTTAACTTAGGATGTGCAACTGGACATCCAAGTTTTGTAATGAGTAATTCATTTACAAATCAAACGCTTGCACAGCTTGAACTTTGGTTAAATACAGATTCTTATGAAAATAAAGTTTATATGCTTCCTAAGCATTTAGATGAAAAGGTTGCTAAATTACATTTGAACAGACTGGGAGCTGAACTTGAAGAGCTAAACAAAGATCAGGCTGACTATATTGGTGTTAAAGTAGAAGGGCCATATAAACCAGAATATTATAGATATTAATTAGTATTTTAGTTAACAAATATTTGATATTGTGATATTAGAAATGAAAGTTCCATCGCCAGGAGAATCAATTTCAGAAGTTGAAATTGCTGAATGGCTTGTAAAAGATGGTGATTTTGTAGAGAAAGATCAGACAATAGCTGAAGTGGATTCTGACAAAGCGACTTTAGATCTTCCTGCCGAGGAAAGTGGGATTATTACTTTAAAAGCAGATGAAGGAGATGCCGTGGATGTTGGTCAAGTAGTATGTTTAATTGATACTTCTGCAAAGGCACCAAAAGTTAAAAAAGAAAAAGAGCAAGAAAAGCCAATTACGATTATTAAGCCGGTTGAGGAATTACAACAGCCAAAATTAGAAAATAGTTTTGCAAACGGAACACCTTCTCCAGCTGCTGCAAAAATTTTAAGTGAGAAAAATATTTCTGCATCTAATGTTTCTGGCTCTGGAAGAGGAGGTAGAATTACAAAAGATGATGCACTTAAAGCACTTCCAAAAGTAGATTTAAAAGCTATTGTAAAAGATCGAAAGATCGAATCAAAGAAACTTTCAATGCTAAGAAGAAAAGTAGCTCAAAGACTTGTGGCAGTAAAGAATCAGACTGCTATGCTTACTACTTTCAACGAGGTTAATATGACACCAATCTTTGAACTTAGAAAAAAATACAAAGAAGAGTTTAAAGAAAAGCATGGTGTGGGATTAGGGTTTATGAGCTTTTTTACCAAAGCTACCGTCGAAGCATTACAAGAATTCCCAGATGTAAATTCTATGATTGATGGTGATCAGCAAATTAAATATGATTTTTTTGACATTAGTATCGCAGTTTCTGGACCTAAAGGATTAATGGTTCCAGTTGTTAGAGATGCTCAAGAATTAAGTTTTTCAGGCGTTGAAAAAGAAATTAAAAGATTGGCCATACGAGCTCGGGATGGTGAAATAACTGTAGATGAGATGACTGGAGGAACCTTCACTATCACTAATGGTGGTGTTTTTGGTTCAATGCTTTCAACTCCCATAATTAACCCTCCTCAATCAGCCATTTTGGGCATGCACAATATAGTGGAGCGTCCAATAGCTGTTAATGGTAAAGTCGAAATTCATCCTATAATGTATTTAGCTCTTTCTTATGATCACCGAATTATTGATGGAAAAGAGTCAGTAGGTTTTTTAGTAAAAATTAAAGAGGCTTTAGAGAATCCAATCAATGAATTAATGAATGATAATGTAAAAAAAGCACTTGAACTTTAAAGTATTATATTTGCAAAAATTAAATTAAATGATTAAAAAAATATTTTTTATTGCTTTTTTGTTTTTAAGTTTTAATTCTTTTGGACAGGATATTGATGAGTTAAGAAAAAAAGCATCTACAAGCTCAGATAATGAGTTAGTAGTTTTTATCAAAAAAGCTAAAGATCAAGGTCTTTCATTAATGGATGCTGAAAAACAATTAATTTTAATTGGAGGAAAAGCAAAAGAAGTAAAAAAACTTAGAGATTTATGGAATAAAAAGATTTCTGAAATGGAAGCTTCTAAGGATGAGTCTGATGACAAAATTCAATCTAAATTTGGAGATACTGATAATTTTGAAAAAGATTCGCTAGAAGTAGATGTTGTTGAAGAGAAAAAACGTTTTGGAAGTGATTTTTTTAAAAATAAAAATATTGTTGAAACTCCTCAGTTGTTTGTTGCAACACCAAGTGATTACAGGTTAGGCCCTGGTGATGAGTTATTAATTAATTTATATGGAGCATCAGAAAACTCTTACCCTGTTCAGATTTCGAGAAATGGAAATGTTAAGCTAGATAGAATGGATCCTATTTATCTTTCAGGGCTTAGTATAAAATCCGCATCTAAACGTCTTAAATCAAGGCTGTCAAAAATTTATACAGGTTTAAATTCAAGTGACCCTATTGAAAAAGTAGATTTAGAGCTAAGCTTGCAAAAAGCTAGAAGCATTGTGATTAATATTACGGGACAAGTTGAAGGGCCAGGAACTTATACAATTTCAGGATTTAGCTCTGTATTAAATGCTTTATATGCAGCTGGAGGACCAAATGAAATAGGAACTTATCGAGATATTAAGATTTTAAGAAATGGAAAAACTGTTTATTCTATTGATTTGTACGATTACTTTGCAAATGGTAAATATCCAAATGTTTATTTGAGAGATCAAGATGTTATACTAGTAAAACCTTATGAAGCTGAAATTGAACTTTTGGAAGGATTTAAACAATTAGGATTGTTTGAAGTAAAAAAGAATGAAAGTGTTATAGATTTATTAAAACTTTCAGGTGGTGTAACGTCTAACGCTTTTAAAGGAAAAGTTTTTATTGAAAGATATGATGATTTTTCAAAAAAGATGGTTGAGATTGAAAAAGAAGATTTCTTAAATAATTCTTTTTTTGATGGTGATATAGTTCTTTTTAAGGAAATCAATAACGATAATATTTCTGGATTAGTTAAAATTGGAGGAGCCGTTAATATTTCTGGTAAATTTCAGTTAGAAAAAAACAATACAGTAGCAGAGCTGATTAATTCTGCTAAAGGATTTTCTTTTGATAAATTTGGAGCAAACGGAATTTTATTTAGAAATAATAAAGGATTGCAAAATCAATCAATTTCAATTGATTTAAATAATGATTTATCTTTTAAGCTTATTAACAATGATAGCCTTTACATACCCTCTTCAAAAGATATTCTTTTTGATGAGTCTATTGAAATTAAAGGAGAAGTAAATTTTCCAAAAGAAATAGATTTTAAATACGGTTTTACTATTACAGATTTAATTATTATGTCTGGCGGTTTAACTCCTTATGCTAACCCAAAAGATATTAGAATTTTTAGAAATATTTCTAAGTTAGGTGGTGAAAATGTAACTAAAGAAATCATAGTACAACTTGATGAAAATTTAATTCCAAATAATAAAATTGTTCTTCAACCCGATGATATAGTTACTGTAAACACCTTTTCGTATAGAAAAGAGAATGAGTTTTATAGTATAAAAGGAGAGGTAGCTCTTCCTGGTTTGTATTCAATAAAAAATCAAAACTACTCAGTTTATAATGCCTTAAAAGATAATGTAGAGTTTTTGAATTCGTCTTCAGTTAGTGGTATATCAATCTTAAGAGATTCCATACGAATCCCAGTTAACGGAACTAAATTGATTTCTCAAGGATCAAATTCTAAATATAATTTTGAATTAGTTTCAGGTGATGTGATTGTAGTGCCTCCAATAAATAATACTGTCGTTGTTTCTGGTGAAGTTCAGCAAGAGGGTATTATAAATATAGATAGACCGATTAATGCTAAAGCTGCTATAGATAATGTTGGTGGTTTTACAAATAAATCGGTTAAAAAGGAAGTTTATGTTGAATATCAAAACGGATTGAGAAAAGTGACTAAAAATTTTTTATTTTTTAAATTTTACCCTAGAGTTTATGCTGGATCAAAAGTTGTAGTTCCTGAAAAACCCGAAAACGAACAAAAAACTAGCGTTGGAGAGATAGTTGGTTACACAACCAGTTTAGTTTCTATAATTGCACTTATTAAAAGCTTCTAGTTATGAACGAAATTCAAAATCAACATACCAGTGAAGATGAAATTGATTTGATTGAACTTTTTAAAAAAGTTTATAGTAAAAAAAAATTAATTTTTAAAGCAACCTTATTCGCAGTTGTTTTAGGAATAGTCTATGCTTTGTTTCAACCAAATGAATTTACTTCTTCAACCACTTTTATTCCTCAACTTAGTTCAGGTGTTAAAACTGGCGGATCATCATTAGGAGGGCTTGCATCTCTTGCTGGAATTAATTTAGGAGGTATGGAAAGTTCTTCTGAATTTCCTCCGACATTGTATCCTCAAGTAGTTGAAAGTGTTGGTTTTAAATTAGATCTGCTTGCTTCAACAATAAAATTTAATGATAAAGAAATTCTTGTTAAAGATTACTTTTCTAATCAAGGCTCTTCTTTTAATGTTTTAGGTACAATAAAAAAATATACAATCGGCCTTCCCTCTCTAGTGTTGGGTTCTTTTAATTCGCAAGATGTTGCGTTATCTAAATCAGAAATTTATTCAGTTAGCCAGGAAGATAAAGAGCTGTTTGATGCCATTTCA
>Ga0209307_1001735_pt1 | contig 13411 bp, 8 predicted proteins | sample COGITO_mtgs_1105_FD_185519 | JGI IMG/M metagenome (GOLD analysis project Ga0209307, IMG submission 185519) | Pelagic marine microbial communities from North Sea - COGITO_mtgs_110530 (SPAdes) (version 2) | ecosystem: Environmental > Aquatic > Marine > Epipelagic ... | reverse complement strand
GGGGGGGGGGGGGGGGGTAAAATTGTCCAATAAGTAATTACGCAATATGTGAACGACTCCTAAGAAGGAAAGAAAGGAAGCTGCGAGAAGATTATATGCAGCCATCTGAAATCTGAATCCAGCAGTAATATAGTTTTTCTTGGACTATCTAGGAATCGGAAAAAGATAGGCATGTTGTTTGTTGTCCCACAATATTACGGTCGTGTACTAACAGCTGATAACCTCACCTACCTATCAATCAAATTCGGTCAATAATTTGTTTCTGATTGGGTGACGTGATCTGCATATCAACGTGAGACTCCAGATCTCAAAAGGGCTAGTGGTCATCCATCCGTGGTTTGCGTGAAATTAATTCCTACGACTGTCTTTCTTGATGGTGGAACAGCATGATACTGATAACTATTGACGTGGTCCAACTTCCGAGTGGGTCGTTACTGACCCGGTTGATCGATTTTTTAAGTTAAATTAACGTACAGGAGTAATGCCCAAGATATAACATGTTTTTATACTAATATATGTAAAATTTTGACAACATTGTATCTAATTAACCAATTTTGTGGTCCTGGTGGGTCGCTAATGACCCATTTAACCGATTTTTTGCAGTTCGTGATGATAATCACTTGCTGAGAGGTGATTTTGCACTTATGATGTCATTTTGTAGACTGAATTCAAGTAGTTACATGGACATATGTAGTAATAAGCAAGTGAGCCGAGTGGGTCGTTAATGACCCAAATTCTTTATTTAAAAAAAGTTAGAGTCACAGAATATTGGCCGTATGTTTTCAACTTATGCTACAGCTTTTGTTTTATCCTAACGTCTTTGTTTCATAAGTAATAGCCGAAAAACCGTGATGGGTCGTTTGCGACCCGGACGAGAGGGTCATTTGCGACCCAAGTTGGCAAACAGCATCTAGCACTGTTTTAGAACATCTGATTATCACGTGATTTTCACTAGTCTCTAGGAAATCGTTGCCCGCAACTATTTTGTTCTCACAAAAATAAGCCTTCATAAAGTTGTAATGCCCCAATCAAGGCAAGAAGTTAAGTGAAATATTTTCCAATTATGACGACTAATTAAGCTAATTATCTAATTGATAGTGATTAATTGGGTCTCGACTGGACCGTCAATAATGTAGCCCAATAAATTTTGAGCATATGTACAAATGATTCTTGGCGTTTAGTATTTTGCTTTGTCCTCCATAGCCTCTAGAAAAAGTGGGTCATTAACGACCCTATCGTCCCTAATGGGTTAAAATTGTATGATTGTTGCTTGTTATCATGACTTCTAGGGATCATAAAGAAGTGACGACATCGTCAAACCATGTATTCTCTGGTATCCTCTGTTAGCCCATTAAATTGTCTATTTAACGATCGAACTTGTTTCACGATTGGCCCTTGCATAATGAAATGGCAACAATTCAAAGGTAACAGGTCCAAATTTGAAAAAAATTACATTTTTTGTGGCGTCTAAGTATGTCAAATTTGGCATCATTCAAAAGAACTCTTTCGTCCGATTCTAACGCCGTTAAGATTTCTAGAAAATACAAACTACAAGTCGAGATATTGACGATCTAAAATTTTGGTTAATCACGTGATTCTTACGTCAAATGAGGTCTAAAAGCTTCTCAAAACGTATTATTTTTGGTATCCTCTTAAAGTACTTCTTCATACCAATCTAAAGCCGTTGACTGCATCAGAAAAAATGTTTCCTATCAAAAGTTACAGCCGATTGAAAATTGCCGTGTCATTTTAAAAGAGAAATCTAATAGGGTTGTCTCTTTAAACTCCCGTGGAAAATTGACCAATAATGTAACAATAGACAAATTTAATATCATCTGATAGAAATTTTTCGTCCGATCCTAATGTCGTTGACCAGAGTAAAAAATATTATTCCGATCAAAAGATATGACCATTTTAAGATCACGTTAAACCACTTTCATCCTGGTAATTAACAGGGAACCAAATTTATCTGCAATTCAGGCAGAAAAGTCATGGATTTTATCTTCCTAAGAGCCCGGACAATCATCATTTGAGCCCGGTCACGTGAAAACGTGATATGCAGGTGATAAATGTCATATGGAAGTCATGTGACTTTATCATCTTTAGAGCCCGGACAATCTTCTTTTGAGCCCGGAAAATCATCATTTGAGCCCGGTTTATCGTCTTTTGAGCCCGGGCTCAAATGACGAACTTCTAGGTGATCATCAGCTGATATACCACGTGTGATTCCAGCCGGGCTCAAAAGAAGATTTTGCGGGCTCAAAAGACGATGGTTTTTATTAGGGGTTAGGGTACAGACCAAAATTCAAATAATTGTATTGTCAGGGGGTCAATTGTCGGAGGGTCAATTGTCGGAGGGTCAATTGTCGGGGGTTTAATTGTTGGGGGTCAATTGTCGCCCACCCACTTAAATGATTGATCATTCTAACCGAAAACAAAAAAGACATATTATATAGTTATATACTGTGAATCAGTAAGGGTTGGATTTGGTGGTTTTTCGTGCGCGTATTCGAGCGCGTTACCGTCATGGTAAATGCTGTAATTTTATACTTTATGTACTGAATTGTATTCGCGCGTTGCTGGATTACATGTTTTATAATGTGACTGACATATAAATACACGTGGTCCACGGATCAATATATGAAACGATATCGAAGTGTAAACTAAATAAAATCTATTTGATTTCTCTGAAAACCCAAGCCTGACAATTCAGAATAGAGACGTATAATATGATAATCTACTCGTTGGAACTTCCTTTTTTTTCATCGTGTAGTCATTCGGGCAAAAAATCCACGAAAATATGAACAATTTTTTTACAAAGGATTTTTGATTTCTAAGTGTAGGTATAGGTCTCAGCTAACTTCTCTCAAAATTCCCAAGAAAAAAACCTTGTGCAATTTGCGTGGTGGCCACGCCCTTTTTTATTCGAAAAATTTTGAAAATCACAATTTTGGTCAATTTGCACAAGTTTGATGGCTAAATCTATGTTTTTTTGCACGAGAAATCGATTCCCGTTGATGTTTTTGCTCTAAAACAAGTTTTAAGACACTTTTTTAGATTTTTGTTGTCAATTTTTTTTTAATTTTAAGGTGAATATAGACGAAAACTTTTTGTAAAACGATAATATATTAATATGTATAATAATGAAACATAATTTCATCTGACAATAAATAAATTAATAATTCAACCAATTAATAAGTTAAAAGTTTAATAATTCAAATTAAAAGTTAAAATAGATAATGTAAAAACTTATCTCTCCGATAGTATAATTAATTCAAGTTAATTGGGTATCTCTATAAACAATTTACAACAAGTAACAAATTATCGAATAATATACCATTTAAAGCAAGTGTTAAATAATTGAACCAATTAATAAGTTAAAAGTTTAATAATTTAAATCATAAGTTAAAATAGTTTATATAAAAATGTATCTAAAACAATTCACAATAGTGGAATATTTTGGTGAACCAATGATCCTCATCAAATAGAGAAATAGGATTATACAGCGATGGTATTTGGTAAACTTATTTAAGGTCATCATCGGCAACACCCGATGGTATAATTCAAGTTAATTTAGTATCTCTATAAATGTAGAGCAAAAAAGTCCACAACATACTGTGTCAAAGCTAGCCATTTAATCATCTTGGAAAGGGTTTACCCTTTCTGGTTCCTTATTACTACATATTGCACCCTCACAAATGCCACAGTTTTTGTTACAATGTAATTGTGCCTTATAGCATTTACAACTGTTTGTATTGCAAAGACCTTTGCATTTACAGAATATTCCATCTAGCAGGAAATCAGGGGCTACTTGATTCGACATCGCCAATGGCATGTACATCCCGTTTGTTAAAACGAATCCATAACGAGTAGGGTCAAGTTCATTCCCCAGCCATTGCTGGACCTGGAGATATGCACGTAGAGCATGCAGATTGGCGGCATCACAAGTAGGAGGAAGAGACTCGGCAGTAACAACTGTGGCTGCTGCAAGGGATTTATCGGAGTATCTCGCTGCCCTCATTTTGTTCAAAGTGAGTTGTTCTCTTTTGTCTTTCGTGGTCAAGTATACAGTTCTCAGGATTGTTCGCCCTGCTTCGGCAATGTCTATCTTGGTTGCACTGCTCTGCTCAAATATATCGACAGCTGCCCAATAATCCACATCACTCTCATCGACAAGAAAAAACTTGGACTTCGTGAGGTTGTATCACACCCGGAGTTGGCATGAAGACTGAGGATCGAATGCTTCATGAAGGGCTGTTCCTTGATGCTATGAGTAAGGAGGGCTATATCCCAGCTCCATTTCTTGGTCTGGAAGTACAGCTTTCCCGCTGCAGGCACATGCATCTTGTTGCGGTGTAGGAGTAGCACTATGAGATCGGTATCATCACCAACCACTGTTACACACTTAGCTGGGCATTCGATTAGTGCGGTTATTGCAGTGTCTACAATCAAGCAGTCAGCATCACTTTGTGCGCTCACAACCTGTATTCCTTCGATGTCGGTCAACTTCAATTTAACGTAGTCGACGAAGCTCTGTTTGTTGTTACTATTCGATAGGAACTGTTGCTTCGAAATATCTAGGACCATTTCATCAGCCACTCTTATCTTGGTGCAGGATTGGCGAGTCCTCCTTAGATGGGTTGAATCCTTTGTTGTTGGTTCCTCGGGATAAGAGTCAAAAACGACTTTAACATCGCAGTCAGGCTTCAGGTAGTTCTTAGTGACGAACTTAGTGTATAAACGTATAAACCTGCAACTTCTTGGAACTTAGTTCCTTTTGTCCAGTTTATCGTGTACAACAAGCTTCCACCGTCTAGAACCACAGTACCCTCAAGCTTCTGCATCTTGTCGGTAGGCTTTGGACTGTAGTGCTTCTTCAGTAGTTCTGTTATCTGTGGCTTGTGTGCTTCTCTCATTAGTTCCTCACCCTCAAACAAGGAGGGAGGGAATGGTGTCAGCTCATACGAGAGCATCTCGTCCAGATCTGTCTCTTTCTCATGTGAGCTGACTAGTGCCAGAGCAATCAATCGATCGAAGAGGTTCTGAGGATTTATCTGAATGACAGTGCCATCCTTCCTTTGGATTTTAGAACCCATGGTTATTGCTTGCTCTTTACGCTTGAATGTGAACTCTTTAACAGGTAGTCCTTCCATTTTCTTCAGTATACCTTTTCCAATATCTTTTGCATCATATATATTCACAGCAGAACTGGCCTGTTTGCCCGTCACTATGTTTTCGAGTTCATTGTGAGATGTGTCGAAGGGATTTCTCAATCTAAAGAAGGTGAGTGTGTTCTCATAATCTTCTTCATTCCTCCTGTCGGACGTTTTCCCTATTCTTACATGCTGTTCAGATGATCCTCCCTTGAGACCCAAGAGATCGTCGTGCACAGCATTTGTGACCTCTGCACACACATTTCTCGACAGTAACCAGACCGCCTGCTGCACTTCTGTTAACCCCCTTCCACGTGTCAGTCCGCCTCGTGTTTTAAGGGCCCTCATGAGCAGTTGCTCAATAATCTGATCGGAAGGGATGCCACCGTATTGCTTGTCAGTCCTTCTGATGGTGGCATACCCTTCGGCGAACATCTTGTAACCTTCAGGATCCTCTTGTTTCAACTCTTGCATTCTTTGAAGGTACAACCAAACATCCTTCGTGTACAGATTGTGTCCTGATGCCGCAAGGTAAGGTAACATGTCTGTGAGGTAGGAAAGAGAGTCTGAGAATTTGCCGATCCTTTCGCACCTGAGAAACGAAAAAAAATTAGTTTATGCTAATAACTACTGATCACTGCCGGAATGATAATAGCTTTGGTTCGATAGTAGAATAAAATATAGTTAATATCATTGTCAGTACATTGTACAATAACTATCACTTATAGTAACCTTAAGAAGCCGAATAGAATCTTGAGCATATCTAGGTATTGCAGCCACAGTCTCGCAGTTTTGGACGACTTTCCCTCATTTACAGCTGTGTTGTGAATATCTTTTAGGTGCTCCATAACCTGCACGGCTCTCTCATCCTCTAGGAGACTTTCAAGCTGAGAATCTTCTAGGAGCAGATCATCAAGAAGGGTTTTCAAGAGAGAAATTTGTTCGTCATCCATCTCGTTCCGGAGTTTATCGTGAATCAGCAGTGTCATCAGGCACTTTCCGATGATTGTATGACTTCGGATAGCCCTGCTATAGGACTTACCTGTAAGTAATAGACAATATCAGTATAATATGTGACGTATTGAATAATATTTCCATCCGCAATCGAGTGGAGTAGGGATCCGAAACTTCAAAATATTGCATCAGATGATGAGGTAGTAATCAAGACATGCGACCTCTAAACGGTATAACTCGAATGTTTAGAAACTTTGGCGGTATATGTGAACTTACCACTTAATATATGTCCGACTGATCCTTCAGCATATGCTACTGACATCGCTTCTTTCAGCCCTGTATTCTCCATGGTGTCTCCAATTGCAGCCAGAAAGCACATCAAAGTGTGAAAACCACCAAGCCTCAATATTATCGACTTGAAAGGGCTTCCTTCGGCTGTAGCTATCATTATAGCTTTGTGAAACAGTGGCTGATCCATCGTCAACACTGCTTTACCACCGTGCTTCGCAGCATCGTTGTGTACGAATAGCATGGTGGAGTAGATGCAATTCATATCAGTGCTCTTCATGTTGATCATGGGTAAAAACTCGAAAGACGACTGTCCGCCAGTATAATCTTTGTCAGTGAAGACTAGAGCCATTGTTTCTGACCACATGTAACTAGGGTGGTCAAGTAGCGGAGCACAGAAGTAAAGAAGATCTAGTTGGGTACATGTATCATGATGAAGCGTCTTAGGATGGTTAAGCTTCTTAAACTTCAGACCTTTCAGATATGTACTAACATTGATATCAGATGAGGAGATATACTTCACGTTGGCAGCTACAAGCTGCTTGAGTTGTTCAGAGGAAGGCGTGGCCTTATCAACTCTTCGAGAACTATTAAAGACCCCTGGTGTTACAGAGCTCATCATACCCTGGATATGGATGCCGCCTCTACCATCTAGTGATGCCGGATCCCAGTCAACGTTATCAGCTATATGTTGACGGACTGTTCCTGGGGGGTCTGGTTTGGGAGACTCGTCCTTTGTCGCGACAGCTGAAGCCCTCTCGAAGTTCTGGACAGTAGTGTAGCTTACAGCAAATCCGATACGAAAGGCAGTATCATTAAGTTCTCGGCAAGCATGAGAGTGATGCAACTGAATACCCAGTGCCATCGGAATAGTCATCTGGAGAGTGTTTGGTCTGCTACACTGCGCAATTGCCTGGCCAATTGAGGCAATTCTTAACTTTCGATGTGTTTTGTGTCGCAGTAACCGTGAAAGAAGAACACGCAAGAATGTTGGCAACTCATCTACCATCTTATCGGGATTCAAATCAGCAAAGGAGGGATACTTTGGCTCGCTTGAAAGACTCTTCTGGTGACACCGCAGCTCATCGTGGATCAGATTACCAGCTGCTACAACTATGCGAAGTTTCTCTTGATCTTGGTCGAGAGACCTCTTTGCTGAATGGAACTTTTGAATAATGTCATTACACACACTGTTTAATACAACAATCCCGGTTTTATCCACGAATCTCAAGTTGTTTTCCCCAAAATATTCTTTCAGCTGTTTTTTCATGAACGGGTGACTGTATGGGGCATATCCCGAGGGTAGCAGCTTTGCCATTTCATCTTGTAGATGAGAGATGTTTGCAACTCCCTCATAGTCATCTACGAAACAAGATGCAACATCCCTAAAGGCGTTAAAGCGAACTATATCCTGCACTGGTCCACGTTTTTGCTTGCTGGGGCGCTCGTTTTCATTTCTGAACTCTTCTGGTTTAGCTAAACCTTTTAAAAAGTACGTATGACATTTCCTATGATATAAAGCATCTTCTGCTGGAAGGTCGATAGCGAAATTCAGTCGCCCTTTAACTTCGTCGTTCCATTCGCAGTTTTCTGGTTCAGTCCTCACATTTCCGATAGCTTCATGAAGCATGTCTTGGAATAACAGTGTCCCCACCCATGAGATCTCACCGTTTTCTTTTTCTCTCCTAGTGATGATATTTGCACATAGCACGCAACTGTTTTTGTAGTCAAACGAAGTCTGCTGAGTTCCTCGAGCACGCAACCTGTCAGAAACAGGTGTAGAAGCTGATGTTGAAGCAGCATTGGGATCTAGGGGAGAGCGGGGACGTTTCGTATAATCTACTCTGCAGTATAAATGGACAGTATCCCCAACTTTAGTTAGGAGTTGCTTCTTCCGCTTAGCTGCTGAATCCAAAAGTGTGACGAGGCCCTGAAATGACAAGTTTTATGCTGGTTAACTCTATTACAGTAGTAAATAAACAGAAAGAGGTTAAATGCGTTCGTCCGATAAAAGTCACAACACACGTCAAATAAGATTCTTACAACTTAGTAGTACACGTCTTAGTAGTTACCTTTTTTCCAACTGTCGAACTCTTCTGATCATCACTAATCTCCAGTTCACAAATACTGCAAATCATTTCTGTGGACACCGTCAATCATATAATAACCATCCTTCAATCCTAGAAAGGGCATCGAATTCATTTAGATTATTATTTGCTTTGTATGATATCTGGTATTTTTAGCTAAGATGAGAAGTACGGACTCGTTTTGGGGGAAAAGTACGTACTCGTACGCAACTTTGAAAAGTCCGACTCATACGACGTACGATTCAGATAGATTTTTTTTTGGTTTTGAATTACGCATAGTTAGTTCAAAACAAAACAAAACAGCACTGTCGCGGAGAAAATGACAACAAGCGGTCGCGGTATATTATTACACTGCCTACAAGAAAACTAAAGCTCGTAGCTATCACATCATGTGATTTTGCTCTGATCCAGGCTAACTTCACTGTCGTGACAGTTTATCTCTGTAGTATTTCGATCATGTGATAATCACATGATCGAAATACTACACAGATAAATTGTCACAACAGTGAAGTTAGCCTGGATGAGAGCAAAATCACAAAATATAAAAATAGTACTAATAACAATATCAAGTTGAAATGTTAGTTGCGTGACGTCTACGAGAAGAACGAACTAGAAATGAACAAATGACCTAGGACGATACGGAAAATTGAAAAGTCCGACTCATTTTGTTTGTTTGTTTGTTTGGGGACCAGCTTTTGGTACACTGGTTAAATGTTTACTAATATTGAAATATTACATTAGAATTAGATAAATATAGATATCTGTAATTCGTACTTCTCATCTTAGGTTATTAGTCTAATATGATTAGTATGTAGATATGATATGATAATATAAGATAGGGGCGGGGAGGGGCTCGGCTGGGAAATAATATAATTGATATTTACTGATAAGGATACTATTCACTAGCTCATGTTAATTCCTCTTTGGGAGAAATTCCATACATTGATTCATCTATGTGAAAATTGTCAAAAATTTCGATTTTCTAATTTAATCGGCATATGCGTCTGTTAAAAAAGGGCGTGGTCGCCTAAAAACTCGTTATAGGGCAAAACCATTAACGGGAATCGATTTCTCGTGCAAAAATACATAGATTTAGCCATCACACTTGTGAAAATCGACAAAAATTAAGATTTTCCAAAATTTCCCATTACAGGCAAATATCAAAAAAGGGGTGTGGCCGCCACGCAAATTGCACAAGGTTTTTTTCTTGGGAATTTTGAGAGAAGTTAGCTGAGACCTATATCTACAAGTAGAAATCAAAAATCCTTTGTAAAAAAATTGTTCACGTTATTTTGCCAGAATGACTACACAATAATAATTAATAATAATTAATAATTATCTATTTGCATGGGGTTTAAAGTTGAGAAACTGTTTTTAGATATCTCAATTAGTCAAAGGTAGATATCTCAATTAGTCAAAGGTATCAAAGGTAAGGTCCACGACAATTCTTCATTACGACGTCTTGTTGGGATTATTTACCTGTAGACTGTAGAGCTCTGTAGACAGATGTTGGAGGACGCTGATCTGCAAATGTTTCTATCGGGCAAAAAATCAACGAAAATATGAACAATTTTTTTACAAAGGATTTTTGATTTCTACTTGTAGATATAGGTCTCAGCTAACTTCTCTCAAAATTCCCAAGAAAAAAACCTTGTGCAATTTGCGTGGTGGCCACGCCCTTTTTTATTCGAAAAATATTGAAAATCACAATTTTTGTCAATTTTCACAAGTTTGACGGCTAAATCTATGTATTTTTGCACGAGAAATCGATTCCCGTTGATGTTTTTGCTCTATAACAAGTTTTAAGACACTTTTATAGATTTTTGTTGTCAATTTTTTTTAATTTAAGGTGAATATAGACGAAAACTTTTTGTAAAACGTTAATATATTAATATATATTAATATGTATGAAACATAATATCATCTGACATTAAATAAATTATTGAATAGTATATCATGAGCAAGTGTCGGATAATTCAACCAATTAATAAGTTGAAAGATTAATAATTCAAATTAAAAGTTAAAATAGATAATGTAAAAACTTATCTCAAACAATTCACAATAATTGAATATTTTGGTGAACCAATGATCCTCATAAAATAGGATTATATCGTGATGGTATTTGGTAAATGTATAAATGTCATCACACGCAGAAGAACATTACTAGAAGAACATCTAAACTATCAGAAGAACATCTAAACTATCAGGGCACCAAAACTAGGGAAAATTACTGAACACACTATTCATTGAAAATAATACAATTGGCGCCAAGGTTTTCTGTTCAGGGCGGTCAGTCGTTCATCGCAACATTTCTTTTATTCAAATCGTTCAATATACATTTAAAAATATTCATTTCATGTCTCCCCAATCTGCCTCTCATAAAACTCATACTCTCAACGGCAAAACTCAACGCAAGTTGAGGCGGTGAGTTACTATCGCTCCTGAGTATGCGTCCTAGCATTTTTCATCGGGACTTAGTGACTCTCTCTGTTAACGGAGACATACCACAACGAGCATACCAGTCTTGGTTAGTTATGATGTGGGGTTAGGTGGTGTTTAGGATTCTCCTCAAGTGTTTCCGCTGGCAGACATCTACTTTCTTAAATACGTTTTCTGGGGCTGCCCAGCTGTTGCAGTTGTAAAGCAATACAGGTGTAACTAGAGCTTCGTACAGCCTGATCTTGGTGTGGACAGCTATATGGGATCTTTCTATCAGGAGTCAGGACTTTGTTGAACTTTTCAAACGCAATGTTTGCTAGAATGCAGCGGTGTGTGATATCTGCTTTACTGCAAAGTCTGGATCCCAGTGAAACACTATTTCTCCAAGGTTCCCTGCCCCTTACTAGCTCGCCTTTTTTGTCCACCTCATTCTTTTCTGCGATATAAAAGCGGACAAACTATGTTTTGTTCTCATTCACTATAAAGTCCCATTCAGCTAGAATCTTTTTACAGATGAGGAGCATTTCCCTGAGATTATCCTAATATTCATCAGCAAAACCTCCATCGTCTGCATACTCCCACTCCACTGGCAGGAACATGTCGGGATCTTAAGGTGGGTTAGGCCGTATGGTTTCAAGGACAGCCCGCTGATGTTACAATGCACCAACAGAGTACAAGATGAAGAAGGCCCCAGATGCTGCATCGCCTTGGAATGAACCTTTGGAGTTTTCAAATTCCAAGGATATCGTCTGGTCTATCTTGATCCTTAGTTTGGTGTTGGATAGCAGGTACCGTGCTAGTCTGATGTCGTCCTTGCAGCAGCCTGCCTTAGCCAGTAAGTCCAGGTCCCAGGATTACTGACCTCTTGATGGTATCAAACGCAGAGCTCATATCGATACCCATTTTGGAGAACTCCCATCTCTTCTCCAACAGAAATCAATATCCGCTGTGTCCAGACTATGTTAGCACAGCTGCACTGTGCCCTGCTTTGTAAGCATTTTGCCATGGGCATGTGTACTCAGCAATCTGTCTACTTACCCTGTGTAGAGTAATCAGGGATAAGAGCTTTCTGGTACCGTTTAGTAAACAGAGTGGTCTCAGGCTCTTTACAGGACCCTTAGGTTTTCCTGGTTTTTGAAGTGGAGTTAGATACCCCTCGGAACATGCTCACTACGTTCGAACGACTGGTTTATAAGTGCTGCATATTCCTCATAGAACCTGTCGGGAGCATATTTCAAGAGCTCGTTTGGGATCTGATCCGGGCCAACAGCATTCCCGTTCTTTAGTTTGGATGCTGCATACTTTACCTCTCCACAGGTTATTGGAGTTTGAAGTGGTCGAGGGGGTCCCGTGAACGGCTCTAAGGGGGAATCTGAACTGGTGTAGTGTTGAAGAAACCAATCCCTAACAATGTACGCCTTTTCTTCATCATTCCCAACTAGCTGTTCCTCTGCATTAAACACTGATATCGGTTCCGTTTGTTTGTCACCAGCGGCTAGTGCACGAGTGGCTTCAAACTTTCGCTTAGTGTCATCATTGTTGTTGATGCTGTATGCTAGCTGGTTAGCATGATCTGTTTCTAGTTCCTTCAAACGTTTAGTGAAGTTGGTTGATTTTATGACGCAGCTGATCAGACCTGTCACGCTCTGAGTTATCATTGAGCTGTAGGAGTAGCTTATGTCTTTCATCAGACATATTGCATACCTGAGGGTCTGACGAGTGGTTAGTTCTACTGTTTTTCTGACATAAACCCACAGTACTAGATGCAGCTGATTTCGCAGTTTCAAAGAGCTGATCAAAACCTGCTTGCACACAAGTAGGAGCGGGTAGGCTGTGTAGGGGCTAGCATCTGTGGCTCTCACCCACAAGACCCGGGTTCGATTCCCGGCGTCGGAACTTCTTTGCTCCCCATTGCATCTGGTCCGAGTCTGTTAGCACAGATCACCTGGGAGTGGTAACACCATAAAACCGTTAAATGCCTGTCAGTGCTATATCACTGGGGGGTCGGTTGCTGTGGCGGCAAGAGGATGCATTTGCTGGGTGATGCTCGGTGATGCTGTCCTGTGGCAGGGTCATCTGTGTGCCACCTACGGTTCACCATATTGTCCAAGTCTTGGTTGCCATGTGTAATCGAGCATTTGCTTGGTGATCTTGTCTCTAACATGATCACTTACGGTTCAATTTTGATTCCCTAAGGGCTTTAGAAGCTCTACATGCTTTAATTTTACGTATCAAACCTAACCACCAGCATGCTGGTGTCTGGACGGAGTGCTTACTTTTTGATGTCGGTGCTGCCTCTGGATCGGGTGCGAAGGTCCGGCAAACCATCCACCTTAAATCAAACCGCTACAGAAACGTCTACAGTGTCATTCAATAGTATTATACGCGGAGGCGCAGGTGGAGTGATGACGGCGACTAGGCAAAGCCGAAAGGACCCTAGTAGCTTGATGTCTGTTTGCAACTCCCGTAAGAGCCGACGTAAACACTGTA
>Ga0209307_1001705_pt1 | contig 13553 bp, 13 predicted proteins | sample COGITO_mtgs_1105_FD_185519 | JGI IMG/M metagenome (GOLD analysis project Ga0209307, IMG submission 185519) | Pelagic marine microbial communities from North Sea - COGITO_mtgs_110530 (SPAdes) (version 2) | ecosystem: Environmental > Aquatic > Marine > Epipelagic ... | reverse complement strand
CCGATACTGCCAGAGTTACAACCTCAGTGATTACATTGTAGTCACCATCAAGACCTATGATCCGCACTTGTACACCATTGTCTGCTACGTTAGATGTAACTGTCATGGTCAAAGGTTGTGTGGGGTAAGTATAAACTGTATTGTTCTCCCACAGGGGAATATAAGATGTGCCTACAAGAGCATTATAGCCAAAAATGTTTCTGGCGGAGTAATCATTAGATTCACCCTTAGCTATGGCTAGGTAGTCATGTTCATAGAGGTTCCTAGTCCATGTAGTCATTAGTTTAACTCTCGAACTACGGACACAACCAAGCTACCAGTGTTAGGGAAGGTTTCGATAGAGGCATCAGCGTAGGTCACTTCAAACTCTACATAGTAAGTGCCAACAGTGTCAGTATCACCAGTTTGCCAGTCGTATTGAACGACACCACCGTCAGCATCTGTGATAGTCATTGTCTCGTCTACTTTAACGACACCATCTAATGACTTCATGTGGAACATTACTGTAGCAGCAGTAAGATTTACAGGTACAAGTAAGGCATCTTTGAGGGTAGCTTGTAGAGAAGGGGATGTGTCGTTTTGCTTAATGTTAAAAGCCATTCTAAGCTACCTTATTCTGGTTGCCACTCGTAGTAGCTGAGTTGTAAGTCTCAGCCAGAGTAACATTGTTAATCGAACTACTTGTGATAGAGACAACCCTACGACCACTTGCGTTGATAGTCATCGAACCAACAACAGGCTGGCCTGTCGTAATGTCATTACCCGCAAGAATGAACGTGACGACCATCGTACTGGTTTCGACGACAGGCTGTCCTGTAGTAAGACCGTCAGCCGTTAGATCGTGAACCTGAACTACTGTAGCCTCAGAGACACTAGGCTGGCCTGTGGTGATACTGTCGCCGTTTAGGACACTATCCACCGTCATCTCGGCGGATGCAACTGTGGGAGGCGCTGTGGTAATGTTAGCTGCTGTGAGTATTTGAACCTGAGCCATGCTAGGAGAACCAACAGCAGGCTGTCCTGTAGTGATAGTACCGAGAATTAGGGACTGATCCTGCGTGATATTCGGAGAGCCAACAACAGGCGCATCAGACACAATAGGATCAGCGTTGAGCGTCTCTTCCTCAGACATCGTAATGCTGGGGATTATCGGCTGACCTGTAGTAATACCGACAAGTTCTAGGTCGTGGTCTTGGGCAACACTGGAGGAACCAACCGTAGGCTGTCCTGTGGTGATGTCATTTGCATCTATCGGAGTTGTGATAATTAGCGTTGATGACTGAACAACAGGTGATCCTGTCGTCAAACCATCAGCAGCTAGGTCGTGGTCTTGGGCAACACTGGGGGAACCAACCGTAGGCTGGCCTGTTGTGATGTCGTCGCCATTCAGGAGGTAGACAACTTCGGCTATCGCCCCATCATCAGCAAGTGGAGCAGCAGCTAATGGGGAAAAGCCAAGCATGTGTTACTCCTACGGTTTAGTGGGCCACGTTACGCTGTATGGAAAGCCAGCTTGACCTGTTATATCACGAAGTGCCTGTCGATACGATTGCATTTCTGTTGACATAGTTACGTCAGACAATGCCATCCAATCTGTTTCAGCTAACAATTTGTCACGCTTGTTGCAGATAGCTTGCTCTGCCTGATCCTGCGGCTTGTCCTCAGCAGTGTAGCCTACAAGCCACTTGTTGCCGTAGATAGGCTGTCCGACTTGAGCTTGGTCAACCTCACCAGTGATAGGGTCAGTTGCATCTTCCTCTGTCTTGAGGCGGATGACTTCTTTGTGAGGCACTGCGTCTCGCACGAGTGTCTGCACAAGCGGGTTGCAGTCAGGCTTTGCCAGTTCCTCAACAGGGAACACACCGTTGCGACGAGCTATCTCAATAGGGATATTCTTAGGGAAGCTGGTCTGCGGGTTGTCACGGCGAAGGTCTCCGAGCGTGTAAGGGAATTGCTCTACCTGTCCGTTTGATGTTTTCACGAGTAACATGGGAAGTCCTTATGCTGTGGAGTATTGGTAGATGGTGTCGGTGCCAGAGCCTACGACATACATCTTGGAGCCATCAGATTTGAAGAAAAGCCCTAGCGGGGCGGTTTCCTGCGAAGCAACACTAAAGCTAACACTGTCGTAAGATGCGGTAGAAATATCCCAGCCAGTAGACAAAGAATACTGATAGGTCGTATCGCTGTACGTTCCAACGACAAACAATTTTGTTCCGTCAGGCGAAAAAAACAAACTCCGACCTTGGGTCTCTTGCGTCAAAAAGCTAAAGGACACACTGTCATAAGAGATTGAACTCAAATCCCACGCAGTTGATAGGGAGTATTGAAAAACAGAGTCATTCAAGAAGCCTACAAGATACAGCTTTGTGCCATCAGGTTTAAAGAACATACCCTGTGGGACTGTGTCTTGCCCAGACACCGAGAAGGACACACTATCATAAGATGCCGTGGAAATATCCCAAGCACTAGACAAAGAGTATTGGTAAATTGCGTCTGACGTATTGTCGGAAACGTAGAGTTTTGAACCGTTGTCTCCAAATTGAATATACGGCTGGCCCGCTTGCCCAGATACCGAGAATGAAACGCTATCGTATGATGATGTGCTTACATCCCAAGCCGTAGACAATGTGTATTGATACACAGCATCACTTGTAGACCCAGAGACATACATCTTTAAACCATCGGGCTTGAACACGACAGAAGATGGCGCACTATCCTGCCCCGCCACACTAAAGCTAACACTGTCATAACTCGCATTAGCTAGGTCAGGGTCAGTCCACACAGGCCCACTAGGAACATTACCAGCAGCAGCCACCTGCATCAGTCTTGCGATACTCATGCCATTGCATCCCCAGCTTGGAAGCCGTAATACGTTGTGCCTCCGTCTTCAGTATAGAACACCAGTACATCTGTTTCACCAACAGCAGGTGCATCTGGGGCTGTACCTGAAGGCCAATCTACTGAGGTGGGGTAGATGAGGGTGGCGGGGGCTGACGTGCCTGTGGAGTATTGGTAGATTCTGTCGGTGGCGCCGCCAATTACATACATCTTGGAGCCGTCATATTTAAAAAATAGATCGGTTGTGGTAGTTTCTTGTGCTGAAACACTAAAACTTTGCAGAAAGGTGGCAGTGGATACATCCCATGCTGTGCTTAAATCATATTCATTTACAGCAGCGCTGCTTTGCCCAACTACATACATCTTGGAGCCGTCAGGATTTAAAAATAAACCTCTTGGACCAGTTTCTTGTGCTGAAACATTAAAGTTTTGAACATAAGAGGCTGTGGATACGTCCCATGCTGTGCTTAAAGCATACTCATTTATGTTATCTCCAGAAAAGCCGATTACATACATTTTTGTGCCATCGGGTTTAAAAAATAAACCAATCGGAACGCCGTCTTGTGCTGAAACACTAAAGCTTTGCAGAAAAGTGGCAGTAGATACGTCCCATGCTGTGCTTAAATTATACTCGACTACGTTATCGTTCGAGTTACCAGTCACATACATTTTTGTGCCATCGGGTTTGAACGAAATGCCCCTTGGACTGGTTTCTTGTGCGGAAACGCTAAAATTCTGCACGTAGGTTGCAGTAGATACGTCCCATGCTGTGCTTAAATTATACTCATTTACATCATCACCAGCGGAACCCAGTACATACATTTTAGTGCCATCGGGTTTAAAAAATACGCCCTCAGGGCTACCCTCCTGCCCAGCAACACTAAAGCTAACACTATCATAACTTGCATTAGCCAAGTCATAACCAGAAGTAACAGCAGCACCAGTGACCGCCAAAGCAAACCCAGCAGCCGTTCCAGATGCAGGTGCATTGCTGAAAGTAAACGTGGTGTCAGCGGCAGGGGTGTACTCAAAGTATTGCCCAGACGACAGGTCTACATCAGAGCCTGTTATTGTGCCGACAGACTGAGCCTTGGTTGCAGCAAATGCACCAGATGTATAATCAATCGCTACACTCATGCCATTGCATCCCCTACTTGGAAGCCGTAGTATGTCGTCCCACCATCTGTAGTGTAAAAACTTAACACATCTGTTTCACCAACAGCGGGTGCATCAGGGGCAGTGCCGCCAGCCCAATCTACCGAAGCAGGGTAGGTGAAGGTAGCGGGGGCGGATGTGCCTGTTGTGTATTGGTAGATGGTGTCGTTGCCTGATCCTGCGACATACATTTTTGAGCCATCAGGTTTAAATGCTATTTCAAACAAACTAGGTAGTTGACTAGAAACGCTGAAACTAACGTTATCATATGAGGCAGTGGAAACGTTATAAGCAGTACTTAAACTATACTGATAAATTACGTCTGTGCCAAAACCCCCGGTAAACATCTTGGTACCGTCCTCAAGCATAAAGACAGAAAACATAAGCCCGTCTTGGGCAGCTACACTAAAAGAATTGCTTGTATAAGAAGCTGTGGAAATATCCCAAGCAGTGCTTAATGTATATTCGTACACTGTATCATTAGTATTACCTATGACATACAGCTTAGTGCCACTATTAGCAAAAGACATCCCTATTGGATTGTTCTCTTGAGTGGATACGCTAAAACTTTTAGAGGCGTAAGAAGCTGTGCTTAAATCCCAAGCTGTACTAAGGGTGTACTGGAATATAGTGTCTTGGTCATTTAATATAATAAACAGAGATGTTCCATCTGGTTTGAATCTTATACAATAAGGATTAACACCTTGTGCTGTAGGATCAAAACTGACACTATCATATGATGCAGTAGAGACATCCCAAGCTGTACTAAGGCTGTACTGATATAAGTAATCAGATATTTCACCTGAAACATACATTTTAGTGCCATCAGAACTAAATGCTAACCCTTCCGGGTTTCCCTCTTGTCCACCTGCATAAAAGCTTTTGCTATCATAACTTGCATTAGCCAAGTCATACCCAGACACAACATCAGCCCCAGTAACCTTAAGCGTAAAGCCTTGGGCAGTCCCACTTGCAGGCGGGTTGTTGAACACGAATGTCGTATCAGCAGTAGGCGTGTAGCTGAACACGTTGCCAGAGGACAAGTCGAGAGTGCCAGTAGAGATGTCACCGACTGTCTCACCAGAAGGTGCTGCCTCAAAGAAGCCCTTTGTGTAGTCGATGACAATGCCCATTATACTGCAACGCTCCCGTTCATGTCGTCCTGAGCCATTACCCAAGAATAGCACTTGTCCATGAATGCGTCACCAGATGCAGCTTGAACGTCATCTAGGTTTGCGTTGTACCGTTTGAAGTCCACCTCACGAGTGTCGTCACCGGGCGTAGCTGTCGCATACGCTGACAGGTCAATCATCACGCTGAACTTAGGATCAGTCCCACGTTGACGGCTGATTGCCGCTGTCACGATGCGGTAGTATGCGTTGTTAAAAGCGATGCCATATTGGGAGGCACCTTCTGCGATGTTATTTTGAATAGCCATTGAGTTTCTCCTTATGCAGCTAATGTGGAGAGATTATCAATCCACTCGTCAAACTGTCGTTTTGTGTTGCCGCCATAGCCATAAGCAGCGTGGAATTGCTTGTGGTGCGACTGGCAGAGTGTCACGCCATTGTCGGGGTCAAAGCGCAGGTCTTTGTTGGCTGTGAAGCCTTCAAGGTGGTGAGCATGAAGATCGTGATCGTTGATGCCGCAAACTACGCACTGATAGCCGTCACGTTGAAAAACTTTATTGCGCCATTGAGTGTAATCTAAACGCCCACGCCACGCACGGGAGGTATCTTCGAAGCTGTCTGCTGAACGCCTGCGCTTGCAGTAGCACTTGAAGCAAGTCTCAGCTTTTCTGTTTGCCTTTTCGCCGCCACAATCGGCGCAGGGCGTTGGCCCACCCTTCCAAGTTGGACTTTTTGCTCCTGAGTGATCTGCACCAATCATGTGATTATTTATAACAACATGCTTTGGCCTTATCTCAATGCCAAACTCAAGAACGGCTTTCTTGGCGGAATAGAAAGAGCAGCCGACCTCATCGCATATTTGGCGAAACGACATAGGGCGCTGATACATCTCAGCAATCAGCTTGCGCTTTTCGTATGTCAGAGCGGGGCGCCCCATCAGTACGAGACTTCGCTGGTAGAAATTGTAGCCACAAAACGAATGTTAGTAGCTGCTGCCCCAGTGACTTCGATCTTCAAGCCGCCGTTGGTAGTGTCTGCACTCAGAGCCATGCCCCAAGCGGGTGTATTGTCCAATACAGTCGTGGCGCTGTTGACCAGCACAGTCGTGCCTGCCGAGCCTTCCCTGCGGATCAAACCTTCGATCTTCCATGCTGCACAGTCAGTGCCTGCCGAGGCCTGCTCACGGGCTACGATAGTGCCGTGGAAGGCGTAGGCGCTGTTGTTGGGTAGGATGATTTGATCTGTTGTACCAGCGGCAGAGTTGTCCGTAGTCAATGCTTCTGGGGTGGCGTCGGTGGTGTCAGAACGCAGGACAAAGGTGCCAGTCTGTGCATCACCAGTCCCTGAGAAACGACCGCTAGCATAAACTTTTTTACCGTAGGTGGCTTCTGTGTGTGAGTGAAACCCACTTGCGTACCCATAGGCTGATTCAGCAGAGCAATTTGTGCCTATCGTTACAGACGATACCCCACTAGCAAAAATGCTCGTACCTATTGCAACGGCACTCTCAGCATTAGCTACTGCGGCTCGACCTATAGCGATAGACCTAAACGATTGAGATTTTGCATTGGCCCCAATAGCCACCGAGTTAGCCCCAGTAGCGCCAAAACTTGAGGTGTTGTTGGCTATAGCTGCTGCGAAGGAGTCTGTGCCGGAGGCGTAGGAGCCGCCGAGAGCCATTGCGCCTGCGCCTGTGACTGCTTGAGAGCCAGAATTACCAGAGTTTGTGCCAATAGCAGATGCGTAGCTAGACGTAGCGTCCGTCCCTGCGCCGATTGCTAAACTCCTAAGACCAGTGGCGTCTACGCTATAACCAATAGCAACAGAACCAGAACCAGTGGCATCGGTAAGGCGACCAATCGCAAAAGCATCTGTATTTGTTGCTGTTGAGCCATTGCCAATAGCCACAGCATTCGTGCCAGTTGCACTAGGTGCAGTAGGGCTGCTTGGGTTCTCGGCGTATAGCTCTAAAGCAGCGCCACCACCGCCAGCATCTGCAAACGTAACAGCACCTGAGCCATCAGTGGTAAGAACTTGCCCGTTAGTACCGTCTGAGGTTGGTAGGGTGTAAGTCTCAGAGATGCGTACAGTGTCCAACGTACTGCCGATGGATATTTGGTTAGCGGCAGAAGTTTGGACAGCGTTACCTATTGCAAAGCTATCAGTGTGGGTGCTTGCAGTAGAACTACTCTTGCCAATAACGGTGGAGTTTGCCCCATCTGCGACTGCCCCGTCTCCGATCGCAGATGTATAGGTAGCCCTTGCCCGTGAGCCACCACCTAGTGCTAGTGCGTAGTTTGCTGTTGCTTCGGCATCATATCCCAAAGCCGTAGAGCCTGTTCCTGTAGCCCGTGAACCAGACCCAAAAGCCAACGAACCAAATCCTGAGGCTGTCACATACTCACCACCTATTGCGGTAGCCTGCGAGTTAGTCGCCTTGGCAAACGGCCCCATAGCAATACTATTAGCGCCTGTAGCACCATAGCTAGAAGTGTTGTTGGCGATAGCTACTGCTAAGGAGTCTACGCCACTTGCGTAAGAGCCGCCTAAAGCTGTTGCTCCACCCGTATTAGTGCCAGATACACCTGCAATTGATTTGCCGCCATCACCATTCATGCCGATTGCAGTTGTTCGCTGGTAATTAGCATTGCCCTTAATAGCTACGGCATTTTCGCCAAGAGCCTGAGCGCCAGCGCCTAGCGCAACTGAATAATCTCCAGTAGCATCGCTAAAGCCGCCAAGACTAATACTTCTTAAACCGCTGGCAACTATATTGTCGCCAATCGCTACAGCATCTTCGCCACTAGCAGTTGTGTTGTCGCCAATGGCTATTGCATTAGCACCACTCGCTGTTGGGGTAGTCGCAGAAACAGCATTGTCACGGTAAAGATCAGGATCTCCACCACCACCGCCAGCATCTGCAAACGTAACAGCACCTGAGCCATCTGTGGTAAGAACTTGTCCGTTAGTACCGTCTGTAGTGGGCAGGGTGTAGGTGCCACTGATTTTAACGGTGTCAGATGTACCTCCGAGGGCGATTTGGTTGGCTACCGTGCTTGTTGCGGTGTCGCCAATGGCAATGCTGTTGTTAGCGGTTGCTTTCGCCAAGTCCCCAATCGCCACCGAGTTAGCCCCAGTAGCACCATAGCTTGACGTGTTGTTGCCAATAGCTGCGGCAAAACTTGTATTGCCAGAAGCATAAGAGTTCGGAAGCGCAACAGCATATGTGCCAGCAGTTTGCGCACTGGCCCCAGCAGCTAAAGAATAAGAACCTAATGAGCTTGTTCCAGACGCATAACCAAGTGCAGTTGAATAACCACCTGCGCTATCAGCAGCAATGCCAAAGCTAGATGACAGAGTGCCAGTTGCGTCTGAGCTTGCACCAACGCTAATATTGCTGCCTTGTGTCGCAGTTGCATTTTTACCTATTGCTACTGCGTTGGTGCCTGTAGCCGAGGGTTTTGTCGATGTCCCGTCATAGTTCTCTGCAAACAGCTCACCCTGAAATACATCCTCAGCCGCAGCCGTGATAAACACCACCGCAGAGCCAGTTAAGCTCAGGGCAGCGTCAGAGTTAGAGCTTTCGTCTACTGTGCGTGACAGGGTTGTCCCAGTGGCCGTATAAGTGCCTGAGCCAATCTCCCAATCAGAGCCGTCCTCGATGACATAGCGAACCACGTCACCGTCACTCACGCCAGCATCGGCAAAACTTTGGTAGCCACTCTCAGCAGAGCCAAGCGTGATTGTTCCAGTACCTGTTGTGGCAGTGGCGACTTTGGCTCTGTTTACGAGAGTGACCATTTAAAGAACCTCTTAAGCTGGATCTGGGATACCGATGGAGACAGACGACAGCGTAAAGGTGTTGCCCGATGTAACCGCCTGAGACGCTGTGAGCGTACTAGTAGCAAGCAATCGGCTGTTTACAGTGTCCACGATAGCGTAGTGAGTAGCTGTGCCTGTAGCCGTCACTGAGCCGTCTGTAATAGCAGCTACGACAACCTCACGGCCACCACCTGAGCGATCCTGTGGAGCGCCAATGGAAAGGCTTGTGCTGTTACCAAGAGCGTAGGTTGCGTTAGCCTCAGTGTAGGTCGTTGCCTCTTGTGAGGTAATTATGATTTTATTTGCTTCTGTGTCGAGGACGGTCAAACCGTTGTCAAACACCCGATTGTCAAGAGTGGCCATTATTTAGTTTCCTGTTGTTGTTGTGGCTCCTGTGTGATCTGAACACCAGCATCAGGATTATAATCAAGTTCAGCAATATCCATAAGGTCTTTAATAACCTCTGGGTGACTGCTAACGTCAATGTTTGCGCCATTAAGGTTACGCAAGAAAGCTGCAACTTCACGGAGATCGTGGGGAGCAACATCACCAGCTTCAATAGTTGGCATTAGGTCATAATTCAGACCGTTCAACTGCCAAAGACGCTCGACCAACTGTTTGTTGAGAACATCTACGATTGCTTGGATGTAACTCTCAAGCGCACGGAGGAACAGGTCTGTCTTCGACTTGGAGAGGGCGTATGAACCCCCAGAGGAACCAAGCAGAAGAAACTCAGAAAGTACACTACGGGCAATGTCATGCTGGTAACGGCTAACGATTGGGTTAATGTCAATGTTGCGTTTACCATTGGATGCCATAAGCTCAATGTCAACTAATCTAGTGGAGGAAGGCGCTCCGTCTTTATCGGGGTAGGTGTCGGAAGGCAGTATAATGTAACCTTGCTCGTTGAACTTAACGTCTCGTAAGATTTGCTGCAAGTTGTGTACAAATCCTGACTGAGCAGAAGAAGCGTCCCCAGAAAGATACTCAGCGGGAATACGAGCGACAGGAATACCCGCCAATTCTCGTTCAACCGCAATGGCCTCAATAGCCTGTAGGTTGTTAAGGTACTCGTAAGAAGTATAAGCGTTACGAAGAATACTACGGCCACTTGGATCACCATTTATTGAGGTAGTGCGGTAATACAAGGATTTATTAACTGGGATATAATTCTTGCTTGCCATAAGGCCAACTGACTGTTCAATACCTAGAACATCCCCAGTCTTCTGATCGACATCAAACCTATTGATAGTCCAAGGCGCACGGGCTGCGATCTTACGCACACCAATACGTCCATCTGTGTATTTAGAGTGCTTCTTGTCAGAACGCTCGTTAGGGCCAACACGCCGCTTGTAGATAACCTCGAACCAACCAAAGCCATACGACAGAAACGACAAGGCTTCTGCAATGTGGTCATCTAGTGTATGATCCATGTCCTCAAGAACACTCTTAACGAAGTCAGCTTCCGCTTTAGCTGCATCACTATCGTCAACTGGAGTTACATGAAGGTCAACATCACGAAGGATTTGCTCAACAGAATACATAACAGCGCCAACGGTACTATCATTGTCACGCATCTCACGATATTTGCGTATAGCTTTCTTGCCACGCAGTTCAGGGAGAAACTCATCAGCACGGATTTGACCGTTATGTGTGTTATCGCCAGCAATACCAAGGGTTGCCTTAGCTTTGGCCTCTGAGAGCTTCTTAACCATGAGGTAGGTTCCATTATTATTTCTGTGAAAGTCCCTTGGCACTTGAGTAAGCGAGGGTCAGTTTGGGTTTCGCATATCCGTTGAGTGAGAGGTCTGTAATTGCCCATACACAGGCATCAAGTCTATCTGGGGAGCCAATCGACCCTAATGGTTCCCATGTTCTCATTTGTGTCTCTAGTTCGTTCAGCGAAGCCCCATCAGGGGGATTAGCCACATGCTTAACTAAACCACGCTCGTACAATGCCGATACAGGTTCAGCCCTAGCGAACTTACCACGGGATGCTCTAACAGCCTTATACGGCACTGTGGGGTCTTCTCCGTGGATCGTCTGCTTAACCATGTCACCACCTTGGTTAACCTCCGCTACAATACGGTCAGCTTGGTAGTGGTGATACAGTTCAATAGCTTTAGATGCCCAACCCTGTGGTGATAACCTATCAGTATAATCACCGAGGACGTAGGCAATACCGTTGATGTCAATACCTGCGACAATAATACCCGTCATGTCACTCTCCTTATTGGCAGTGACAGCGGGATCAAGTGCAACGACAATACGGGAAAGGTCTGGGACAGCCTCATGTTTGACTGAGGCATCATCTAGCATTACGGTAGTCCACAAGGCTCCTTGAGCTTCTTCTAGGACTTCAGCGTAAAGCTCTTGTCTACCTAGTCTAGTCCCTTCGTACTGCTCTTTAACAGCAGTGAGGTATGTACTAGCTAAGTTGGCTGAGTTATCAAAGGTACTACCAGAGGTAACAACAGTCTTAGGGTCTTTGAGTATCTGACGAATAAGTTTAGTGGGCTTAGGAGTGGTCGTAACCATGATCCTTGGGTGTTTACCTAGACGCATACAAAACTGTAGCATTTGCCAAGTGTCCATGTCCTTGTTCCAAGCAGCAGTCTCATCACACCATGCTAACTCAAACTGTGGCCCACGAAGACGCTCAGGTTCCTCAGCGGAGAAGAACTGTACTTGCGCTCCATTCTCCCACGTTAGTGTACGCTTAGTTGGAGACCACTCAGGGAACCCCATCTTCTTACCTGCGTGTGTCTTGTCGTTCTTCCAGCATACCGATAGGAAACCAGATTCACCCTTGACCATAACTCGTTCAATATCTGAGTTAGTGGAAGCTACAGCAGCTATACGTTTGACACCACGCTTAACATTCTCTCGTACCCACTCTACACCAGAGCGAGTTTTACCAAATCCACGACCTGCATTAATAAACCAAACATTCCAATCGGGATCACTAGGCTCAAGTTGGTTATCCCTCGCCCAAAACATCCAGTCATGCTTAAGTTCCTCAGTCTTCTGTGGCCCTAGCTGATCGAAGATGTCCTTAACTTTACTCTTGGGTAATCCCCTAAGAGCATCGGCAGTTATCTTCCTCGCAGGAACAGGTTGTTTCTTCTTCGGGGGCATCGATGTCATATCCTAGTAACGACATAAGGGCGCTAGTAGCACTCTCGTCTAGGTCGGGGTCAATCTCTTGTTCAACTTCGTTTACCGTGTGTGTTGGCGACCAACCACCTTTAGCTCTTAAGACTAACTCTTGTGACTTAAAGGTACTGGCATCTTTAGTGTCGCCATTGATAGCCTGGTCGTACACTCGCGACCCTACAGCGGCAATCATCTCAGCTTGTTCATTAAAGATGATATGCCCGTAATCCTTATAAAGCGTGGAAAATGACTTAGGGGCGTTCTGTAAGTGAGCGATAGAGGCGAGCATATCCTTTCGGGACACACCTCCACGAACACACTTAAGTATGTGTTTCTCTACTGTCTTACTGTAGGGTAATTTTAAGGGCATGTCGCCAGTCTCACTTCTATAGTGTATTCCCCGTAGACATCGGCAAAACCACTTCTGTGCACGATAAGATTGGGAGAGTTCGTTTTGGTTGTCTAGGGGGAATATTTTTGTGTGGTCTGCAATAAGATCACGACAAAATCAAGAGGTATGGTCGTCGTCGGTGTCTTAATAATGAGCTAACTCTAGAGTAACTCCAGAGTAACTGTTTTAGAGAACGACGACGATGTGCAGTAACTCTGGAGCTACTCTAGAGGTAACTTAAGTTAGTGTCCTTACTATACTATATAGACCCATTTTAGGATTCCACAACCAAGTTTTTTCATAAAATGTCAACTATTTTACATCTCGTTGAAAACACCTGATTCTTTTTTGTCGTTTCTAGGGTAAATCTTTGGTGTCGTTCACTGGTAACAGGGCGGAGTGTTGCTCATTTGTCACTACTAAAGTAATTTCTTGTTTTGGATTCAGGTGTCGTTAACACCCATCGGCGAATCACTCGCGTATAATACAGAGGGGCTCCATCGATGTCAACCCATAAAATACCCTGGATTTACCCTGGTTGATCACGAATTGTTACAAAATGTAATACTTATCACGATTCCGTGCCAGTTCGACGATTTCTCTTGCGTACTAAAGAAATTTGTGAGCGAGAACAAGCGAATCGCCTACCCCATGCCATTACACCAAACGCCAAGAGCATTCCACGCTGCGCAAGAGGCCACGCGATAAACCACGGCCAAACCACGGCCACGCCAAGAGATTCTAGGTTTTCACTTGCTCTTTGGAATTACCTTGTAACCTATGCGAAAACACGATATTGATTCCTTAGACAACAAAAAAGGAAAATATCATGTTGAACCGACTCGCTAACTTACTATGGAAAGCAAACGCACTAATTGCCGTGGCTCTTGTCACATATACCGTGACGGCCTATGGCTATACATCCAACGAAGGCTTTGGAATCTACATCCCAAACCTTGGTGGATATTTCTTTGATACTACAGGAGCTCAATAATATGACACACGCATTGATTCACATTAGCAAAATGACGGGAAAACTCGACGGGTTCCAAGCTATT
>Ga0209307_1001622_pt1 | contig 13896 bp, 18 predicted proteins | sample COGITO_mtgs_1105_FD_185519 | JGI IMG/M metagenome (GOLD analysis project Ga0209307, IMG submission 185519) | Pelagic marine microbial communities from North Sea - COGITO_mtgs_110530 (SPAdes) (version 2) | ecosystem: Environmental > Aquatic > Marine > Epipelagic ... | reverse complement strand
GGCGGCTGCGACATGACTTGGCACAAAAATAACTATGTAATTTCCTTCGCCTGCTTCAAATTCCAGCGCGTCAATTCCGCCTGATACTGATATTGAAACGTGACGCGCAATCTTTGCGCCGTGTAAGCTTGCTGACATGCTCATCTTGATTATTCCTCTTGTTTGGTGGGGTGGTGGCGGGGCTTATGCCCTCGCCTGCTTTCCTGCTTCGGTGAGAACGTAGCGCATTGTCGTGCTGTTCTGCGGATATCCATTTGACTTGATCCATCCAGATTTTCGCGCTTCTTTGTACTCATTAAGCATTGAAGATGTCACGCCAGTCTTGCTGGCTGCGCGGGTAAGAAATGTTTTCATCCGGTCTGTCATTGTCTTGCGTCCTCTTGTTTGGTTTCTACATGAACCAAAATACAGAATAAGTATTCTTATGCAAGCTACAACTTGCACCAGTGCCAATTAAAATATGCGCCGCACCTCTGCCTCAACATATGGGCGTATCTTTTTAGGTATCCGAGCAAGTGCCGCGCGCCTGCCTTCCTTGCTGGGCATGTCCGCAATCGCACGCGCGCCTTTGTATATCTCAAGAGATGCCCACGACTGAATGCCAGCGTCCACATCATCCATGCTGATCTGGCCTGACAGGACCATTCTGAGCAGCGTAGATGGCCGGTGGATACCGTCATGCCACATCATTGGCCCAATCCGTTAAGGCGCACCACGCGGCCTGCCAGCCAAGCGCAACACAGGCAAACGCGCCCGCATCATGCGCGGCAGTCAAATATTCAATCTGACCAGCCTGCCATTTGCTCTTGGTGTGGTCTTGGCGTTTCATCTCGCAGACAAAAGACCGCGCGCCGGGAATGATCACATCGGACGCGCCCGGTGTCATGCCTTCTGCCTTCTGCTTGATCATGCCGCGAAACTGACCACCCCGAAGCTGGCCTTCATTGCGTGGGTGCAGGGCCAGCATCCCGAGCGTGTCGGGATACTCTATGCGCAACTTATTGAAAAAGGTTATCTGCTCCATGCTTTCCTGCGGACATTTGCCGCGAAACGAAACGTCACCATAAACGGGAAATGGCAGGTCTTTAAGGTTCAACGTCAGCACTCCGATTTAATGCAATTAGCCGGTAAAAACCGCTATCCTTGTCTTTCTGGTAGGTCACGGTTTTGGGCGTCACGTCCTCAATATATTCTAAGCGGCCATCACGACCTAATACGTCTCTTGTTGTTGAAGCCCTAAACTTCGCCCATTCATCGCGATGTTTCCATCCACGGCTGTAAGGCACAAACCACACAGAAAACGATCTGTAAGGCGTCACGAAGTCAGCTCGCATCGTTTTGTTGCCTTTGGATGAAATGCCTTCTGTGACCGTCATGTTAATCACCTCATCTGTCTGCACTTCGGTGGGAGTGCGCTTCAACAGTTTGAACTCAAGTTTCAGCTTTTCATTCGGGTTCACAATCTCCTTTTTGCACTCGCAGCAATACCGCGCGGTAATGTCGTTTGGCACTTTGCAGTGCGGGCATTCTTTGAACGTCCATCTGTATGTGCATCGCTCATATGTACCAAGCGGGCCTGTCTGGTGTTCGGCAATGCACCTGCGCCCATAGTGCGCGGCAATCGGGCCATATTCACTCTGCACTTGCTGGCCGTTCATGTCCAAGCAATAACCAGCTTCATCGACTTCATAATCCGCATATTCGATATTGATTGAAAACCCGTTTTCAAACCCGCAATCAGGACAAAGCGCAGTCATCTTCTTTCCCGGTTCCGTTATATCTGTTTTAATTTTGGGATCAAAAATATCACCATCTGGAAAGTGCTGATCAATGTTGCTGGTGTAATCCAGCACAAGGCAATCAGCCTTGCCATCATCCAGCCGCAAACCACGCCCCACGATCTGCGCCCACAATCCCGCGCTTTCGGTCTTTCGCAGAATAGCAATGCAATCAACGTGCGGTGCATCAAAGCCGGTGGTCAGCACCGCAACGTTGACCAAATACTTGATCTTCTGCTCTTTGAACTGCCGCAGAATTTCAGCGCGCTCTGCCTTTGGTGTTTTGCCGGTCACGATCCGCGACATTTCAGGCGGCAGGCTTTCCATCACCTCTTGCGCATGTTGGATCGTGGATGCGAAAAACAACACGCCCTTGCGATGCCTGCATTGGCTTATCACGTCAGCAACAATGCCAGATGTCAGCCTGCCTTGGCCGTGATACGCCCGATCAATGTCAGCCTTGTCGAACTGCCCACGGCTGTTGACCTGCATATTCTCTGTTGCATAGCCTTCGGCGTCTGGCGTTCCAATTTTCGGCGGCGTCAAAAACCCCATGTCAATCAACTCGGGCGCAGTGATCCGGCTTACCAGCTTTGCAAAGAACGGCTTTGATGCGGTGTCATCATCATTGACCTTATCGTCAGGCCAGATTTTGAAAATATAGCCGGTTTTCATCCGGTATGGCGTGGCTGTCATTCCTATGATGCGCAGCATAGGATTGCCGTTTCTCATTTCCGCAATAATGTCAAACAACGTTGGCGTGATGCCGTGCGCTTCATCCACGATCACAGCCGCATATCCATCCTTAAACCGGCTGATCCGGTTCTTGACCGTCAATGGCGAACCAAACACAACAGGGTGCCGCAGTTCTTTGGCACCTGCTGACGCGCTGAACATGCTGGCCTTGTGACCGCTTGCCAAATACTTTTCACGGTTCTGCACCACCAACTCTGCCGATGGCGCAAGGCAAAGCACGCGCTTGCATGTATGGCTGTGGATGCTTTCAGCAAGGGCCGCAATGATGTGGCTCTTGCCAGCGCCGGTGGCAGCTTCAATCAAACAAGGATCAATGCCGCCACGAACATGCTTCCAGGCGGCGTCATGCGCAGCCTGTTGATATGGGCGTAGGGTCATGCCGCACCTGCAAACAAATCTTCGCTGATCTTCTCAGCTTCCTGCAAGTTCGCATTTGCTTGCGCGGCATATTCAGGTTTCAACTCAAAACCAAGATACCGGCGCGTCATCTTGACTGCCTCATATCCGGTGCTGCCAATGCCGTTGAATGGGTCCATAACAACATCACCCGGCTTGGTATAAAGCCGCAAGCACTTCGCTATAGCGTCAAGCTGCAATGGGCAAACGTGCTTTTCATCGTTCACAGCTTTAACGCGGCGCAGCACATTGCCTTGGTTAATATCCATCCAAACCGGGCTTGCAAGTTTCTGCCACTCGTAAACATCAAACTTTGCATCATCCATCAACACCCGCAAAGCCGCTTCGTCGGGCGTGGACGCGCAAAGCCCTTGCCGCCGCAAGTCCTGCAGCCAACCCATTGCTATTTTCATGGCAGTCTTTTCATCATTCGGCGCGGCGTGCTGAACTGGTGAATAGTCTGGGTCGCTGGTTTCACAGTCCTTGCGAAAGAATAGCATGTAGTCTGGCATTCCAACGCGGTTGAATGTGCTGTTGCCGCGAATGTTTTTATACAACAGGCCATGCGCTTTTGTGCGTTGCATTTCCACAACCGGATCTTTCCAGATCGTCGCGCGACCATGATAGATCAATCCCGCATCCGTATGCGCGCGGATCAAGTCGCCGGAGAAGTCTTTTAGGCCAATCGCGCCATCCTTTCCTTTTCGCATTGGCAGGTCAGTGCAGTGAACGCAAACCATCCGTCCGGGGCGCATGACCCGCGTCAATGCCTCAGCAAAGAATGAATACTGATTGATAAATGCCTCACCTGTGCCAGCATTTCCAAGGTCACGTTCGCTGTCGCTGTACACGAACAAGTCACCGAACGGCGGCGAGAAGATAGAGCAATCAATGCTGTTTTCAGGCATTGCCCACATGCCTTCAATGCAATCCGAATTATGCACAGCCCATGCCGCGCCACTGTATTCTGCTTTTTTCATTTCGTATCTCCTTTGATCCATTCTGGAAACTCTAGGTCAATCGGTCGATCATAGATTGCCCTGACACTTCCCTTTGATTGCGCTTTAGACATGGCTTCTGACATGCGGCGCTTCATTTCGTCGTGTTTCTTGCTCTTGACGTTGATGGCCTGCCAGATCACATCCTCTGTGTCTGAAATCACAATATCATTCTTGACGCGCTCGGACTGGCCGAAACGATGTGACCGCCTGATAGCCTGATAATGCTGCTCATATGAAAAGCTGATCGACGCGAAAACCGCGTGCGCGCAGTGTTGCCAGTTTACGCCAAACCCAGCCAGCTTTGGCTTTGTGACAATCGCGCGGTATTCACCATCTGCAAACCCGAGAAGCCTGCGCTCCTTTTCATCGGCTGGCAAATCACCTCGGACTTCAATCGCCCCGTCAATCATCTTTGCCAGCATGGCGCTTTCGTCGTTTGTCTCACACCAGACAGTCACTGGCTTGTCATGGTTCGCAAGGCTTGCGGCAAATTCGCACCGCTGATCAATCGTAAGGCGCTTTTCGGCGTGAAAACTGGTCGCGCTCATTTCAGGTATGCGAAACAACATTCCTTCATCAACGCTGGTCATACGGTCAGCCGCAACGGTGTGAATTTTGCGCTCAATCTCAGGCAATATGTATCCTGTATCATCGCCGCCAAGATCGCTTGGCAAGCTGGCACACCGTGACCATGACGCAACAAACTGCCAAAAATCATCAACCGCGTGACCTTTTAAACGCCAATCTTGGGATGCGGTTGACGTGTCATTGATAAACCACTGCGATAGCATTTCCTGCTGTCGCATGATGCCAAGAAACTCAGCATGGTTGCCTAGTTCGGTGTGGTCATTTGGGCTTGGCGTGGCTGTCGCGGCAAGTTTGAATGGCGTATCTTTAAACGCATCCATCAGCGTGTTTCGAGTGCGACCGGCGAAAGACTTTAAGATGCTGCTTTCATCCAGAATAATTCCGCCAAACGCAGTCGGGTCCAGTTTTTGCAACCGCTCATAGTTTGCGACCATAATACCAGATCCAACTTCAGACTGTTCTTTGATCTGGCGTGCGTCAATGTTGAACTTCTGGCCCTCGCGTATCATCTGACCAGCGACCGCAAGCGGCGTTAGGATCAATGAAGGCTTGCCGGTTTCATCGCTGACTTGCCGCGCAAACTCCAACTCACAAAACGACTTGCCAAGACCGGTATCAAGAAACATAGCCGACTTGCCACGATCAAGCGCAAAATCAATTGCAACCTTTTGATGGTGCTTTGCCATGTCATTTATTGCGTTTGACGCAAATCCTTGATTTAGCAAAACCTTATCCTTTGATCGGATAAATTCCCTATATTCTTGCAAACTCATTTCAAACCCCAAAACTCAGATGGCTTGCCGCGATACGGCTCAAGATCGGCATCGGGCGCGATGGCCTTTAATGCCTTGGCATAGGCCACAGAACCGGCGCGCTTGGTAAGTGTCAGGTTGCGCCCTGCAACAACTGCGTTCTTGTGACCGCTCATTTCAACAAGGCGGGCCAAAATGTCTTTCTTGCGCTGGGCGGCAAAATCAATGGCATCGGCCAACTCATCAAATTCAGCCACAAGGCGCGCGGCTTCTGGCGTGTCAATATCAGCGCGCTTTTTGCCTTCAAAGTCTGACTTGTCGCTGGCCTGTGCCTTTTCCCACAATCGTCTCAAGATCGGCAGGTTTTGGTTGATCCAACCGCCATCATATTTCACGCGCTCCAACCGGGTGCCGTTTGCAGACCATTGGTAAAAGTCGCACCAGTGCCGACCGGTGCAGAAAAGTTGAAACTGGATCTGGCCATAGTAATGCGGCTGATCATCAATGCTGGCAAACTCAGGCTTTTCATCCTTGCGCTTGCCAAACGGGCATTTAATCTCAAGCAGGCCATCATGGGCAATCAGACCGTCAGGCGATGCACCTGCCCAATCTTCAAACGGCACAAACCCGACATGCTCAACCAAGTTTCCGGTTTCCATTTCATAGGCGGCACAAGCGAGTGCCTCGTTTGCCGTGCCGTATTCAGTGGCAATGTTGCCTTCAAACTCGCTTGGCAGGTCATGCACAGATCGGGCCAGAGCGCGAAAGGCATCATCCTCTTTCATGTAAGGCGCGCACCCAAGCAGACCTCCAACAAGGCTGGCCGTGACCCGGCCCTTGCGTGCCTCAAACCATTCTTTAGAACGTTGTTCCATTTTATTCCTCACTGCGTTATTTTGAAAAAGAGGCCAGCGGCGGCTCTGAATAATCTCAGGCTAATCGGCTGCACACCTACGCCGGTGGTCTAGTTAGTCGTTCTTGTGTTCGTCAACGTGACACTGTGCGCAAAGCCAAATTACCGTAAGTGGAAACGCATAATCTTCGTGATGCGCATGAATTTTCCGGCTTGGCTCATGCTTTCCGCAACGGCTGCAATTTACTGGCTTTTCAATGCGGCCATTCTTTACAGCGTTCCCAAGTATAATGTGGGCAGCGCGCGCTTCTGGATTTTGATTTATCCATTTGGCACTTGACCGAGACAGGACTTTTTTTCCTTCTGGCGTTGCGCTGTATATTTTGTGACGCTCCTTTACCTTTGGGTCATTCTGGAATCTATCCGCGTCATAAGCGCGGTAGTAATCCACATTTTTTGCACGATTTTCTCTTACGTCCTGCTTGTTGCATTCTTTGCATTTGTTCACATGTCCGTCAGACATCTGCGAGTGTTTGTAAAATTCTGTGAGGGGCTTTTCAGCCCCACACTTGAAGCATGTTTTCATGTGTTTGCGTCCTATGTTTCGCTACCCGGACACCTTAACAGGAAACTAAAAGGGTATCAATTAAAAGGGATAGAATCATCGTCCAGATCAAAGCTGCGATCGGGCGCGCTTTGCGGTGCAGCCTTCGGCGGTGCCTTCGCCTCACCCACGTTCAACTCGGTGCCTTTGGGCTTAATTGCGCTGACCCAATTGCCACGAATAAACTCACCATATTTTTCACGGTCTGGCATCTCCCAAATCATGCACTTGATGACCATGTGCGCGCCCTGCAATGCCAGCGCCAAGCTGTCATCCGTTGGCGTGTCTGCTGATGACATCAACTTGCCTTTGGCGTTGGCATCAATGGTTGCCAGCATGCGGCGGGCCTTGTCGCGTTTTGCCTTGGCTTTTTCCTCGGTCTTTGCGCCGGGGTCCAGATCATCCACCCACAGCTTTTGAAACACAACGCGGTTCTTAAATTGCGCAGGCTCAACAATCTGCCATTGCAATTCGACAAAGCGTTCATCTTTGTCTTTCTGTGATGACCACTTCACAGCCTTCACCTCCGCCAGCACATCGCTGTTGTCGGGGATCGGGTCCATGTTGCCGCCCGGAATTTCGTATTCCTTGCTTTCCGATTTGGCTGTTTCGCCGTCTGACAAATCCCAAAATGACATCTGTTTATCCTTTCACAAATTCTGCAAGCGGGTTTTCACCCAATTTCACCTCAACCGGCGCGGTGATGCCGTAAGGATTTTTCGAGACGTTGGACGCCGTGACGTGCATGACCAGTTCGCGGCCTTCACCGCTGATGGCCTTCTTGCGCTCACCCTCATCGCCTTTCAGCACCATCACCTGACGCAGAAATCCAACCGCATCCACATCATCAAGATATGGCGGCAGGCTCTTGTCGTGCGTCATGCGCAGGCTGTACCGGCTGAAATCATCCTGATCGGGCAGGCGCATCGTGCCAACCTCGGTGTGCGCCAGAAAGATCACATTCATGCCGCGCTTGATCCGCATCATTTCAGCGGCATTGCGCACCTGCTGGTGACGTGCGGCAAGCGCAGAAAAGCCAGCGCCATAACCGCCAAGTGCTTGGTTGAGGCTTTTGGCCTTGCCGTCAGCCTTCAAGATGGATTGGACAAACATACGATCAGCAGCGGACACGGTATCAATCACGCATGTCTTGAAATCGTGTTCATCGTGAACCAGTGCTTTCAACTGCTCCCACAATTGTTCTTCTGCCCTGATCGGCGGCAGCGCGTTTGGCCGGAATGATGCCGGGATGCGCGCAACGCCATCTTCACAGCGCACAAATATTGGTTTGGGGAATGTGGCGGCAAGGCTGGATTTACCCAATCCTGCATCACCGCAAACGGTTATGATCTGCGGTCCCATTTCAGGAACAGATGCTTGTTCAAGAATACTCAAGGCATTCTCCTTATATGATGGCCCATTGGGCCTGCGTGGCGGCGGCACGCTTCAAACACCGCAAGACATTTCTTGCACACAACATGCGCCTGTGCAATATAGAATTTGCACCATTGTCAATTTCGGAGGCTTAAATGCTAAATGTAAAAGAAATCAGGGACGCCCTACAAGATAGGGTGCTGACTGCCGTGCAGCGTGAAACCGGTGTAAACCGCAACACGCTGGCGCTGATCCGCAACGGGGGTGAAACCAATCTCAAAACATCAACTATCAAGGCGCTGTCTGATTATCTTGCGCCGAAGCATGGGGGCAAGTGATGACAGATGATGCAAAGCAGCATGCCGTTGATATGCTTTGGCGGGGCTTGAACTCTTGCATGTCATTGAACCGTGAAATAACCGTTTCGACCGTCACGCACTGGCTTGAGTATCACGGCGCCGGATCGCCTGACGTGCCGCTTATACAAGAGCGCGTGCGCGATGATGCGCAGAATTGGGCGGCATACGCCACGCAGCCGGAACTTGAGGCTTATATGGTCGCGGCGCTGCTTGAACTTGAAAAAAGCAGCCTGACGAACAAAGCTGCAAAACGTCTTGGCGCTGCGGCGTTTAAAGGCATGGACTTGGTGGCACGTGATGCGTTCACCGCATGGGTATGTAAAAACAATGGATGATGCGACAGACTTTTCAGATTTTGAGTTCCACATTCCAAAGCATGATGACTTTGAAGCGGAAAAGCCCGAGATAGCAGAGACCAAGGGCAGGCCATTGCCGTGCCGCGTGGATGATCTGGACCTGCAACAGCCGCCGGGGTTTGTGGGGCGTGTTGCCGATTGGATTGATAGCCAGTGCCGGTATCCACGTAGGCGGCTGGCGGTTGCATCTGCCATCGTGGCCATCGGCAACATCGGCGGGCTGCGTTATGAAGATGCGCGCGACAACATGACAGCGAATATGATCGCCTTCTGCGTGGCGGCGTCCAGCACGGGCAAGGAGGCGGTCATGCAGGCTTTTGCTGATCTGCATATTGCGTCAAAAATTCAGGGCGCGGTGCATGGCGCTATGAAGTCAGAGCAAGAAATCATGCGCAACGTGATCGACCAGCAGGCCAGCTATTACAACATTGACGAGATCGGCATTTTTCTAACGAAGGTCCGCAATGCTCAGAAGGGCAGCGGCGGCGCTGCATACCTTGAGGGCATATTTGGCGCAATCATGGCGACCTTTTCAAAAGCCAACAGCCGGGTTCTGCTTGGCGGCGACATCAAGCGGGATCTGAAAAAGGTCTACATCGCGCAGTTGAGCCGCGCCAAAGACAATGGCGATGACGAGGCAGCAGAGGCGGCTTTGCAAAAGCTGCGCATGGCAGATCAGGGCTTAGAACGCCCATTCCTGTCGTTGATAGGCTACACAACGCCAAGCACCTTTGATGGCGTCATGGACGGGGAAACAGCCACGCAGGGGCTTGTGGGGCGTGCCATCATTATCAATGAGCCTGACATCAACCCGCGCCCGCGTAAGGCGTTCAAAAAGACTGATCTGCCAATGACAATGGCGGGCAAGTTGTGGCTGATGACGGGCCGTGATGATGGCGATGATGGGCCGGTTGAGTTTCGCGGGGATCGCGTGCAAGTGCCGACCAATCCAGATGCTGACAAGATGCTTGATTTGATCTTGGATTGGCTTATGGAATATGCCGATGATGCCAATGAGGAAACCGGCGAAGCGTCTGTTGCGATGGTCCGCAGGGCGTTTGAAATGATCGGCAAGATCAGCTTCATTCTTGCCATGCCAGACGTTGAGCGCACCACAGAACACGTCCGCTGGGCCTTTGCATATGTGCTGGCAGAACTGGATGGCAAGGTGCGATTGGTGTTTGCCAATGACCATGCCAAGACACGCCCGGAGGAGGCATTAGCGGCACGTATTCTGGCGCGTCTTGATCCTGACAAGGGCGTGTCAGTCTCGGTGCTGGCGAACAGATTGAAGCTGTCGGCGGATGTGATCGGCGGCATTCTGGTCAAATTGGAGGAACGCGGGATGGCCGTCCAGAAGATCAGCAAGCGGATGTATCGCGGCAAAAAGGTCGTGAACTGGTTTCCTGTTGAGTAGATCGACAATCACTCAACCGTCTTTGCCTTGCCCCGCGCCAGATTTGGTTGCGGGGTTTTTTTTGGGCATGATCAGCTTAGAGTTGTGGGCGGATGAATAAATGGCAAAAATAGACCAATGTTATACCTATTTTAATTTGTCCGTTATTAAGTTTAAGTCTTTGAGACTAAACGGCAAAACACAATCATGCACAAAAAATAAATTTTACACCTTATAGATACACAATTACACACCCCTTAGACACGTAAAACGGGTAGTTATTATATCATTGTACTAACATCGTTTTTCACCTCCACCAACCACTATGTATATATAGATAACAATAGTAATAATAATAACAAAGAAGAAAGGAGAGGCAGGCCAAGGGCTTAGGGGGTTTTCCGACAAAAATGGTCAGGTATTAAGATTGATAAGATTGATTTTGGTCTGTTTCCCTGCACAGAAAGTCCTTGCAAGGATCGCTTTTTAATTTTAGGGTGGTGGCAAGCGGCGGAGTGCTGACACACTCAACGCCGCTTTATCAAATCAAGCGCGGGAGACGCTCAAAATGACAAAATCAAAAATACTTCCAATCGAAGAAATCCGCAAGATCATTCGGGTCTATGCGCCAGACGGCACAGTCACATGGCGGCGCAGAACGCCAGACATGTTCCCGCCATTCAAGCGGCGTTCACAGCAAGAGTTGTGCGATACTTGGAACAAATCCTTCGCTGGTATTACTTGTTTCAAAACGCTTCTGCCAACAGGTCACTTGTCGGGCGCAATCCTTCGCCGCGTCTACCGGACAGACAAAGTGATATGGGCGCTTGAGCATGGCAAATGGCCAACAAGAAAGCTGATCCACATCAACGGCAACATCAGAGACAACCGGATCACAAACTTGGCTCTAAAGCCAAAATACCAGCCGACACAAAAGCGCAAACTCATTCCGGGAAAGGATCGCTGAAATGGCAGATGATGACACCACGCCAACGCCCGACCTTCTGCGTGAATTGCTGCGATACGAGCCAGACACCGGCAAACTGTTCTGGCGTGAGCGTCCTATTGAGATGTTTACGGCAGAGCGTCATATGAACGCTTGGAACGCCAGACACAAAAACAAAGAGGCATTTACGGCCAGTAATGATAGAATGTATCGTGTTGGTGATATTTTCAGTAAAGCATTTAAAGCCCATCGTGTGATCTGGGCAATTCATCACGGGGATTGGCCTGATGATCAAATTGATCACATCAACGGCGTCAGGGATGACAACCGGATTGAAAACCTGCGTGTTGTCACAAACGCAGAAAACGCTCGAAACAAATCAATGCGAAAAAACAACAAAAGCGGCGTCATGGGTGTGTATTGGAATAAATGCAAATCAAAATGGAGCGCGGAAATTCAATGCAATGGTAAAAAAATCCACTTGGGATACTTTACCAGCAAAGATGACGCAGCAGCCGCACGAGCCGCAGCCGATGTAAAATATAGCTTTCACGAAAACCACGGAAGAGACGCACAATGATCATCAACGGCACAACACTGCTCAAGGCAGATCCGGTCAATCCAATGGCGGCAGACAAGCGAAAAAAGCATGGCGTCTCCTACGGCATGTCCGAAGCAGGATATGACATCCGCATCAACCAAACCATCACGCTCCACCCGTTTCGCAGGTTCGCACTGGCATCCACATACGAAGACTTCACCATGCCGCAGCACCTCGTCGGGATCGTCCACGACAAATCAACGTGGGCAAGGCGCGGCCTATCAGTGTTCAATACCGTCATTGAACCCGGATGGTACGGATACCTAACACTCGAACTGGTCTATCACGGCTGGCGTCCACTGCGCATCAAAGCAGGGTCAGGCATCGCACAGGTGATATTTCACCAGACACAAAACCCGGCAGAATATTCCGGCAAATATCAAAACCAACCCAACAAGCCAGTTGAAGCGAGGGACGGCTAATGAACATTTCACACAGAACACACCGTGCCGAAAAAATCGCCATATCGAAAGCGCGGGCCGCAGCACATGCGGCAACGGAACTTGGGAAAGCGCCGGATAAGTACGCGAATCGCACGGAATGGCAGGACAGAATGCTTGCCGCAATGATGGACGACGCAGAAAAAATCAAAGCCCGGAACAATCCACCAAAGACAAAAATGTCAGGAAATGACGGCGCGCAAACTGGCGCTGCATCTATAATCCGTAACGTGCTAAAAAAAGATGGCTTAAACTCAATCGCCGATCTTGCAAAAAAAACAGGATGCACAAAAGGAACAGTGAGATTACTCATAAACCGAGATTATAAAGCTGGACGCGTCGAAAAAAAACGCATTGAAAATGTTTGGTATTGGATGAATAAAACATAATCTAAAGCTAATGTCAGGGGGCGGTGCAGCGCGGGCTGCAAATCATCATAGTGATAACGCGCAAACACCCTCAACCACGGCGGGGTCTCAAGGCAGCCTTTTTCTGCCCCGTGACGTGGCAAATTTAATGTGATATGAGGACGACATGACAAAGCCCAAGCCCGACCTGCTCAGGGTCAAGAAGTTTAAGGCAATCAAAGAGCATCGCGTCAAATACGAACGAGCCGCAGAACTTGCAGTTGCCACAGCCGAAGCCATCAAAGAGGGCGACACCATACATGCCCTGCTATCTGGCAATTTCATATTTGGCGATTATCTGGAAGCCCTATCGGTAGAGAACCTTGTAAAATTCAAAAGCATGACGATTTCAACGCTGGCAATGTCTGATGAAAACGTCATTAGCCTAGAAAACCTTCTGGCAAGCGGATTGCTCGGACACCTAGACTTGATTGTGTCCAGTTACTTCTGGTCACACAACCGCCAAAACGCCAATTTTATATATGAAACCCTTTGCGACCCATTCGGCACAAGACTTGCAGTAGCGGGCATTCACACCAAAATTGCCCTAATCGAAACAGACAAATCCAAGATCGTAATTCAAGGATCAGCCAACATGCGATCATCAAGAACAATCGAAGTCGTAACAATTGAGCAAAACGCAGAACTATACGACTTTCACAAATTATGGCATGATAAGATATTAACAGATTACGCCGTGACAAAAAAAGAGCGGCGAGCGTCAAACCTATGGAACCTAATCGGAGTAAACCATAATGAGTGAAAATAATAGCGGCGGAATGAACAGACAAACATCATCAGCAAGACGTGCTGGAGCAGCAAGACTTGCAGCATACAACGCAGGCCAATCCGACGCACCATTTTGAGGTAAAATATGCCACCTAAGCCCCGCGTATTGTCAGATGATGAAATTGCGCTTGTCAGTAAGCTGGCAGGCGTTTTGACCTATGAACAACTTGCCGACCTATTCGGCATTGCGCAACGAACATTCGACAATATCAGAGATCGACAGCCGGAGGTAAATGCGGCATATAAAAGGGGAAGAGCGGAAATCATCGGAAAAGTGGCAGAAAGCCTTGTTCAAGACGCGCTAGATGGCGACACCACATCTCGCATATTCTTTTTGAAAACCCAAGCCGGATGGCGAGAGACCGCAAGGCTCGACCACACCAGCAGCGACGGCACCATGACGCCAACACCAACGCAGGTGATCGTGCAGGGCGAACCAGTGCCAGATGACAAAAGCAATAATTAAACTGCCGCCAAAAATGGTGGCGAACTTTGCACAG
>Ga0209307_1001608_pt1 | contig 13938 bp, 19 predicted proteins | sample COGITO_mtgs_1105_FD_185519 | JGI IMG/M metagenome (GOLD analysis project Ga0209307, IMG submission 185519) | Pelagic marine microbial communities from North Sea - COGITO_mtgs_110530 (SPAdes) (version 2) | ecosystem: Environmental > Aquatic > Marine > Epipelagic ... | reverse complement strand
TGTTCTGTTCGGTCCAATTTTTCTGGGTTTTCTGTGGTTTTTCCTGCAGATGAGGATTGACCGGTTTTACTTAGAATGGCGCTCACGAGTTCGCCTTTGTTCATGTAACGGGCTTTTGGAATATCAAGAGATGCTCCTAAGTCCTTTAGTTCAGGCAACTTACGTGCCTGTAATTCGTTTTCAGTCAACATGTTTTTCGGGATAGTATAGGTAGAAGTTGAGCCGGTGCTCGATCTTTTTGTGCTCTACACAACAATAATAGTGAGATTTGGAGATTAAATGAAAATTGGCACCGTATTTTTTTCAACTTTGTTGCAAGAAATTTTAGTCCTATGATACAACGCATACAGACCTTATACCTTTTTGGTGCAGCCATAGTTAGTACGCTTGGCGCTTTTATTTTGCCTCTATATGCTACAGAAGCAGAAGTCTTTAAAGCGACTGCAGGCATGTACACGTTTCTCACTTTTGGTATAGGGATGTCTCTTTTTAGCGGGGCCGTTTTGTTGTACAAGAACCGTAAACTACAGCTGGCTGTGGTCCGATTAGGTATGCTCAGTGCACTTGCTATGTTGGGCTTCGTTATTCAAGCCATTCTTGCTACAGAGGGCGCAGCAGCCAGTTGGGGTGCCGCAGCACCTTTCGCCTGTATTGTATTCGCCTACTTAGCTTCAAAAGGCATACAAAAGGATGAGAAAAAAATACGCAGTTTAGACCGACTCCGCTAGGGGCAATGAATGGCAGGGCGTATTAGCTGTGCAGTCCCAGTATAAATGTTGTTTCCCATTTGTAAGCCACAAATAGGCCGCATCTACGCTTTGATTGTAATTAAACGCCTGATTAAAAGTTGCTTGACTCAATTTTACCGCTGGTGCTTTGCATTCGACAAGAATAATAGGTTTACCCGCTTTAGTCGCCACAATATCTGTTCTCTTTTGCTTGAAACCTGTTTGAATACCGGCTTCCGTTGTCATATTGCTTTTCGGAAAACCCAAAGCCTCTAAATAGACGATACAATGTTGACGCACCCATTCCTCTGGAACAGCGACGAGCCACTTCTTTCGAATGGGATCCCAGATTTCCATTCCATTAGTAGACTCACGCATCTCAACCGCTGCCGCGATTTCTGGAGGAAAAAGCAATGCGGGATAAGTCATTAGAAGATCTTCTTGTTGTAAAGTTCGGGATATTTCCCAACGACATGTTCATAGGATTTCTCGATCGCTGCAAAAGTCGCCGATGCTTCGCCGCATGGAATCACTTTCAAAATTCCAGCATGCTTCTTTTCGTAGTCCAAAAAACCTAAGGAAATGGGTGTACCTGCTTGCTTAGCAATTTGATAAAAGCCGGTTTTCCATTTCTCCACACGCTTTCTCGTGCCTTCTGCGGGTACCATCAATGTCATGTTTATATCTGACCGTAGCAATTCTGCGGCATGATCTACTAAATTATTTCTTTTACTCCTATTGACACCAATGGCTCCCATCCATTTGAAAAATCCAAAGAAATACCATCGGGTATAAAAGTCTTTGATAAAGAACTTCAAGGGTAGACGCATGAGCCAAAAAGTACCTACAGCATAGACTAAGTCGTAATTAGAGGTGTGCGGCGCAGCAATCATTACCGAATTTTGCGCGGCTTTTATGTCTTCCTGCGTTGCCACAAGTTTCCAGCCGCTTATGAAGAAAACAAATCGCGCGATGAGGTATTTCATATCAATAGATTCAAGTTGACAAAGATACGCCTTCGAACCATGCTTCTGGAAACCCTACTAGATAGACTTTGGTGGTGGCTCGGGTCATTGCAGTGTAGAGCCATTTGTAGTAGATGGGCGAGGGACCGTCGGGGAGATAGGGGTGTTCGACAACAACGTGTTCCCATTGCCCGCCTTGACTTTTATGACAAGTGATCACATAGCTAAACTTAACCTGAAGTGCATTAAAGTATGGGTCGTTTTTCACGGATTCGTAAATTTTACCCTTCGAGCCGCGATACGAATATTTAGCCGTCATTTGCTCATACAAACTGTTACTTTGGGCACCACTCAAAGCGGGACTCTCACTCTCTAAGGCACTGAGGTTTAAAATTACATCTATGGCATCTTGCTTAGGGTAATCAACGAATACCACGGTAGCTTCGCAGAAGGTGAAGCCGTAACGTTCATGTATGTTTCGAATGCTTCTTATTTCGCCAATTTCTCCATTGGCTACAAAGCCCATTTGGCTAGATTCCGGCAGCCAGAAGTAATTGTTTTTAACCACCATGAATTGGTCACCGGCAGAAATGCGTTCCTCTTGGAATTTTATTCTGCCACGAATACCTTGATTGTACTGGTTGGCTTTCTTATTGCTACGCACTACCATGGTGTTGCCGCTACTGTCGCCGGTGTAGAGTTGTTCGAAAATCTCTTGCAGTTGGTAGCCGTCTTCTACTCGAATTAAATCGCCGCCGGATTCAAAAACAGGTAAATCGCTAGAATCGGCCTCAATCAATTTTCGGAGCATGGTCGCGTTTTTTAGGATAAAGCTGTCTAATGCCTGTCGAGTAACCTCGCGTAAGGTGTGCTCAGTTGCGGGAAGTCCCATTTGATTCGCGAAGAATTCGGACGAAAGTGCGGGACTCTCTGGCTGACCAACAGGCGGTAATTGTGCAGGGTCACCCACTAGAATAAGATGATTTGAGGGGTCCTCAAAAACGTATTGCAGTAAATCTTCTAGTAAAGATTGGTCACCAAGCGAACGATCGCGCTGTGTGCTGATCAATCCAGCCTCATCCACGATGAAGGTGGTGTTCTTATTGGGGTTATTTGCCAAAACAAACGTTGCAGCCCCGCCAGAACTCACTTTAGGCCGGTAAAGGCTCCGGTGAATGGTATTTGCGGGATAGCCGGTTGCCCCGCTCAATACCTTTGCGGCACGACCCGTTGGGGCCATCAACTTCACTTTCCGTGTATGCTTTTTATGCACGGCGACCACACTTTTTAAAAGCGTTGTCTTTCCAGTTCCGGCATATCCTTTAACAATCATAACCTCGGGTTGGATTCGACGAATACTGAGGTATACAGCTAATTTCCGCAGTAATTGGTCCTGATCGTCGGTTGGATCGAAAGCAAAAAAGCCTTTCAGATCGGCATATGTATGTTGAGGTGATTGCAATTAAAAATTATTGTAGTTTTGGGCCATAATTGTTGATTTAGACCCATGAATTCAAAGGTACAACTAGGAATTAAAGTAGTTCTCATCCTTCTCTCGACGTACTTCACGTACCGTATTTACAATAGCATCATGCAACCTATTAAATTCCAGCGCATTGAGCGCGTGAGAATTTGTGATGTTACCGAGAAATTGGAAAACATTCGCGAAGCGCAATTGGCCTATAAGTCTGAAAATGGCGCATACTGTTCAGACATCAATGAATTAGTTGCTTTCGTCGATACGGGTGTGATTAACATCATCGAGCGAAAAGATACAAGCTTCATGTACTACGATAAGATCTACCAGAAGGAAATGAACAAGGATTCTGTAATCATGCGTGTGCTCGGTCAAGAGCCAGTTGCTGTGCAGTTGTTCGGTGAAGGGTTCAATGCGCAATCGCTGTTGAGAATCCCGGGAACGGATAGTTTATTTTCAATGAACTCGGGTAAGATTAACAAAAATGCGGTAGATCTTGCTACATTTGAAGTAAGTGCACCATATGCAACCGTATTTGCTGACGTGGCGGATGATTTTCCGCAAGCATTCAATAAAGTGGCGAACCAAGCTTTAACTATTGGCTCATTAACAGAACCTACCATCAGTGGTAACTACGAAAACACTTACTGTAAGTCAGAATAACTTAGATCCAGCTTTCGAAAATGCGAAAGCGGGTGAAAGCACATTGTCCATCCTGTACCAACAGGATGGACTTTCTTTTTTGGTACGTCATACCAGCACCCGTCAAGTCTATCTTTTTGGTTTTCACCCTCGTCAATCCTGGGGGGCAGATCCTATATCAGAGGTACTTGCCGGTTTTCCAGAGCTGCCCGGTGAAGTGCTTTATGCAGTAGAAGCCCCACACACGGTGCTCATTCCAGAGATCATGAGCAGCGCTGAGGTACCGGCGTGGACGACTACGGTGTTAGGACAGAAGGCAAACTTTATGGACCTAAGTTCAACTAATGCCATGACGTTTTTGTCCTACCTGAATGAAACGGACATCAGTTTGAGTCAAAGCGATACATTGGTCTGCAGGCATAATTGGGCCGTTCAACTGGAACGATTAAAACCCTCTGCCCATCCCAAACTTTGGGTGCATGTTTATGCCGATAGTGTTCAAATTTTCGCATCCTCATCAAACAAATGGCAAGTCATCAATAGCTTTCCGTGCAGCAATGAATCAGAATTATTGTATCATTTAGGCAATGTCTCTGAGCAGTTGAATTGGGACCGAGCAACAACAGAAGTAGAGTTAAGCGGATATTCAGCACGTGCTTACAAACCTGTTATAGAGCCCTATTTTTCGGGAGTTCAATTGTTTAAACCCCAGCAATGGGCAAAGATCAGCTCCGCTTTAGCTGATTTTGATGCCGTCGCTTTTGCCAACCTCCTCCGTTTATGAGAATCGTGAGTGGAAAATGGCGAAGCAAAAGAATCACAGCCCCAAAGAACCTGCCAACTAGACCGACGACCGACTTTGCAAAGGAGAGTCTCTTTAATGTCTTAAATAATCGTTTCGATTTTGAAGAAATCCGTGTTTTAGATTTATTTTCTGGAACGGGTAATATAGACCGACGACCGACTTTGCAAAGGAGAGTCTCTTTAATGTCTTAAATAATCGTTTCGATTTTGAAGAAATCCGTGTTTTAGATTTATTTTCTGGAACGGGTAATATCAGCTACGAATTTGCTTCTCGCGGCACCGTTGATCTCACAGCCGTTGATCAGAATAGAAATTGTGCCCGATTCATTACGGCTACATCAGATGCGCTAGACGCTGGAATTCATGTGGTTCAAGCAGATGCACTCCAGTATGTCCGACGCGCCTCTACCAGTTTCGATCTCATTTTTGCGGATCCGCCTTACGACTGGGAGCACCACGAGAGTCTTGTGAAATCAATCTTAGACATTGGATTGCTTAGTGAAGGGGGGGAGGCCGTCATAGAACACAGCAATCAAACTGATCTGAGTAACCTACCAGGGTTCTTCGCGCACCGTAAGTACGGTCATGTCAACTTTAGTTTTTTCTCAAGGCCGCAAGATGTAGCGGCAGAAGATTAATGTGCGCTTAAAAAAGCAACCAATTTTTTCATAGCCAAGCCTCTGTGCGAGATCTCGTTTTTCGTTGCTGCATCCATTTCCGCAAAAGTGCCGGAAAATCCATCGGGAGAAAAGATAGGATCGTAACCAAAACCTTTTACACCTGAACGCACGGACGTTATTTCGCCTTGCACCGTTCCTTCGAAAAGAAACTCTTCACCCTTCAGCACTAAGGCAACTGCAGTTCTGAAACGCGCTTTACGATTTTTTACACCTTTAAGCTCGTTGAGGACCTTGTCCATATTTGCATCAGGGTACACCTGAACGCACGGACGTTATTTCGCCCTGCACGGTTCCTTCGAAAAGATATTCTTCACCCTGGAGCACTAAGGCAACTGCAGTCCTGAAACGCGCTTTACGGTTCTTTACACCGTTAAGTTCGGTGAGGACCTTGTCCATATTTGCATCAGGGCTTTTTGCTTGTCCAGCATAGCGCGCACTGAAAACACCAGGGGCATTATTTAAAGCTTCAATTTCTAATCCAGTATCGTCAGAGAAACAAGACAGACCGTGTTTTTCCCAAACCGCTCGGGCTTTGATCCACGCGTTACCTTCTAAGGTTAATGCAGTTTCTTCGATTTCTTCATGATCCCCGAGGTCGTTTAAACCAATTACCTCGTAATCCGGTGACAATAATTCACGAACCTCTTGTAACTTACCCAAGTTATGTGTCGCAAAGACCAATTTCATATGCCGCTTATTTAGATGAACAAAGTTACACCTATAATTCGCCTCGCGGGTCCCGTTTCCGCTATTCTTACTGCCGCTTTTGGTGGGTTTCTACCTCAGTATTGGCTTCTCGGTGTGGCCTTATGGATGCTTATTTGGTGGATTACCGAGACTGTGCATTTAGGCGTAACCGCACTACTCCCTTTAGTTTTGTTTCCTGCCTTGGAAATTGCTGGCGCAAAATCGTTAGCAGCCTACTATGCGCATCCGCTGGTTTATTTGTTCTTTGGCGGTTTTGTATTGGCCTTAGCTTTGGAAAAGACAGGCCTTCATTACCGAATCGCACTTTGGATCTTGCTAAAAACAGGTACTAAAGACCATCAATTGCTCGCGGGTTTCATGTTAGCGACGGCCTTTATGTCCATGTGGATTTCTAATACGGCTACGGCCATAATGATGTTGCCTATCGCGACCAGTGTGGTTGCGGTTTTAGAACCTCAACAACGCGAGAAATTATCGCGGCCCATCCTTCTGAGCGTAGCTTGGGCAGCAAATATTGGTGGTATGGCTACGTTGATTGGTACCCCGCCAAATATGATTTTCGCGGGTTTCATGAGCGAACAATTAAACAAACAAATTGGCTTTGTCGAATGGCTCCCTATTGGGCTTTCCGCCAGTATTCTTCTTGGTTTGGTTGCCTACGCAATTCTCAAACGGGGATTGGTAAGATCGGACCTTTCCCTAGAAGAGGAAAGGCGAACACAGGATTGGTTGCGAGAGGAATGGGGACGATTGGGTGCATTATCATCCGCGCAACGCCGTGTTGCTGCAATATTCACGCTCACCGCCGTGTTATGGATTATTCGTCCGTATTTAGGTAAATGGTTACCCTTCGTTCAATGGTCAGATACAGGCATCGCGCTAGTGGCCGCATTACTCTTGTTTTCCGTCACAGATGGCGTAAAAGACAGCTTGTTAAAATGGGAGGACACGAAAGCACTTCCTTGGGGAATTTTGCTCTTGTTCGGTGGTGGTTTGGCATTAGCAGGTACGCTGCAAGGAAGCCCATGGTTTGTGTTATTGGGCGAGCAATTACAATCCTTGCAGGGAATCCCCTTCGCAGCTTGGCTTTTTGTAATGGCTTTGCTTGGCGTCTTTGCAACAGAGTTACTGAGTAACATGGCTCTCGTGAGCGCGCTACTCCCGCTAGTATACTCTCTTGCGCTAGCCTTAGGGCTCGATTTTTATACCTTAAGTCTGCCGTTGGTTTTAGGCGCGAGTTGTGCATTCATGTTGCCTATGGCAACTCCACCAAACGCAATAGTTTTCTCCACTGGAAACTTGAGCATGCCGTATATGATTTACCGAGGCGTTGCCCTAAATCTACTTTCCGTTGTGTTGCTATTTGCGTTGACCTTGCTGTACCAATTTATGGGCTAACAATCTGATCTGGTTTAGAAAGCACTTTTTTAGGCAGGTGCTCTTTGATCAAAGCACCCATGGCTTCAATCCATTCTACCTTTAGTTGCGTGCGCGCAAACAGCAAACTGATTTCACGACCGGGTGTAGGCGTGGCGATTGGCTTTACACTGGGCTTGTATTTATCATGTAGGTCAATAGCTGTCAGGTAGGGCAGTAAAGTCATCCCCATTCCTCTATGGGCCAATTTCACCAAGGTATCAAAGTTGCCACTCTCCATTTGTAAACCTTGGCTTTCCTGTGAATTGGCCTGGCATAGTTTCAATACGCTATTCCTAAAGCAGTGCCCCTCGTTTAAGAGCAGTAAATCTTTCACATTAATTTCTGAGGCCAATAAAAATTTATCGTCCTTCATCGGGTGGTAATTGGGAACAAAAGCCATAAAAGGCTCCCAGTACAAGGGCTGTTCTACAATGCCTTTTTCATTTAAAGGCGTCGCTGCGATGCCTACATCGATCTGATCCTTGCGCAAGGCATCGATCATATCTTCAGTTTTGAGCTCTTCAACTTTCAGAACGATGTTTGGAAATTTCGCTTTAAACTCTGGTATAAAACGAGGCAACAAGCTTGGGGCAACTGTGGGAATGACACCTAAGCTCAATGTGCCTTCATAAGAGCCTTTAATGCGTTTGGCCATACTCTCCAACACGGCGCTTTCGTGCAATATTTTTCGCGCTTGTTCAATGAGACGTTCACCCAGAGGGGTAGGTACAATGGGGTGTTTAGACCGGTCAAAAATGAGAATATCCAATTCCTCTTCAAGCTTTTGAATTTGCATACTTAACGTGGGTTGTGTCACAAAGCAAGCTTCCGCCGCTTTAGCAAAATGTCGGTGGTTGTCAACAGCCACGATGTATTTGAATTGCGTTATAGTCATTTCCTATTATATTTATTCTGTGATAGAAAACAAAGATATCACACCTTTTTGCCTTCCGCAAGGATCTTGAACTACATTTAGTGAATGACCATTACGGATTTAAAAAAGGCTTTTGAACAACCCTTGCCGGGCATTAAGGGGCACCAATTATTGATGCCGTCTTATAGAAATGCACTTAGACTCGAAGCTGTACAAGCAAAAAGTCCACGACGAGCAGGTGTACTCGTGCATCTCTTTGAAGGAGCACAAGGACTCGAAGTACTACTTATGAAGCGTCCAGTTTATGAAGGTAACCACAGTGGTCAAATCAGTTTTCCAGGCGGCGGCTATGAGGAAGGCGACGGATCGTTACAAGGAACGGCCTACAGAGAAGCTTTTGAAGAAGTAGGTCTGTGCAAGGAGGATTTGCTTTCAATCGGGGCATTGAGTTGGCTTTATATTCCGCCTTCGAATTTTTATGTAGAACCCTATGTGACCTACAGCGAGCAATGTCCGGAATTGGTTTTAGAAGAGAAAGAAGTGGCCTATACACTCTCCATTCCTCTGTCCAAGATTTGCGACCGCTCTTTGCTGCGAGATACGGAAGTCATGACAAAATATGGTGCTTTAAAAGTTCCGGCCTTTCACTGGGAGGGAGATGTGATTTGGGGTGCGACAGCAATGATCTTGGGTGAGTTAAGCGCTCTGTTTTCTTAGCACTATATTTGCCGTCCTGAAACTTCATATTCATGTTTTTAAATCCGTTCAAGCGCGACAGCTTTGGTTACAATCTGCTCATTAAGCGGACCGTGATTTTTGTGTTTGGTTTGATCACTTGGTACCGATTTTTTCGTATCAATAGCATGAGAATCGTGGGCGCTGATAAATTGCGCGATCTTCCTCAGCAAGGCGTGCTGTTTGTTTCGAATCATCAAACCTATTTCGCCGATGTGAGTGCGATGTACCAGGTATTTAATGCTGCAGAAAACAAGCGCTACAATAGCGTTCCTTTCTTAACACTTTTCCGCCCAAAACTGAATGTGTATTTTATTGCTGCTGCGGAGACCATGAAAAAAGGGATTTTACCAAAGCTCATGCAGTATGCAGGCAGTGTAAGTATAAAACGCACCTGGCGTGAGGCAGGAAAGAATGTGAATCGGTCCGTTGATCCCAAGGATATTGAAAACATAAAACGCGCCATGGAATCCGGGTGGACCATTACCTTTCCTCAAGGAACGACAAGGCCTTTCGTTAAGGGAAGAAGAGGTACGGTACATTTGATCAAGGAATTGAAGCCAGTTGTTGTTCCAGTAGTGATAGACGGCTTTAGAAGAGCCTTCGACAAAACGGGTTTGTTTGTGAAGAGTAATGGTAACTTGTTAAACGTTACCTTTAAGGAACCTTTGAAATTGGACTTTTCGAAATCCAATGATGAACTGTTAGATGAAATCATGGTTGCTATAGAACAAGCACCGGAGTTTTTGAAAATAAAAGACGAATGAAAAAAGTAATCGCTTTATTAGCACTTTCAACGCTGTTCGCAGCCTGCGAAGACCCCATTCCTGTTGTAGATCCAACAGCGCTGGACAATAGAAATATCTACATCCGTGCCTATAAATATTTTGATGGCGCCATTATCGATAGAAATACCGTTTATGAGATAAATGGGGATTTGATCAAATTTGACCACATTTACGTCACCCTCAGTGGCGCTCGTTTTGTGAGTTACGATGATCAGGATACTACGTATACGGAAAGTGACTTGACGATGATTGATCTTATTGGTAATTCGGAAGTGAAGTTGGCAAACTTACCAGCAGGCAACTACAATGGTAGTCTAGAGTATACCATAGGACTGGACAGTTCGCGTGCCTTTACGGCTCCTGATCAATTGGACGCAACAAATCCGTTGAGCAAAGGATTGGTTTGGAATGGCAGTGATATTGGTCACAGCTTCTTTCAGATGGAAGGTCGCATTTTTAATCCGGCGGATACCGTTTTTACGACGCCTGAGGCCACCTTCAATTGGCGTTTTGCTACACCGGATTTAGCAGTGTTGAAAAGCGAAAAAAGAAACTTTAATGTTGCCTCTAATAAGGATGTATTTATTGTAATGGATATTGATGTAGATAATTTTTTCCTAGGCTTGACGCCTTCATCAACCAACATTATCAATAGCGATCCAGCGGATGCAACGGATTACGATTTAGCGAAAATTTTGAGAGATAACGTAAATAGTGAATTTGTATTTAAACTGTAAACGCTCTTAACATGCGATTGTCGCTCCTCGCCATTCTGCCGCTAGCCTTCCTATTTAGTTCGTGTGGGAACGGTTCAGAACAAGTAACCTTAGAAATTAACCTGGTGCACAATGGTATTCCCTTTGAAGTGGGTGAGACGTTGTATAAAGGGGATACGGCGATCAAATTTGAATTGATTCATTTCTATCTAAGCGAGATTGCGCTGGGTGCTGAGGTGAAGGAATCAGTTGTTTTTGTGAATGCTCAAGATAGTGCTTCCATGCATTACACGCTTCCGCTGTCAAAAAAAGTGGACCAATTCAGTTTTGGCATGGGTGTAGATTCTCTCAACAACATGCAGGATCCCACTTCTTTTGATTCGAATCATCCGCTTTCTAGTGCTAATGCGATGTATTGGTCTTGGGCAACCATGTACCGTTTCTTTAAAATTGACGGAAGGGTAAATGCTACAGGGTCATTAGGCGTTGATGACCAGCTTTTGGCTTGGCACACGGGTAAGAATGCATTGTATCGAACCAAAGAAACCAACATTAACATCAAGCCGGGTGCACATTTAGTACTGACCTTCGATATCGCAGGGCTCTATTCCGGGGTGAGTCTCGCAACGGAGACCATGACGCATTCTATGGTGGACGATTATGCGATTGCTGTGAAATTATCGGACAACCTACCGGCGGCATTTAGCCTTTCTGTACAGTAAGTCTGAAGGTTTTTTACCCCTTTAATCAACGAAAAAGAATGCTGATTTTCATTCCTCCCAAAATGGCAGGCGCAGCATTTTTAGAATCAATAAGCCGGTACTCTCCAGTAAATATTCCTGAGACAGGGTCAAATTCTTCTACGTAATCAGAGGTTCTACGTTGCTTTTGACGAATGGCACCACCAATGAACCAATCTACAATCATACGCTCAGATGGACGGCTTTGGTAGCCTATTGTAAACCCGAAGTCGGTCCAATTGAAGCCTTCGCTCACCGTGGTATCTATACCCGCAGGTGTCGTCGTGTAAAAATCCTGCGCGTAGTTTCTATGGCCCATGGTATATGAAATATAGTAGCCGTCTTCGAAAGCATTTCCTTCTGGAAAAAATTTCACGTTCACATTCCCGCTGTAGCCTAATTTACTTTGCGTTTGTCCGTCTTGGCGCAGGCTGTAACCGCGAATAGCCTCCTCTGTGATGTTGAATGTGGTCACACCAATACCCGCCTCGGCACTCATATAATCTGAGATTTTATATTCGTAAGCAATAGGCACATCCCCAGCTAGCATCGCTGTTGGGCTGAGTTTAATTGCATGGTTGTAGCGGCTGTAATACAAGCTACCGCTTAACGGTAAGGATGTTGATGGACTTTGAGAGCTTATCGTTCCTGCCCCTTGCGCTGTATTTAGGTTGCGCTTGCGCACAATCACGGTCTGTGCATCGGTGCTTAAGGACCATGCTAGTACGGCGATGAGGCTGTAAATAAATCTCTTCATATGATTAAAATCTAGTAGGGGTGATGTATCTTGACTTCACAGTCAAATTACAAAAAATGTTCACCCCAAGCTTATGCTAAGTTTAAAAAAAGGCGTTTTTACGCTATTTCTATCTGTTCTCATGATAACCGGTGCCTGGGCACAAGGTTCATTTCCAGTTTTAGAGTGGAGTCCAGAGTATTCAGCGCGTTCTGCAAAATTTGATCGCTTGCTTCAGGTCGGGGATAAAGGTTTTTACACCTATAAAACAGCGAATGCTTCCTTGTTGGGTTCGTCGCGCGATGAATATTTCGCCTATTACAATCGTTACGACTTGGGTGAAAATTGGCTTGTTAAAAATGCACGTTGGGAATGGAAGGGTAGACGTGTTGACTTCAAAACTAGTGTGATTATAGGGGAAACGCAGTACCTCTTTTACGAAAGCTACGATCGACAAGCAGACCAACGTTATTTGCTGTGTCGCACCTTAGATTCTAATGCCACGCTAAGCGAAGTTAAGGTGATGGAAGTACTGGATAGTCGTCGAAGAGCGCGCGGTGATTTTGACATACAATTGTCTAAGGACCGCTCGAAGATTGCGATTTTCACGAATCCGCCTTACGAGCGGAATTCCACAGAGCAGAGAACTTTTACATCCGAATTTTTGATACTGCGCTCGAAGAGCTTTGGAATGCAGATGTCGAATTGTCCTACCGCGATAGAAACTTTGGGATAATGGATTTTGAGGTTTCAAACGCGGGAGAGGTATTCATATTAAGTTACTACGACAACAGCCCAAATATTACATTGATAAATAATCGCGATTTGGACTACAAGCTCATGAAGGTTACGGACCATAGTGGTGTAAGTGATGTAGTCGAGTTTGATTTGGGACTTCAAGATATTAGTGTTCAAAGCTTAGGCATAGAGTGTGATCTCGTGGACGGTCAAATGGCTATTTCTGGATTTTACGGCAAGCGGAATCTTTGGGATATGGACGGGGCCTTGTATTTGGCTTTTGATCAGGCTGCTGGCGAAGTGGTTTCTTCAAATTTGAACCAATTCGCACCTGATTTTGTCGCGCAATTCAATAAATATCGGGCTAAGCGCGGTAAAGGCATTCGTAGAAATTTTGTATTCCGCCAGTTCGAAGCGCGGCCAGATGGTGGTGCTTATGTGGTGGCTGAAGATTATGAAGTCGTGGTGAGAACCACCCAAGGACCGCGCGGTCAGACCACCACCAACTATTATTACTACTACAATGATATTATCGTTTTAAGCATGTGGCTGAAGATTATGAAGTCGTGGTGAGAACTACCCAAGGACCGCGCGGTCAGACCACCACCAACTATTATTACTACTATAATGATATTATCGTTTTAAGCATCAACAAGTCGGGTGATGTTGATTGGTACGCACACATTCCAAAGAAGCAGACGTCCATGAACGACGGCGGCTATTTCTTGGGCTACACTATGTTATTGAACCAAGAAGGCCTGCATTTCCTGTACAATGATCACCGCAAGAATGCGAAACGTTGGGGCAAGAAGAACTTGAAGCGCATTACCAATGCGAAAGCGGGCAATCTTGTGATGGTTACATTGGGTCATGATGCGTCCATGCGATACAATGTGCTGAATCGAAACACGCGTCAGAAATTCCGTGTCGCACCGCGTCAATCTAGATTAGCAAATGACGGCTATGACGGCGCGGTCCTATTATCTTTGCGCGGATCTAAAATCCGATTTGGTAATTTATACTTTGAAGATTAAAAAATGAATATTCACTTCATAGCCATTGGAGGCAGCGCCATGCATAATTTGGCCATTGCGCTCCACAATGGTGGACACATCATAACAGGTTCTGACGATCAGATATTTGAGCCTTCACGCGGGCGATTAGCTCTTAAAGGTTTATTGCCAGAGG
>Ga0209307_1001582_pt1 | contig 14086 bp, 24 predicted proteins | sample COGITO_mtgs_1105_FD_185519 | JGI IMG/M metagenome (GOLD analysis project Ga0209307, IMG submission 185519) | Pelagic marine microbial communities from North Sea - COGITO_mtgs_110530 (SPAdes) (version 2) | ecosystem: Environmental > Aquatic > Marine > Epipelagic ... | reverse complement strand
CGTGCGCCTCAAAGGATGCCATAAACTCCTGACGGAATGAGAAGGCTGACATAGAGCCTTTAGCTGCTTCAATCTCTTCAGGATCAAGTAACGGGTTATCGTAGCTAGTGAAGTGATAGCCCTTGAACGTAGCGTCCTCAGATATACTAGCGTACTGGTACAGATCATAGAAGTGGTTACGACCCATAGGTGTACCAATGAACAACGCCTCACCCTTCTGATCCGCCAGTGCAGGGCGTAGGATTTGCTCCCACACCTCTGGCTTCATGTCTGCGTACTCGTCCATACACAGGAACTTCAAGCTAACACCACGCATGGTCTCAGGTCTGTCAGCGCCCTTCAGAGAGATGGTGCAGCCATTGACTAGCTTAATCTGTAGGTTGTTAACGTGTGCTGACGCTATAACGTCATGGCCTAGTTCCAGCAGCAACTGCCACATAATGTCTCTGGCCTGACCCTGTGTAGGGGCAACGTAGAACACCTGACCTTTCTTCTCAGACAACGCACTGATGATTAACCGCCAAGCAGCTAGTCTACTCTTACCTGTACGTCTACCAGCAGCCACTACTTTAAATCGTGTAGTGTCTTCCCAGACTTCTTGCTGCCAAGGTAACAGCTCAACCGCTAAATCAGTCAAGAGATTCCTTAAAAGTCTTAGCTGTTTTTGCTTTTTGCTCTTTGTCGTTTACAATCTTTTTAAACAAGTTAGACTTAAACGCGCCTATCTTGTCGTATTCTGTATTAACGTCACTTAAACTTGTTTTAATATAATCTGTTATGTTTTGATCAGTAGGGTTGTTAATAATGTTTTCTGTAATGCTATTACTTTTTTTAAGTAGTCTACGAGCCTCTTCAACATCGTCTTCTGAAAAAGCTCTGTCTATCTGTGACTCTAAACTTTTAATCTCTTCTTTTGCTATATAATTAACAGCGGTAGAAACATCGTCCATGTTTTGAGCACTTCTTATGTCTAAAACACGTTGACTTACTTCTTGTGCGTTTTTTGAACCAAACTTTGTAAAAGCTAAATAAGCATCTATACTATCGTCAGACTTAGCTTTTTTATAGAGACTCCTATCCTTTTCTAACTGATGACTATATTCGTGCGCCCATGTAGCAGGAGTAGCTCCTTTAGCTCCTATTACGTTGACTGTGCCTGGTTCTGCTGGAAGCATAATCTCATCGCCTCCAGCGCCAAAACTAGCTGCGGATATATAACGATTTGCAGCTTCTGAAGGGGTTGAAAAACCCAAGAGTCCTGATTGAGAACCTTCAGGCAAAGAATGATAACGAGCAATACTAGGATCAATAGGGCCTTCGTATCCTGTGTAAGGAGCAATAGCCATCTGAAACTCTATGTCTGCCATCTGCAAACCTTGCAAGACATTATTATAGTCTAGCCCTGTTTGTCGAGATATACGAAGTGCTTTCTCTTCGTTAGTTAGTTTTGCCATATCAGTACGTCCACATTACAGGAGACTCATTACCGTCAAGGTCGCGGATGTCAACATGCACAAAGCTACTAGCAACTCCAATTCCTGAAAAGCCCATCTTGATAGCCTCTTGAACAATCCTAAACCGTTGTGTACCGTCATTGACTTTAATATCTGCTGCGATGCCTTGGGCATGAGTTCCGGGTGTCTCCTTCTTTGCTTCTATGGGGTGGTCTACTGATCTGTAGCCACTTGTAATAACGAAGGGGAAACCACATCTAGCACGTAACAAATCTAACTTCAGCAACAGCCTGTCACTAATCTCATTCTCGCCAGTGTACTGACAAGCAAACTCTTCCCTAGTAAAGTAATCTAAGTCTTGATTTATATCATACATCTGTGTAGTCCCCTTCAATGGGTTCTTCGCCGCCAGAGATAACAGTGGTTTCTCCTCCAACACCTGTAATGGAGATGTTGATGGCACTCTTGCCTCCACTGGCCTTATCCTTCTCAAAATAACTAACAGGCAACAACCTGTCCATGCAAAGCTTCCATGCTGCTGCTTGATTCTTGTGGTCATCATCTAACGCGGCATTGAGGATACTGTCTAACACCTTCCTACTCTTAGGCGATGCTAACATCCTAGCTTTATAGTCATTGATTATGGAAGCGTCACCTTTAGGTCTTCCTACGCCTCTACGACTGCCTTTAGTAACAGCCTTAACATCTGCCTTCTTAGGTCTTCCTATCTTTGCCACTGAGTTGCCTCTACTGAGATTCTAGTCTATAGAGACTGAACAGAGTTGCTTTCTAACCCTTTAGGAATACCTGTAGGACAACTACTAGTAGTTAACCTTTCAGACCTCCTATAGGGCACTAAAGCGATATTAAAGCAACTCTTTTCAATCTATATAGTTATTATAGCATACTTTTTAGCAAATGTCAAGCTATTTCATAGGTTATTTACTGTTAATGTTCTTCCCTGTTCCTTTACAGGCGGATTCTCAGCCATAACAGCGTCTCCGCAGTCGCCCGCTATAGCCTTTTGTTATCAACAACTTAGACTTTATAGCTATATGTTATAACTAGGCTGCTTTTTAGTCTAATTTAGCCCTATTTTGTATCTGAGCGGGTACAGTAACAATCTCCGCAGCTACGCACCCTCCCCCGTCCCCTCTAGCATACCCACCTCAGTCTGTAAAGCCTGGAGTGTGACCAGTATAGGCTGATCAGTCACCATAGATTCTGTACAGTGAAGAGAGAGTGTGCTAGTGGGTACTGCTCAGGACTCTTACCACTGTGCCACCACCCCGTCAATGCTTTGCAGGTTTATAGCTGTGACTCAATAGCCTGGTCTGGTCATGTTAATGTTTGACTCCCCAGGTTCTTTGTAGTATTCGCGCACGCCCGCTCCTTATACTATGGCAGCAATACAGTTATGCTATTAGGTTATATGCTTATAACTAATTGGTCTTAATCTGGCTTGCTTTTATATTGACTCTATACTTGGCTAGGCTATACTGAACCCATCAAGACAACAAACAACACGGGAATAAAACAATGAACAAACGACGCAAAGCAGCACAACACAAAGCAGCAATAAAGAGCGCAGCGTTACATATAGCAGCACTGGCAGCCTTTGGCCTATGGGCTGTAGGCGCTCAGCTAATGATACAAGGGGCACTGTAATGATTAAGTCTATCGAATACAAATACGGCACTGCTGGTGTACTATATAGGGAAGGCAGCGCAAGGCCTTACCAGATAACAATAGCCCCATTAAACGATTTAGACTTACCGTTGCGCATGGTATCCTTTAAAACTGTGGAGGCGGTTATCAATAGGCTGAATGCTGATTGGGAACTTAAGCAGGAACTATTTATTGATAGATACAACCAATAGGAACTACTACAATGGATAATCAACGTCAAATTGAGATAAACAGGGCTCACGCCTACCTAGAGGGTAAGATTCTGGAGCGTACACGAAAGCGACTCGACAGAGTATACTACTGCACGTTAACACTGGCAGCTATTACTATATGGGGCGGCCTAATTATTTATATTAATTCAATCTGGAGCGTATAAGATGGACTACATAAAAAACGATTACGAATTACAGCAACTTGCCCTTAGCATTGCGCTGGAGGCTATTGAGGAAGTTAAACAGCACGGCGGCGACCATTACGAGCTAATCGACCAAGCTGCTGCTAGTAGTGAGCACGCCATATATACATACAAGGCCATCATGCTCTGCGCTAACTGCTGCACCGATGATGCGGAGGCAATGCTGGACGATAACAGCTACAGATTCGACTCATTCGCACACCATGCCAGCATATTGGCAGAGGTTACAATAGCCAGCGCAGCATTGCAGGCACTATACGAATTACAAGCGGAGGCGGCAGCATGAAAATTAATATTGAGATAAAAGACGGCGGATTAATCCATATCTGGGAGGGATCAGGGGCGCAGATAATGGTATCGAAAGAAGAAACAAAAACCCTGACCTCCTTTACCTCAGTAGACGATGCAATCAGCGCCTTGTATTTAGCTGGGCACAAAACAGCCGCGAGAAAGCTACACGCCGTAAATAAGGAGGCGGCAGACCATTGGCAGCGCCTGCGCGCAGACTATCCAGCTATTGAGCGCAGAGTCTAAATATTCCCCGTAGTAGTCCAACCTTTGCCCAGTGTAACAGCTGGGCTTTTTTATGCGCGCAGCTAATATAAGGCGATTTAAGGCCCTGCAATGCCACCCAGTACCCTAGTATATATTTATAGCTAATCGCAGCCAGGCGGCTTTATATGGCCCTGTAGGGCTATAGCTAGTAGTTGCTAGTAGTTGTTACGCCATAGACTCGCTATTGCTGGTGCTATAACCGCCATAGTCCCTATGAGGACCGCAGAGAGAGGGCGAACCTGTTTCCCGTAATAGAGAGACTACAGAGAGAGAGAGAGAGAGAGAGAGGCATAGCCCTATGGATACCATTCTTGAGAGAGCTATAACGTGACCAGAACCTGGTATTGGGTCACACTACAGGGCTATAGAGTATTGAACTATTGAGAGAGAGAGACTCTAATACTCTGAACATTAACCAATAGAGAAGAAATAATGGATTTTGCAGATATAGAGAATGATCAGCTTCGCACTGAGGCTATAGAGCGCTATGTTGTATGGATTGAAAGCTTACCCTACAGAGTAGGTAGAGCTGAGCAGGATAGCATCAGAGAGACTATAATTAACGATTTGGAGAACTAACAATGAACGTATTCACTGGCCAGAATGACCTGTTACACGGTGATGAGCATTTAGAGGAACTAGAGGACTGGGAGCTGCGAGAGAGATTCTTTAGCGCCCTGAGAGACCTAACAGAGGCAGCAGACACTGTAGAGAAACTAAAAAGCCCTAAGTGGACTCCGTACCCTGAAGATATTGAGGCGCTAGAGGACACTTTAGAGGAGCTGAAGTACTCTTTAAAGTAGAACTACTAGCAGTTATTGCTATAGGAGGGCTGTTTTGTTACTATATAGTCCAGAGGGTAGCATAAATTTTAACAATTGACAAACAGGAATTTAAAATGTTTAGAGAATATATGTTAAAGGGTACAATGAACCCAGAAGTTCAGGCAGTGTTTAAAGCTGCCGCAGATATTAGTAATGGTGTTTTCTCACTGAAGGAGGCTGCAAATTTCTACAAAGTGCATCCAGCGGTGATTGTTCAGTTTATTGCAGAGAGCACAGAGTATGATATGATATTCAGCAAGAGAGGCGATGATGATTCTAACTAGTAGAGACCAGTTGGTGTTACAAGGCAAACGTGTTAAAGTTGTAGGGAGTTACAACATACCAGAAGAGAGAACGAACTACTGTAAGCATCCAGAGCAGACAGACTGGACTAAACCCTGCCCAATATGTAAGCGCAGGATTCGTGTAATAGCAAAGAATATGGAGAGTAGAAGACCATGGTTATCTTAGGACGCAGCTTAACAATAGAGTATAGACTGGGCGTAGGCTTTGATCTGGAGTTTCCAGACAGTAGGCCAGTGTGGGTGTTTAACAGCTTTACAGACAGCATAGAGGTAATGCCTTTTCAGGGTGTTATCTTACATCTACCACTTTGCCTAGTCAGCTTTGGCAGAGTATATGAGGAGATTTTTGAATGACTGAAACAACCCATCAACCCTGCCCAGACTGTGGCAGTAGCGATGCGCTACAGGTGAACAAGAATAGCACCTATTGCCATAGCTGCGCCACATATACAAAGACTGAGGGAGGCTATCAGCCTGTAGAGATACCGTATGATGAACAACCTAAACCAAAGCCCAGCTTTAGTGCTGTAGAGAATATGCTGACTACTGGTAAGTATCAGAGCATTGTATCCAGAGGACTCACCACCGCCACAGTGAAGCATTACGGCATCCTAGAGACCCCAGACAGAACCTATTTCAGCTATCACAACCCTGACAATGCTTTAGTGCCTATTGCGGCTAAAATACGGCTACCAGACAAGCAGCACAGCATTGTAGGAGACTGGAAAGGCGCTGGACTATTCGGTCAGCATTTGTTCTCTGCTGGCTCTGCCAAGTATGTCACCATCACTGAGGGAGAGTTTGACGCTGCTGCAAGCTACCAGATGCAAGGGAGCAAGTACCCAGTAGTGTCAGTCTGTAATGGCGCTAGCGGCGCTCTAAAGGACTGTAAGGCAGCCTACGAGTGGCTAGACAGCTTCGATGCCATTGTCATCTCTATGGACTCTGATGAACCTGGACAGAAGGCTGCGAGAGAGATTGCAGAGCTGTTTGGTGGTAAATCAGCCATTATGAAGAACCCACCAGAGTACAAGGATGCCTGCGACTATCTAGCCGCTAATGACTCCAAAGCCTACATTGCTGCCTTCTGGGGAGCAGAGAAGTTTGTACCTGATGGTATCATCAATGGCGCTAGTCTCTGGGATGAAGTGAACAGGCCAGTGGAGAAGTCTGCTGTAATGTACCCTTGGGAGAGCCTGAACAAGCTAACCTATGGCATCAGAGAGGCTGAGCTAGTCACCATCACAGCAGGCTCTGGGCTAGGCAAGTCACAGTTTGTCAGAGAGATAGTGTGGCATATCCTGAAGCACTCTGAGGATAACATAGGCTTACTATTCCTAGAAGAGAACGCACGTAAGACTGCGCTGTCTCTAATGTCTCTGGCGGTTAACAAGCCCTTGCACCTACCTGACGTAGAAAGCACTGAGGAGGAACGCTGGGAGGCTTTCGAGGCCACTATGGGTACTCAGAGGCTGTTTATGTTCGACCACTTCGGCTCCACCAGCATAGACAACATCATAGCCCGTTGCCGCTACATGGCTAAGGCGCTGGACACCAAGTACCTGTTCCTAGACCACGTTAGTATTGTTGTGTCTGCACAGAGCAATGGTGACGAGAGAAAGGCGCTGGACGAGATATGCACAAAGCTGCGTATGTTGGTTCAAGAGACTGGTATCACACTGTTTATGGTGAGCCACCTGAAGAGACCTGATGGCAAAGGCCACGAGGAAGGAGCTGCTAGTAGCCTGTCACAGCTCAGAGGCTCTGCATCCATTGCACAGCTCTCAGACATGGTGATAGGACTAGAGAGGAACGGCCAGGCTGAAGACCCAATAGAAAGGAATACTACCAATGTCAGAGTGCTGAAGAACCGTTTTTGCGGCACTACAGGGCCTGCTGGCGGGTTGTTGTTTGACCAGAAAACAGGTAGGATGGTAGAAGTTAAGGAAGAGGGTTTGTAATGAGATGCATAGCGTGTAACAAGAATTTATCGGACTTTGAGTCTACAAGGAAATCTGCTGAGAGTGGAGAGTTTTTAGATTTGTGCAATGATTGCTTCTTTTACACTGAGGATGACATTGCTACCATTGACAGAGATGATCTGAGAAGTGAATCTGACACAGTATTGGAGAGCCAAGAATATGAGCAAGATTGGAACTTGGGTAATGACAGTTCAGGAGAGTAAGGCTGAACTGAGCAGACTAAACCCTTTCGACAAACACAGTAATAAAGCAAACGCAGCGAGGCAGTATTATGTTGAATACAGTAACAACAGACCAAAGAGTGATAGCGTGGTTCAGTTGCGGAGCAGCTAGTGCAGCCGCTACCTATTTGGCTAGACATAAGTACAAAACTCCTAACTTTGAGGCTGTCTACTGTAGAGTAGCGGAGGAGCATAGGGATAATTTTAGATTTTTAAACGACTTCTCCAGTAAGTTTACGTTACCAATAAAAATAATTGGCGACTCCTCTGCTGAGTTTTCTATTTACAAGGTTTTTGAACAAAGGAAGTTTATCAAAGGGCCTCTAGGTGCTCCTTGTACTATGATATTAAAGAAAGATGTAAGGAAAAAATATCAAAGAGAAGGAGATATACAAGTATTTGGATACACTAGCGAAGAGGAAGATAGGGCAAACAGGTTCATAGACTCCAACAACGATGTTGATGTTGATTTTATTCTGTTAGAAAACAACTGGACTAAGAAAGACTGCCTAGAGTTTGTTAGAGATAACAACATAGAAATACCAGTTATGTACAAACTAGGTTATAACAACAACAATTGTGTTGGTTGCGTTAAAGGTGGTATGGGATACTGGAATCAAATACGAGTAGACTTTCCTGAAGCATTTGATAAGATGGCAAAGCTAGAACGCAAGTTAGGCCACGCTATAAACAAAGACAAGAATGGTGCAGTGTTCTTAGATGTTTTAGCGAGTGATAGAGGAAACTTTAAGAAAGACTTACCCAGTGATTGTGGATTCACTTGCGAGTGGAAACAACAAACATTTAAGTTTTAGAGGCAGTATTATGTTGATTACGCTGGACATAGAAACAAACACCAGCCACGACACTATCTGGATAGTAGTAACTCAGGACGTTGAGACTGGTGAGATGCTAGAGCACTACTCTGCTGAGACTCTGGAGCCTCTGCTTCGTGACTCAGAAGGCGTTATTGGTCACAACATCATAGGCTTCGATGCGCCAGTGCTAGAGAAACAGTGGTCACTACAGATACCTACAGAGAAGCTAAAGGATACGCTAGTGCTAAGTAGGCTCTGGAACCCGTCTCTGGAGGGTGGACATAGCCTGGACTCTTGGGGCAAACGCTTTGGAGACCACAAGATAGAATTCCACGACTATGACGCTGGACTGTCTGATGAGATGGTGGAGTATTGCAGGCAGGACGTAGCCCTAACCACAAGGCTTTACAAGCATTTAACAAACACACTGAATCTAGAGGAGTTTAAACCGCAGTGCGTAGATTTAGAAGAGAAGGTGTACATCATTACGGCTCAGCAGGAGCGCAACGGCTTCATGCTAGACGTAGAAGCAGCTACCACACTCTGGCAAGACATAACACACAAGATGAGGACGATAACATCGGAGCTACAGAAGGTGTTCCCTCCGATAGTGGAGGAACGCTGGAGCGAGAAGACAGGCAAGAGACTGAAGGACAAGGTGACTGAGTTTAACGTAGGCTCTCGTAAGCAGATTGCAGAGAGGCTAGAAGGTGTAGGTGTTAAGTTTAAGTTACAGACTGAGAAGGGAGCTATCATTGTTAATGAGAAGGTGCTGGAAGGCATCGACATCCCTGAAGCTAAGATGATCTACGAGTACCTGATGCTACAGAAGAGAGCAGCACAGATAGACTCTTGGTTAACTCACGAGAAGGACGGCAGGGTACATGGTAGGGTGATTACCAATGGCGCTGTAACAGGCCGTATGACACACCACAGCCCTAACCTAGCTCAAGTACCTTCTGTGTCTGCACCGTATGGTAGAGAGTGTAGATCATTCTGGACTGTGCCTGAGCACCACAAGCTAGTAGGCTGTGATGCCAGTGGCTTAGAGCTGCGTATGCTGGCACACTACATGCGTGATGAGAACTACACCAACGAGATACTTAGCGGTGACATTCATACAGCTAACATGAAAGCAGCAGGACTCACTGACCGCAACCAAGCCAAGACTTTTATCTACGCCTTCCTGTACGGTGCTGGCCCAGCTAAGATAGGTCAGATAGTAGGCGGTGGCTACAAAGAAGGACAACAGCTTACAGATTCCTTCCTACGCAACACACCAGCACTGGCTAGGCTGCGAGAGCGTGTAACTAAGTTCTCGGCAGGCGGTACACTTCCAGGTCTGGACGGTAGACGCTTACGGGTCAGGTCAGAACACGCAGCACTAAACACGCTGCTACAGGGTGCAGGCGCTATAGTGATGAAGCAGGCGCTGGTGTTGATGGCAGAGTCACTAGACACGTACGCTATTCCGTACAAGATAGTAGCTAACGTGCATGACGAGTTTCAGATAGAAGTACCAGAGAATTTTGCTGATGTAGTAGGCAAAGCAGCAGTACGAGCCATCAAGAAAGCAGGAACTGTGTTAGACCTGCGCTGCCCTCTTGATGCTGAATACAACGTAGGTAATAACTGGGCAGAAACGCATTGACAAATGTGTACGAAATATGGTATAATATACATAGATCAGTTGTGATCTAAAACAGCACTTAAACGCAACAATTCAATCAAAGGTGATATTATGAGTGAAGCAAAACCAGTAACAGTAAACGCAGAGATGATGTGGTCTAGCCTACAAGAGGTCAACCGCATGTCAGGTAAGTACCAAGTAGACCTAGCACAGCTATCCTCAGCAGCAGTAGAAGCTCTGGAGATGATGGGCTTGAGTGTACGCAACAAAGAAGGTCAGGGAGACTTTGTAACTGTGAAGTCTAACCATCCTATCCGCGTGTACGACACTGACGGTAAAGAGATTACAGGCATCTTGATAGGTAATGGCTCTAAAGCTAAGGCTGTATTGTCCTACTACGACTGGAAGTCTCCAGCAGGTCAGGCAGGACGTAGCCCTAAGATGTACAAGCTAGTAGTCACTGACTTAATTCCCTATGGCGGCAAGGAAGAGTTTGTCGAAGTAGATATGGAAGAAGCCCTGTGATATTAATTGATGCAGACATTCTAGTCTATCGTGTAGGCTGGTCTTGCAACGAAGAATCTGAGAACACTGCCGTCAGCACCATCGACGGCTTTATCTCTGACATTCTGTTGCAGCTCAACGTAGACGAAGAAACAGACTACTATGTTCTGTATCTCACTGGCAAAGGAAACTTCCGCAAGGAATATGCCGTTACTGCTGAGTACAAAGGAAACCGTAAAGATAAGGCAAAGCCCGTGCATATACAGGCACTACGCCAACACCTTATCGACAAGTGGGCTGCTGTGGTTACTGAAGGAGAAGAGGCAGACGATGCCATAGCCATAGCAGGTACACTACACGGTGATAAAGCCATCATGGTCTCCCTAGACAAGGACTTTGATCAGATTCCAGGTTGGCATTATAACTTTGTAAAGAAGAGTAAATACTATGTTAAGCCAGAGGACGGCTTACGCTTTTTCTACCGCCAGATACTGATGGGTGACAGGATTGACAACATCATAGGTATCAGAGGTATTGGTGAGAAGAAGTCAGAGAAGATTCTCAAGGACTGTGTTACTGAGCAGGAACTTTACGACAAGTGCGTAGAAATGTACGAGGGAGACGAAGACAGAGTGATAGAGAATGGTAGGATGCTCTGGCTACGTAGGTACGAAGGTGAGGTATGGAGTTTCAATGAAACCAAGGAATAACGGAAGATGGACAGAAGCGCGTTTCCGATCCTTTATCGTCTCTGCACTCAGACAAGCTCACGCTAAGTGGGGTGTAAAGCACGATGTAAAGTCAGCGGCTAGGGTAGCTAGAGGGATGTACAAATGTGCCAAGTGTGGTAAAGGCTCTCCAGCTACTCTACCACCGCTAGAAGGAAAGAAACGCAGACGCAACAACGCAGCAGTAGATCACATAGATCCAGTAGTAGACCCAGAAGTAGGCTTTATTGATTGGAACACCTACATAGAGAGAATGTTCATCGAAGCTGAAGGGTATCAGGTACTGTGTCACAAGTGTCACACTGCAAAGACTAACGCAGAGCGTAAGAGGCGAAAGAAATGACTCAGATGAGAGAAACAGCACAAGACAAAGTTCGCGAAGAAAAACTTTTGCGTATAATGTCTGAGCATCTAGGTTGTCATTACTGGCAAAACCCTAACCTTATAAAGTATAGACTAGATGGTTGGTTTTATAAGCCTAAGTTTGAAGGTGACAACAAAGGCTCTATGGTAGGCTGGGCAGAATGTAAATGGTATGGGGATGGTAAGACTGCTTTTTGTGCCTTGAATGTTCCTAAGTATGCGGAGCTTATAAACCTGAGCGAGATGACAGGACTTCCCAGCTATTTTGTTTTTAGAGAGCAAGGAAAATGGGGATACATTGTTCTACATACTGGCTCTAACAAAGCAGCGACATTCTCTGTTATTCAAACAGGAGGAACACCAAAAGGAAGAACTCCAAACCCAGATGACATAGAGCCTTTAATAAAGTTCGACAAATCTTGCATACAGTGGCAAGAAGCTGGAGACAACTAATGACTAAGCATCTAGTAATACCAGACACACAAGTAAAACCTGGAGATAAGGCAGAGCATCTACGCTGGGCTGGAGAATACGCAGCAGAGAAGAAGCCTGACGTTATCGTCCACATTGGTGACCACTGGGACATGCCTAGCCTAAGCAGCTATGACGTAGGCAAGAAGTCCTTTGAAGGTAGGCGCTACATCAACGACATCAACGCAGGCATTAACGCGATGCGTAAGTTCCTAGAGCCTATACAGCGTGAACAAGACAGGCTAAAGCGTAACAAGTGGAAGCAGTGGAATCCTCGTATGGTGTTTACTCTAGGTAATCACGAACACCGTATAGAGAGAGCTATTGAGTCAGACCCTAAGCTGGATGGTCTGCTGAAGTATGATGACTTTATGTTAGAGGAGATGGGCTTTGAAGTTGTACCGTTTTTGGAACCTATTGTCATTGATGACATCGCCTACTGCCACTACTTCACTTCAGGTGTTATGGGCAGGCCAGTTAGCTCTGCTAAGTTAATGCTGGCTAAGAAGTACATGAGCTGCATCATGGGCCACGTACAAGATAGAGACATAGCCTATGCTCGTAAGGCAGACGGCACAAACCTATTAGGACTGTTCTCAGGTATCTACTACCAGCATGACGAGGACTACTTAACGCCACAGACTAACGGAAGCTGGGCAGGTATATGGATGTTGAACGAAGTAGCTAATGGCGGTTGCGATGAACTACCAGTTAGCATAAACTATCTGAGAGATAAGTACGGAGACTGAGATGGCTCTCACTTACTACGACTTACTAGACAAGCTAAAGCTACTAGACGAACTAACACTTATAGAGATATTAGATATAAGCTCAGAAGAGTTAGTAGACGCCTTCAGCGAGAAAGCTAATGATAAACTAGAACAATTGCAAGAGGATTTTAGACATGAGACTCAATGACGCAACACCAGCAGACTGGGATAGAGTACGTAAGCAACACCCAGCAATAGAGAAGACAGGACTAGAGGCATGGATGAAGGCAGCACACGATGAAGATGCAGACCTCTGGGAAGACGAAGAAGAAGACATGGTAGGTGCGCCTAAACACTACAACTCAGGGAACATAGAATGTATTGAAGCTATAGAAGAGTCTATGTCCAGTGTTGCATTCAAAGGCTACCTAAAGGGCAACTGTATGAAGTATCTGTGGCGCTATGACTACAAAGGTAAGCAGGTAGAAGACCTACAGAAAGCTCAGTGGTACTTAAGCAAGCTGACACAAGTAGTGGTGTTTGAGAATGAGGATAACAGCTGATGGACAGACAACCAGTGTTTGAGCTGATACACTATCCAGAGTTCGGAGAAGTAGAGAGGATATGTCCAGCAGTCAAGATAGTCTATACGATATATAACGATGGGTTAACATTATCTGACATGAGAGAGCAGTTTGATTACTTCTTAAGAGCATGCTCCTACCACATACCACCAAATGAGGAATAATAATGGATCAGTACCAACAGTTTATACACAAGAGCCGCTACGCACGATGGCTACCTGAGCAGAAGCGTAGAGAAACATGGGCAGAGACAGTGAACCGCTATGTAGCCTTCTGGGTTGACAGAGGTCAGCTAGACCAGAAGACCAGCAGCAAGATGTTTGATGCTATACATAACATGGACGTTATGCCTAGCATGCGCTGTATGATGACAGCAGGTGAAGCTCTAGACAAAGACAACGTAGCTGGATTTAATTGTAGTTACTTAGCCATTGACTCACCACGTAGCTTTGACGAGTTGATGTACGTGTTGATGTGCGGTACAGGCGTGGGCTTTAGCGTAGAGCGTAACTTCATTACCAAGCTGCCAGTAGTTGCGGAGACCTTTCACAAGACTGACAGTGTTATTGTTGTTAGTGATAGCAAGATAGGCTGGGCCTCTGCATTCCGTGAGCTGATAGCTATGCTGTACGCTGGTAAGATACCTGAGTGGGACATGAGCAGGGTACGACCAGCAGGGGCTAGACTGAAGACCTTTGGCGGACGCGCAAGCGGACATGAACCACTGCTAGACCTGTTCAACTTCTGCGTAGAGATATTCCAGAAGGCCGCAGGACGTAAGCTCACGAGCATTGAGTGCCACGATATAGTGTGTAAGATAGCGGACATTGTAG
>Ga0209307_1001566_pt1 | contig 14181 bp, 15 predicted proteins | sample COGITO_mtgs_1105_FD_185519 | JGI IMG/M metagenome (GOLD analysis project Ga0209307, IMG submission 185519) | Pelagic marine microbial communities from North Sea - COGITO_mtgs_110530 (SPAdes) (version 2) | ecosystem: Environmental > Aquatic > Marine > Epipelagic ... | reverse complement strand
TCTTTTCAGCTCTAATTAGTCGTTTTTCAAGATTTTTAATTCCTTTAACCTGTTTCATTTCTTGAGCTTTTACTGCTCCTAAAAAGGATTTATCTGTGAGCTTAGTCAGCTCATAGAAATGTGAAAAGTTTTCTTTTATTATATTTTTTTGAATGGTTAAATCAATCGTTATTTTAGAATTTTTTCGTAAATAAAGTTGTTTTAAATTAACTGGGTTTTCAAATAAATCAACAATGGACATTTTAAGTTTTTTACACTTTTCTACTTGTTTTTTTGAAACAATTAAAACAGATGATCTAACTGACAAAATAGGAAATGTTATTTTTTTAAAATTAAAATATTCTTTTAGCTGAAGCCAATAGGCTATTTCACTTCCACCACCAACATATGCTAAATTTGGCAAGATAAATTCTTGATAAACTGGTCTTAATAATGCATTAGGGGAAAATCTTTCAGGATGATTATTAACCTCACTAATAATCTCACTCTTAGTAAATGAAATGTTAGTATCTAAAACGCTAAATATATCTCCTCTTTTTTCTATCCTAGCACGTAAATTATCTTTGATATAAAATAAATTAATTTCTCTAGAGTTTACTTGAGGATTGTAAGAGTTTTTAAAAACTGTATTTAATTCATTATTAGTGTTTAGAACATTCTTGTTTAAAGTATTATTTATTAATTCATCAATAATGATTTCAGAAAAAAGTTTTTTCAAATGCTTATTATCTGGCTCTAAAATTAATAACCCATGTTTTCCAAACAAGCTATGAACAAGATTTAAAGTAGCTGAAGATAAATTTTTATGTTTCAAATAAGATGTTTCAAAAAGAGTAATTAATTCTTTATGATCAATAAAATCTAAATGATTTTTCATTTCACTTAAAACATTTTCTAAACCTTTAGTCTTCAATCTTCCTACAGGACCACCATGACTAATGTCCCAACTAAATTGTTTCTTATCATAATTAAAATAATTAATTTCATCAAAATCATGATCTTCAGAAGCCATCCAAAAGACTGGTATAAAATTATATTTTGGATATTTCTTTTTTAATTTTTTACAAATAATAATTGTATCAATAATTTTATAAAAAAAATATAATGGCCCTGTAAATAAATTTAATTGATGGCCGGTTGTAACAGTAAAGGAGTTTTTTAATTTTAAGTCAGCTATAAGTTTAATTTGCAGAGATTTATCTGTAACTGACTCGTATTGTTTCTTAAGCTGGTTACTTAATACTGTTCTAAAATTATCGTTGTAATGATTAATCTTTTCATTTAATTGATTTTTATAATTTTCTATTTTATTAAATCTATTATAAAAAGAGTTTAATTTTTTCTCATCATTTATATAGTCAAGAGTGATATTAGGTAAATGATTTGATATGTTAGAATCTATATAAGACAATCTTTTTTAATAAATATACACTATATGATTAAGATAAAGGGAATCCATATAAATCAAATTCTGTAGAACTTGTAATTTTTAAATTAGTAAAATCTCCAATTTTTAAATAATATTCATTTGCGTCGACTAACACTTCATTATCAACGTCTGGTGAATCATGTTCAGTCCTTCCTACATAAAAAGCTCCTTCTTTTCTGTCAATAACACATTTATATGTTTTGCCAATTTTATTTTGATTTATTTCAAATGATATTTGAGATTGAATATCCATGATTTCATTCATCCTATTAATCTTAATATCTTCAGGAACATCATCAACTAGATTGTAAGCATGTGTGTTTTCTTCATGACTATAAGTAAAACAACCTAATCTATCAAATCTAGTTTCAGAAACCCATTGCTTTAGCTCATCAAATTCCTGTTCTGTTTCACCAGGGTAGCCAACAATTAAAGTTGTCCTAATCGCAATAAGAGGGTTTGTCAATCTAATTTGGTTAATTAAATCAACTATATTTTCTTTTTTTGATCCTCTTCTCATTGATTTCAATATTTTTGTAGAAATATGTTGTAATGGAATATCAATATAATTACAAACTTTTGGTTCGTTTTTAATTACTTCCAACACGTCAACTGGGAAACCATTTGGAAAAGCATAATGAAGTCTAATCCATTCAATACCATTTACCTTGACTAATTCTTTAAGTAAAGAAGATAATTCTCTTTTTTTATAAAGATCTAACCCATAATATGTTAAATCTTGAGCAATTAAAATTAATTCTTTTACACCATTTGCAGCTAATTTGGATGCTTCAGTTACTATGTCTTCAATTGATTTTGATTTATGCTTTCCTCTCATAAGTGGAATTGCACAAAATGAACAAGGCCTATCACAACCTTCTGATATTTTTAAGTATGCATAATTTTTTGGAGTTGTAGTTAACCTTTCACCAACTAATTCATGCTTATAATCAGCTTTTAAAGCTTTTAATAATTTTGGTAAGTCAGTTGTGCCAAAGTATTGATCAACATTTGGGATTTCTTTTTTCAAATCTGGCATATATCTTTCACTCAAACATCCTGTAACAAATAACTTATCAATTATACCATTTTGTTTTTTTGAGGAGTAATCTAAAATAGTGTCGATAGATTCTTGTTTTGCATTATCAATAAAACCACATGTATTTATCACAACTATGTTACCATCCTCTTCGTGTACTACATCTTTATTATTTGCTTTAAGCTGACCCATTAAAACTTCAGAATCATATATGTTTTTTGAGCAACCTAGAGTCACAACATTAATTCTATTTTTTTTTGAATATTTTGTTCTCAATATTTAATATTTATGATTTTTTAAAAAAAGAATCTACAAATTCTTTTTTATCAAAAATTTGTAAATCCTCAACACCCTCTCCAATTCCAATAAATTTAATAGGAATATTGAATTGGTCAGATATTCCCAAAACCACCCCACCTTTTGCTGTACCATCTAATTTAGTAACTGCTAAGGAAGTGATTTCAGTAACATTAGTAAATTGTTTTGCTTGTTCAAAAGCATTTTGACCAGTAGATCCATCAATAACCAATAAAACTTCGTGAGGAGCATTTATGTTTTTCTTCTGAAGCACTCTTTTTATTTTAGAAAGTTCATTCATCAGGTTAGTTTTATTATGTAATCTTCCAGCAGTATCAATTAATACAACGTCAATATTTTTATTTATTGCTGATTCTAATGTGTCGAACGCCACAGAAGCAGGATCACTTCCCATCTCTTGCTTTACCAGCTCAACTCCAACTCTATCAGACCAAACTTGTAACTGATCAATAGCGGCTGCTCTAAAAGTATCAGCAGCTCCAACCATAACTTTTAATCCTATTGACTTATAATAATTTGCCATTTTACCAATAGATGTAGTTTTACCCACACCATTGACTCCAACAACTAAAATAACATGAGGCTTTTCCTTGCTTATGTTGAGAAAATTATCATTTTCAGAATCACAAATAATTTTTATGATTTCTTCTTTGAGAATTAAATCTAGTTCAGAGGAGTTTAGAAATTTATCTTTTGCAACTCTATTTTCTATTTTATCAATTATTTTCAATGTTGTTTTTACACCCACATCAGAGCTTATAAGAATTTCCTCTAAATCATCTAAAACCTGATCATCAACTTTACTCTTTCCTATAACTGCTTTTGAAATTTTATTAAAAAAAGATTCATTGCTTTTTTTTAAACCTAAGTCTAAAGACTCTTTTTTTTCTTTTGTAAATAGTTTTTTAAAAAAATTCATAGACCTAAAGTTATATCAAAGATATTAAAACAAAAAAAGCCACTAATAAGTGACTTTATATTTTAATTAAAAAAATTATTACTTAGACAACCAATTATTAACTAGTTCAGGTGCCATAATTGATTCAACATATGTGTATGCGCCTGTTTTGGGGCTTTTAACCATCTTAATAGCTTTCGATAATCTTTTTGAAGAAGTTTGAAGTGATGCTACAGTTTTTTTTGCCATTTTCTAATTATTTAATTTCTTTGTGTATTGTATTTTTTTTCAAAATAGGATTGAATTTCTTAATTTCTAACCTATCAGGTGTGTTTTTCTTGTTTTTTGTAGTAATGTATCTTGATGTACCTGGAAGACCAGAATTTTTGTGTTCGGTACATTCTAAAATTACTTGTACTCTATTTCCTTTCTTAGCCATGATAATATAATTAAGCTCTATTAATTTTTGATTCTTTTAAAACAGCAGAAATACCTTTTTTGTTTATAGTTTTTAAAACAGATGTAGAAACTTTCAATGTAATCCACTTTCCTTCTTCAGGAATAAAAAATCTCTTTTTTATCAAATTAGGCTCAAATCTTCTTTTGGTTTTATTCATTGCTTTAGAAACGTTGTTTCCAACCAAAACTTTTTTACCAGAAATTTCACAAACTTTAGACATAACTATGTTATTTTTTAAACAGGGTGCAAATTAACAACAATTTTCTTCTTTTGCCAAATTTTTTATCACCCCTTTAACAATTCATTAAACAAAAGTTCTAAAGCTTTGTTTACAGATTTTTTAATATTTTTTTCTCTATTATTTCCGAAATTAAATTTATATGATTTAGTTTCAATTGGAGTGGCAATTGATATATATATTAATCCTATATCTTTTTTTGAATCTCCTTTTGTAGGGCCGGCATTACCTGTCGTAGAAATAGAATAATCAGAATCTAAAAGTTTCTTAACATTATTTGCCATTTCATTTGCAACTTGAGAACTCACTACAGAAAAATCATTAATTATCCCTTCATCTAGTTTTAACAAATCTTTTTTTACATTAGTATCATAAGCTACAACTGAACCTTTAAAATATTCAGAGGCACCCGGAACAGATGAAATTCTCGAAGATATTAATCCTCCAGTAAAACTTTCAGCTGTAGATAATGTTTTATTAGATTTAGCTAAAATTTTTCCTATCTCTAATTCTATAGAATTTACTGACTCAAAGCCTATTATGATTTTGCCTAAAATATTATAAAGCTCAGAAATATAAAGATCCAATTGATCCTCTAATTTCTTTTTATCATTTCCCTTACATGAAATTCTCAATCTAACTCTTCCAAGATTTGGCAAATAGGCTAACTTAAAATTTTTGTCTAATTTTTGTTCAAAATCCTTTAATTGATTTGCAATTGTACTTTCTCCTACACCATATGTCATTAAGGTTTTTTTAAGAATTACAGGACATTCAAATTCTTTACTTAACAAAGGTAATACAGAAGATGTGATCATGGATTTCATTTCATAAGGAACTCCAGGTAAAGAAATAAATAAAGTATTATCCTTAATCATGGCCATACCAGCTGCAGTTCCAAATTTATTTTCTATAAGTTTTGCTTTAGAAGGAACTAAAGCTTGAGCTCTATTTAAGTTATTAATGGGATTATTAACAAATTTTTTAAATAAATTTTCTATGTGAATAAGTAAATTTTCATTGTGAACTAACTTATCATTAAAAAATTCACAGAAGACTTCTTTTGTAATATCATCATTAGTCGGTCCTAGTCCGCCAGTTGTAATTACAATATCAAATTTATTTAATGAATTATCTAATGCATTAAAGATTGAACTCTTTTCATCACTAATTGAAAGAATTTCATTTACCTCAATTCCTATATTAATCAATTGTTTTGAAATAAATGTAGAGTTTGTATCTACTATTTGCCCAATTAATATTTCATCTCCAATAGTAATAATTTTAGTACTAATCATTATTTAATATTTACATTGAAAACATTTTTATTTTCTATAAAACCTTCAAATAAATCATTTTCAAAAACTCTATTTACTCCAGACGGAGTGCCAGTAAAAATCACATCACCTATTTTTAAAGTAAAAAATCTAGATATTTCTGAAACGAGCTCGTCAAAACTCCAAAGCATCTCAGAGGTATTACCTACCTGAGCATTATAACCGTTTTTCTTTAATGAAAAATTTAAATTATTAATATCGTTAAACTCGTTTTTGTCAATCCACTCTCCTATTAAAGCTGAACCATCAAATGCTTTAGATTTTTCCCAGGGTAATCCTTTTATTTTAAGTTCATTTTGAATATCTCTTGCTGTAAAGTCAATTCCCAAACTTATTTTGTTATAATATTTATGTGCAAACTTTTTATCAATTGATTTTCCAAGCTTACATATTTTTAATATTACCTCTGATTCGTAATGAACATCTTTTGAATAATCAGGAATAAAAAAGGGTTGGTTTTTTAAAATAACAGAACTATCTGGTTTTATAAATATTACAGGTGAAATAGGTCTTTCATTATTAAGCTCCTCAATATGTTTTCGATAATTTCTTCCAATACAAATTATTTTCATATTATAATTTATTGTTAAGCTTACTTAGCCTTAACTTGGTTAATGTTTTTTTGGTATACATCGGGAAATCTGCATTTAACAACCAACCAAAATAACCTGGTTCATTTTCAATTATAAAATCTACAGATTTACCTTTATGCTTTCCAAAAGAAAAGCAAGGGATATTATTTTGATCGTATATAATAAAACCTGCCAAGTCAACTGATTTATTTCTACTTGAAAAACTTGATAAAAAATCAACATTATTTTCAAGATTATTATAAAGTTTAATTTGTGCTTCTAAAACCTCGTAGGTAGCCTGAGTATCAGCTTTAGATGAGTGAGCATCAATTAATTCTTTTTCACAATAAAACTTATAAGCTGCGCCTAAAGTTCTTTTTTCCATTTTATGAAAAATGTTCTGGACATCAATACATTTAACATTTTCTAAACTAAAATCTATATCAAATCTTAAAAATTCTTCAGCTAATAATGGAATATCAAACTTATTAGAGTTAAAGCCTGCTAAATCACAATTTTGAATCATTTCCTTAACCTGAGGACCAATAATTTTAAAAGTTGGTTCATTAACTACCATTTCATTAGTGATTCCATGTATGTTAGAAACTTCTTTGGAAATATTAACTTCAGGATTAACTAACCATGTTCTTGACTCCTTATTTCCGTTTTGAAAAATTTTTAAAACAGAAACTTCTACTATCCTGTCTTTTGAAATATTAATTCCAGTTGTTTCTAAATCAAAAAAACAAATAGGCTTAGATAGGTTTAAATTCATGTATTAAAAATTAAATTGAAATTTTACTATCCCATCCTTCAATAAGTTCTTTTATTCTTTTAATAAACAATCCTCCCTTAGCACCATTTACTATTCTATGATCAAAGCTGTGAGATAAAATAATTTTATATCTAATTCCTATAAAATCTCCTTTTTCTGTTTCAATTACTGATGGTTTTTTATTAATTGCTCCAAAGGCTAAAATACCAACTTGAGGTTGATTAATAATTGGTGTACCCATTAAGGTATCAAAAACTCCAACATTACTTATAGTGTAAGTTCCATCTTTAACCTCATCAGGTTCTAAATTTCCATTTCTAGAACGTTTAGCCAAATCATTAACTTTTTTGACTAAACCTAAAAGGCTAAACTGATCAGCATTTTTAATAACAGGAACGATTAAATTTCCATCACTTAGAGCAGTAGCCATACCAATATTAATTGATTTCTTCTTTATAATATTATAATCATCAAGACTTATATTAAGCATTGGAAATTCTCTTAAAACTTGAGCTACGATTTGAATAAAAATTGGAGTAAAGGTTATTTTTTCGTTTTCTCTTTCAAAAAAGATATGTTTATTTTTTTCTCTCCAATTCCATAAATTAGTTATATCAGCCTCAATAAAAGCTTGGACATGAGCAGATTTTTCTTTACTGGAAATCATATGGTCAGAAATAAGTTTTTCCATTCTACTCATTTCTATAATTTCATCTGATAACTCATTACTATAAGTGTTCTGAGATGTTTTTGTTGAATTATTAGAATTTGAAATATAAGTTAAAAGATCATTTTTGGTAACTCTACCATTTTTTCCAGAGCCAATTATATTTTCTAATTCATTTAATGAAACACCTTCTTGTTTTGAGATGTTTTTAACAAGAGGAGAATAAATCCTAGATGATTCGTTAGAAATATTTTTATCAATTAACTCATCTCCTTTCTCAATAAAATCTATTGGTTCAGAATTATTATTTTTTATAGTTTTTAACTTTTCAATAGATTTTCTTTTTTCAGGAATCTCTATTTTTTTAATAGTAGACACATCTAAATCAGTTTCTATTATAGCAATTGGATCTCCAACTTTTACAATATCATTAACATCACATAATTTTTTAAATAAGATTCCTGAAAATTCACTAGGAACTTCTGAATCTACCTTGTCAGTAGCAATTTCAACTATAAGATCATCTTCGTTAATTTTATCACCTTCATTTTTAAGCCACCCTGTGATAGTAGCTTCATCAACACTTTCTCCCATCCGAGGCAAAACTATCTCTATCTTGTTAGACATAAATGTTAATTATATTAATACAAAAATATCAAATTATAATTTGATAAATTAATTCTTTATTAAAATGTTTAAAATATTAGATTTTTATTGAATTCTCAAAAGGAATTCTTTTAATAATACTTCTTCCAAGTGTAACTTCGTCTGTATATTCAAGTTCATTACCAACAGAAACTCCTCTTGCGATAGTTGTTATTTTTAAATCTAAATCTTGAATTTGTTTAAAAATATAGAAGTTAGTAGTATCACCTTCCATTGTTGCACTCAGTGCAAAAATAAGTTCTGATATGTTTTCAGATTTTATTTTTTCAATTAATGATGATATATTTAACTGGTTGGGTCCAATTCCTTCAATTGGCGATATTTTACCTCCTAAAACATGATAAACCCCGTTAAACTGGCCTGTACTTTCGATTGCCATTACATCTCTAATATCTTCTACTACACAGATAATCGATTTATTTCTTTTTATATTAGAACAAATTTCACATAATTCTAAATCAGAAATATTATGACAATTTTTACATAAAATAATTCCTTCAACTAAGTCTATTAATGATTTAGATAATTGAACAGTCTGTGAATTTGGTTGATTTAGTAAAAACAAAACAAGCCTTAAAGCAGTTCTTTTACCAATTCCAGGCAATCTAGACATTTCATTAACTGCATTTTCAAGTAATTTTGAAGAAAAATTCATTGTGTAAATATACTACTACATTTTATAAGAACCATAAATTAGTATATTTGAATAATAACCTTTAAGATGCAATCATCAATTATTATTTTAGTTATAATACTCTATTTTTTTGGACTTTTCATTGTCTCAAGCTTAACAACTGGAAACAACGATAATTCAACTTTTTTTTCGGCAAATAAAGAGTCTCCTTGGTACTTAGTAGCATTTGGAATGGTTGGGGCCTCATTGTCTGGAATAACCTTCATTTCAGTTCCTGGCGATGTTGGGACATCTCAATTTACATATTTTCAAGTCGTTCTAGGTTATCTTTTCGGATATTTTGTAGTAGCACTTTTATTATTACCAATATATTACAAACTAAACCTGACTTCAATATATGAATATTTAAAAATTAGATTTGGGAAAGTTAGTCATAAAACTGGCGCTTTTTTCTTTTTTATTTCAAGAATAACTGGAGCCTGCTTTAGATTATATTTAGTAGCAATAGTATTACAACAATTTGTCTTCAATGAATTAAATATTCCATTTGAATTTACAGTTGTAATTTCAGTTTTACTAATATGGATTTATACATTTAGGGGTGGGATTAAAACTATTGTTTGGACTGACACGCTTCAAACTACTTTTATGTTAATATCGGTTTTACTATCCATTTATTTAATTACTAAAAGCTTAGATTGGTCTTTAATCGATTTTATAAACTCAGACGAGTTAAAATCATATTCAAATATTTTTGTTACAGAAAGTTTTTTAGAAAAAAATCATTTTTTTAAATCTTTTATTGGTGGAATGTTCATTACAATATGTATGACTGGTCTTGATCAAGATATGATGCAAAAAAATTTAACATGTAAATCACTAAAAGAAGCTCAAAAGAATATGATAATATTTAGTGTAGTTTTAGTTATTGTTACATTTTTATTTCTACTTCTGGGAGCTTTATTATTTATTTATTCTTCAAAATTTAATATTGGAATACCAGAACTTAATGGAAGTGTAAACAGTGATTTATTGTTTCCTGAAATTGCTTTGAATAGTGGTTTAGGAAACTTGATTGGAATAACTTTTTTACTTGGTTTAATTGCTGCAGCATATAGTAGTGCTGATAGTGCTTTAACCTCCCTAACAACTTCATATTGTGTTGATTTTGCTGACTTTAAAGATAAAAGCATTGAATATCAAATTAAAATAAGAAAAAGGACACATATAATTATGAGCCTAGTTCTAATTGTAGTGATTATTATTTTTAAAAATTATTTAACTACAAGCGTTATAGACGGTCTATTAATTTTGGCAGGTTATACCTACGGACCTTTGCTTGGATTATTTGCATTTGGTATTTTTACAAATTATAAAATTCATGATAAATACGTTTGGATCGTTACATCATTATCTGTTTTCATTATGATTTTTATAGGAAATTTAGATCCTCAGTATTTGGGTGGATATAAAATAGGATATGAATTACTTCCAATAAATGGATTACTAACTTTTATTGGTCTAATATTGATTCGTAGAAAGTAATACTAAAGTACAAGCTTCAATATAATCGATAGATTCATTTTTTAATAGTAAATAAAACTCTTCGTTTTCAGTTCCGGGGTTAAAAATCACTCTTTTAGGATTTAAAGAGATGACATAATCATAATAATCTCTTTGTCTTACACTATTTAAATATAATGTGATGGTATGAATATTATTAAAACTAATAAAATCTTTTTCTATTAAAACTTTATCAATAGTTCCGGTTTTTGAACCAATAGCCTTGACATTAACATTGTTTAAAAGCAGTCTTTTTACTGCCATATTTGAATAGCGATCAGGATTTAAAGAAGCACCTAGTACTAAAGTTTTTTTTACCATCTTATAATAACAGATCCCCAAGTGAATCCTGCTCCAAAAGCAGCAAGAATTACCAAGTCGTTATCTTTAATTTTACCTAGTTCCCAAGCCTCTGTAAGAGCTATTATAACAGATGCAGCTGTAGTATTGCCATACTTCATGATATTATTGTACACTTTATTATCAGGTAATTGAAATTTCCTTTGTATAAATTGTGATATACGTAAATTTGCCTGATGAGGAATTAGAATATCAATATTTTCACTCTTTAAATTATTTGCTTTTAAACCATCTACTATAGCTTCAGAAAAACGAGTCACTGCGTTTTTAAAAACAAATTTTCCGTTCATATATGGATAGTAGGATTGATCATCTGGATCATTTTCTTTTAATATTTGAGGAACCCATCTACCAGTGTGAGGGCCATCCATCATTAACTCTCTAGCATGTTTACCCTCAGAATAAAGATGAGAAGATAATATTCCTTTTCCACTTTCTTCACTTCTAGATAAAACTGCAGCTCCTGCCCCATCTCCAAAAATAACTGTAACTCCTCGACCTCTTGTTGATTTATCTAATCCGCCAGAATGATTTTCAGATCCAATTACTAAAATATTCTTATACATGCCCGTTTTTATGAACTGATCAGCAACAGAAATTGCATAGATAAAACCAGAACATTGATTACGAACATCTAAAGCACCAATTGTTGGCATATCTAACATTTCTTGAACACGAACTCCTCCTCCAGGAAAATACATGTCAGGACTTAGAGTAGCAAATACGATGAAATCAATATCATCTTTTTTTAAACCAGATCTCTCAATTGCTATTTTTGAAGCTTTTACAGCCATAGTGGATGTAGTGTCATCCGTTTTAGGATCTATCCATCTTCGTTCCTTAATACCTGTTCTTTCTTGAATCCATTCATCTGTAGTGTCAATTATTTTTGATAAATCATTATTAGTTATAATATTGTCAGGAACATAATAACCAAGACCGCTAATTTTTGAGTTATACATGATTAAGAATTAAGATTCTAAATTAAATATAGAGAATTGTAGCTATTAAAACACAAATTAATGTCAATTTGTCATTCAAGATTGTTTGGTATATCATTTGATCTTATAATTTAAAATTATAATTATGTCTAAAGGTAAAATTAACGTATCAGTTGAAAACATTTTTCCACTTATAAAAAAGTTCTTATACAGTGATCACGAAATATTTTTAAGAGAATTAATTTCTAATGCGACAGATGCAACTTTAAAATTAAAACATCTGAGTAGTATTGGGGAAAACAAAATAGATATTGGAAATCCATTTATTGAAATTAAAATTGATAAAAAAGGAAAGAAATTACATATTATTGATCAAGGTCTTGGAATGTCATCTGAGGAAGTTAAAAAATATATCAATCAAGTTGCTTTTTCTGGAGCTGAAGAATTTTTAGATAAATACAAAGATAGCGCAAAAGACAGCGGAATAATTGGCCATTTTGGTTTAGGTTTTTATTCAGCTTTTATGGTTGCAGAAAAGGTTGAGATAATCACAAAATCTTATCAAGACAAACCTGCAGCTCATTGGATTTGTGATGGATCACCTGAGTATACACTTAAAAAGAGTGATAAAAAAGAAAGAGGGTCTGAAATAATTTTACATATAGACAAAGATTCAAAAGAGTTTTTAGAAGAAAGCCGAATCAAAACACTCTTAACAAAATATAATAAATTCATGCCTGTACCAATTAAATTTGGCACCAAAGAAATTACAAAAAAGGTTGGAGAGGGAGATGATCAAAAAGAAGTAAAAGAAGTTGTTGATGATATTATCAATAACCCTAATCCTGCTTGGACTAAGACACCTTCAGATTTAGATGATCAATCTTATAAAGATTTTTATAGAGAATTATATCCAATGCAGTTTGAAGAACCATTATTCAACATTCATTTAAATGTAGATTATCCTTTTAATCTTACTGGAATTTTATATTTTCCAAAAATTTCGAACGACATAAACATGCAAAAAGATAAAATTCAACTTTATCAAAATCAAGTTTTTGTCACTGACAATGTTGAAGGAATTGTGCCCGAATTTTTAACTTTACTTAGGGGAGTTATAGATTCTCCAGACATACCACTAAACGTGTCTAGAAGTTATCTTCAAGCTGATGGTGCAGTTAAAAAAATAAGTAATTATATTACTAGAAAAGTTGCTGATAAATTAAGTTCATTATATAAAAAAGACAGAAAAGGATTTGAAGAAAAATGGAACGACATCAAGGTTGTAATTGAATACGGAATGTTAAGTGAAGATAAGTTTTTTGAAAAAGCACAAAAATTTGCTTTATATCCAACTGTAAATAATGATTATTTTACTTTTGATGAATTAAAAGATGAAATATCTAAAGCTCAAACTGATAAAGACGGAAACCTTGTAATTCTATACACTTCAAACGTTAATGAGCAACATTCATATGTTGAGTCAGCTAAAGCTAAAGGTTACGAAGTCCTTTTATTAGATTCTCCGATAATTAGTCATTTAATTCAAAAAATAGAAACTTCGAATGAAAAATTAAATTTCACTAGAGTTGACTCTGATGTTATTGAAAAATTAATTAAAAAGGATGAAAAAGAAGTTTCTAAGCTAGACGATAAAGAAAAGGAAAAATTAAAAACAATAATTGAAGAAGTAGTTCCAAAAGAAAAATACACAGTTCAGATTGAAGCCACTGATAGCAGTTCTCCGCCTTTTGTAATAACTGTACCAGAATTTATGAGAAGAATGAAAGAAATGCAGCAAAGTGGTGGAAATGGAATGTTCGGAAATATGCCTGAAATGTATAATTTGAACATAAATGTCAATAATTCAATATGTTCTGAAATATTAAACTCTAAAGGAAAAGCAAAAAAAGAAAGGTTAATTAATCAATCATTAGATTTAGCAAAACTTTCTCAAAACCTTTTGAAAGGAGAAGAACTTACATCTTTTATAAAAAGAAGTCTAGATTTGATAAAATAACATAATACCAAAAATTTGAGTTAAAATCATGAGAGAAATAAGCAAAAAAGAGATGATTATCTTGAAAAAGATAAAACTTCAAAAAGGACTTTGGTTAGGAATTTTTCTTATGATTGGAATTGTTACAGGAGCTATAACTGAAAACATTGGGTTATGCCTTCCTATAGGAATATGCTTTGGAGTAGTAATTGAGCTTATGCAGAACAAATATTAACTCACAAATAATGAAAAAAATAAATTTATATATATTAAGTTTTTTTTACA
>Ga0209307_1001515_pt1 | contig 14431 bp, 26 predicted proteins | sample COGITO_mtgs_1105_FD_185519 | JGI IMG/M metagenome (GOLD analysis project Ga0209307, IMG submission 185519) | Pelagic marine microbial communities from North Sea - COGITO_mtgs_110530 (SPAdes) (version 2) | ecosystem: Environmental > Aquatic > Marine > Epipelagic ... | reverse complement strand
GCAAGCAAGGATTCCCGTTGCGCCTTTGCCGTTGCAAGCGACGTGGGTTTCATATTGAGGCGAACAATCGCGCCAGATTCGTTGTGGGTTGTGGCCAAAGAGTAGGTATTTTTCATGGGGTAAGTTCCTGTGGTTGCTTGGATTGACTCCATAAGATAGCGCCTTAACGCTACCCAAGGAATCAACCTTTGTGTGCCCATACGTTGAAAGTGAACGGGCGACCCGTTGCGATTGCCTTGTCATAAGCCGCATACTGAGCCGACTCCGAGAAGAAAGGTCCGGCTACTTGGCAATTGTCGGTGTACACCAGAATAACAGAGTCGGCGTGCTCGGCAGGATTATTTGCAATTGAGCAGACGTTGAGGAAAGAATTGAGTTTCATTGGGTAGATTCCTTTTTGGTTGGGTTACTTGGGGTCGCGCTCAGAAAGCACCTTAAACGGAAGTTCCTGATACATGTAAACGTGACCAGAGCCGCTTGCGCAAGCCTTGTCAAAAAATGCCTTGGCATCGGCCTGAGTCTTATACATATTTTTAACATTGCACGCGGTAACAAAGAAAAGCATTTTAAACCTCTGGGTTGTAGCAAAGCCGTTGTGGCCTAGCTCTTGTGAAAAGGTATATACAACGATTCCCGCACTGGCAAGCCCTTATTTTAGAAAAAGTCCGGTGACGATCTATAGGCCAGCACCGGTGACGATCTATAGGCCAGCACCGGTGACGATCTATAGGCCAGCACCGGTGACGATCTATAGGCCAGCACCGGTGATCATCTATAGGCCAGCACCGGTGATCATCTATAGGGATAAAAAACTTTAGATTGGTGCTTGCAATGCGTGGAATCCTGTGCAATAAAAGAATCAACAAAAAGTCGCAATAGCGCCGCGTGGGGTCACCAGCACTCGCCAGAAGATCCGACCCTGCGCGATAGAAACTTTGTGACATAAATACAACACTGTTATAGTGTAACACCCTTGGGTGAACCAAAAGCATGTCTAATCACCAGCACCCCACTAGGGGAATTAGAGACCCCACTAGGGGAATTAGAGACCCCACTAGGGGAATTAGAGACCCCACTAGGGGAATTAGAGACCCCACTAGGGGAATTAGAGACCCCATAGGGGAATTACAGAGACTTGAAAGGGATGATATGGAAACGAAAGAATTTATCGATCAAAAGTGGGTTAAAGAAGAAATTAGTAAGCGTATTGCTTATTACCCAGACACGGGATTGCTTGTGTGGAAACCTCGAAAGAGTCCTAAGTTTAACGATAAGTTTGCAGGTAAAGTTGTAGGAAGTACCGAAAAAATGGCTGACGGATACATATACTACGGTGTGGCGATGGAGATTAAAGGGCGAAAGATAAACATCCCTACGGGTCGTATAGCTTGGTTGCTACAAACAGGTGAATGGCCTAAACACACTATTGACCACAAGAATAGGGACTCTACGAACAATAAGTGGTTAAACCTAAGAGATGTCACCCAAAAAGTAAATAATAGCAACAAAAGAGAGTATAATAAAGGTTTCTCTAAAGGTATAAAGTTTTCTGAAGATCGTTTTTGGGGAGTTTTTGTTGGCGGGAAATACTTTAAGAGTTCTAACTGTTTTGGTAAAGCCCTTAAAATTAGGGAACAAGGTCGCAAAGAACTTGGATTGGAGCCTATGCTACCTAAGCTGTTACCCAGAGAAACTAAATAAACTATTGACACCAACCTAAGAATCGCTTAAACAGTTTGTAGTTAAAGAGCAAAAGGAAATACTAGATGATAAACAAAGACTTTGATGTGCTGCAAGATATTGTAGATGCTGTAAAGGCACAAGAGGAAGATACTGGACTGGCTTATGCTTGTGCCACAGGTACGCTACACGGGGCTTTCTTGGGTACACTTATCCGGTTGAGTGTCACACACCCTGAGGTGTACGAAGAGGAGCTACAGAGCCTCAGGAAGGTACTAGAGAGTGTTAATGCTAAGAAGGGCGAGTGATGTTTGATCCTACCGAGTGGCGCGTAGACGCTTCCAAGCACCCGAAGGGGCAAAGTGTGAGCATGAATCCATCTGGCGTCACAGTCACGCACCTACCAAGCGGCACGTCCGCAACTGTCGATCTGTCCAGCCAGTACCTCAACCGCCACATTGCAGTTGAGATGATTGAGTGGGCGCTGACATACGACAAGAAACCAAGCGTGTTTAAATCAAAGGAGGACGACTAATGTCGCACTATAAGGATGTAAACGGAGAATAAGTAGTTTATGTAGTTTGTAATAGAGAAAACAAAAGAGGGACTAAGATGAGACAGTTTGAACCTAAACCCAATAAAGTAGTCAAGCGCGGTAGCGACCCTTTGGGAGACTATTGGCAAGTATTTTATGAGTGGAGTATAGGAGGTAAAGAGTTTTCTTTTGGTAGCCAAAGGATTATGCAAGAACTGTTACCTGAAGATAAGTATGTAGGTGAAATATCAGAAGTTGTGTTTGAGCATGTTGACTATATGATTGCTTCTTACTGCTCACAAGTCGATATGATAACCACAGCAGATGGTGGGTGGACTGTAAAAACTGTAAAACGAAGTAATAACGGCCTGTATCAAGAGAAGATAAAAACTTTCTACGAATTTAATGAAGCTGTTGCTTTCGTAAAAGGGGTGAAGTACCCCGTGCTCACTGGAGCAAATTACAATGTGGAAACAGAGGAGAATGACTAATGACTAACCTAATCCCAGTGCAAGAAGTTAAGAAGAAGCTACGTCAGATTGGACCCATGAAAGGTTTTAAGGTAGTATTCCTCAAGAAGTCAGGTGAGGTAAGGACTATTGTAGGTAGCATGGGTGTACCTAAGACCCCTAACGAAGACTTTAAGTCTGCTGTACCTCTGATCGAAGAAGAGACTGGGCAGTACCGTAGTTTTTCTCTTGACAGTGTCATAGAATTGGCTGTAGTGTAACTTAAGAATTAACAAAGGAGAATAACTAATGACTGATGTAGATGGTAACAAATACGCAATTGACCAGCACCTATACTCACTAGAAGAGGTTGTATCAGCGGGGGATATTTTAGACAAACTCTCAAACCTAGACGTTATGTACTTTGCTGAAGAGTGGGACATTTACATTAAGGATGACAAGGGTGAATGGGTAGACGAAGGCTTTGAGAGCCTTTTGGTAAAGATAGAAGAGAACCTTGATACCTTTATAGTTGACTACTATGGGTGATGGCCCTAATGAGGATGACCCTTGTGACGATTGGTCTAAAGAAAAGATGCCAAATACACCACCAAAGGAGAGTAAGCCATGATTACACCTCAACTATTGTGCTTAGCTACAGCGATATTCTTTGAGGCTAGAGGGGAGCCTATCGACGGACAAGAGCTAGTAGCTAATGTGGTACTCAACAGAGTAAATCACCAAAGCTACCCTGACACTGTGTGTGGTGTAGTTAATCAACGTAAGCAGTTCTCTTACACACATGACGGAATGAGTGATAACCCATTGGACTACAAGGGTTATCAGGATAAAATAGCATGGGAATTGAGTAAAGATTTAGCTAAAGATATTCTTGAGAATGGAGTGTTTAACCCTTATGTTATCATGTACCACAACACGAGTGTAGAGCCTTACTGGGCTAGTAGCTACGAGTTATCTGGTGTAGTAGGTGAACACATATTCTACAGAGAGAAGGGATAAAGATGAGCGATTTTAAGGGACAAGTAGAGTATATACACAAGAAGGCAGAGATGCTTGCAAGTAGGTACATGAGCAGTCAAGACTACCACGACCTAGTGCAAGAGGGTGTACTTGCAGGGTTAGATGCCATAGATAAGGGGGTAGACGATAACAAGAAGATCGTAGGTGCTATGCGCCGTAAGATGAATGACTACAAGAACTACACCAATAAGACAGTACCAGTGCCAAGCTCAGGGACGACCCGTAAGGCACTAGCAGCCATCCATAGGGGGGATACCAGTCAAGAGGTAGGTGGGCGTCTCCTACAGGCTCTCACGCAGTCCTACGGGGTATCTTTGGACGACTGTAACTTAGTGCTACAAGAGGATCACGTTAAGGACTACGAGAGTACAGAGTACCATCAGTATATTATGCTCTTGCTAGAGGAAACACTTGACACACGTACTTATGACATGGTAAAGAGTGTTTACTTTGATGGGGTAACCCAAGAGGATGTAGCTAAGGCTTATGGTATCACTCAACCAAGGGTAAATAAGGTACTTGAGGCTGGGCTACTACAGATCAAACAGATACTGGAAATCTAATGTGTGTAGCTTAAGTGCAACACCAAAGGTACATACTACACAAACTACCCCCAATAGTGGTAACTTAATGTTACAAAGCCTTATAAACCCTTAGAAAAAGGACTTATACTAAGGGGAAGGGGTTGAACGTACTATAGTATCTCTTAAGTATCTCTTATGTATTATAAACACTCATCAAGTATATAAATACTAAAGACTTAAGAGATACTTAAGTATGTACTATAGTATCCTATTTGGTGTAGTTATAATCTTGACAGTCTTAATTACTGTAGTAAATACTTAAGTATCCACAATGAGAGGTAAACAATGAGTGAGAAACAACACCTACCCTGCCCTGACGTACAAGGGTGTGGCTCTAGTAACGCTTGGGGTTACAACACTGAAACTAACTTAGGCTACTGCTTCTCCTGTGAGCTTAAGACGTGGGTGTACAAGGGTCAGTTGTTAGGTAAACGAGGAAAACGAGGGGAACAAATGGAATTGGACACACAAGTGGGTAGTACAGCGTTGGTAGAGGACTTTGGTGAGGCGCAAGGTGACTACACCCCCAAAGGTATCAAAGACCCCACACAAGGAGGCTCCTATGAGGGTCTACGGGGTATCACAAGTAAGACTATGGAGAAGTTCGGGGTTAAGACTGAAGGTGATAAGCAACACTATGTCTACCCTTCTGGTGGTATCAAGACACGGTATCTCAAGGAGAAGTCCTTTAGTGCCTCTAACCTCAAGAGTGATGAACTCTTTGGTATGAACCTGTTCCCTGTGAATAGCTCTAAGATTGTAACCATTACTGAAGGTGAACTCGATTGCCTCAGTGCTTGGCAGATGCTTAGTGTGGGGTCTACCTATGTTAATCCTGTAGTATCCTTGCCTAGTGCTACACCATCAGGTAAACTCTGGGAGAACTGTAAGGGTTGGTTAGATAGCTTTGATAAGATCATCCTAAGTGTAGACAAGGATGCTGCTGGGGATCGTGTAGCTGAAACTATGTTCGACCTGTTCCCCACTAAAGTCTACATGATGAATCATGGTAGCTACAAAGATGCTAATGACTTCCTACAAGCTGGTGACCAAAAGGCTTACAAAAGTGCTTGGTGGGGTGCTAAGAAGTATTCACCCGCAGGGTTCACAGCCTCCGTAGAAGATTGGATGGATGCTATTGATGGGGAAGACCCTTATGAGTACACACCTACACCTATTGAGGCTTACAACAAGCTAGGGAAGGGTTTGGTCAAAGGTGGTATTACCGTAGTTAAGGCACCACCGGGTACTGGCAAGAGTAGCTACCTTCGCAAGTTAATGCACGACTTGGTGGTAGACAAAGATAAGGTTGTAGCTTGCCTAATGATGGAAGAGGTCAAAAGCGTTACAGGACGTGCTATGGCTACCTACCAACTAGGTAAGAACGTCAAGACTAAAGAGGATGCTTCCTTCAATGGTGTAACTGAGGATGAAGTCAAAGAGGCTCTTAAGACTGTCTTGGGTGAGGGTGGTGAACGCTTCATTAGCTTTGATGTAAACCCACAAGACCCTGTAGAAGACACCCTCAAGCAGTGTAAACACGCTATTACTATCTATGGTGCTGAATATATCTTCATCGACCACCTACAGCGTCTTGCTTATTTAGTGGGTACAGATAGTGCAACTTCTTCCTTGACAGAGCTTGGGGTTAAACTTACAGAGTTGGCTAAGAGACGTAACGTAGGCATCGTGTGTATCTCTCATGTGAACTCTGAAGGGAAGACTAAATACGCATCAAGTATTGAAGAGGAAGCTATCGTAATGATTGAGATGTCACGGGATAAGAAGTCTGAGGACTTACAAGAGCGAAACACTACCTACCTTGAGATTACAAAGAATCGCCCTTACGCCTTGACAGGTCCAGCGGGTATGCTTACCTATGAGATTGAGACGGACATGGTAACTGAGAGATTGGGGCCACGAGAGCCTGTTACAGATAACAAAGGAGACTTCTAATGCCAAACCAAGAACTACAGCAGCACCTAAAAGATATGGGCCTGCTAGAATTAGTGTTTGACAAACCTAAGTTACCTGAGTATAAAGCATGGAAACCGACGTATAAAGGGGAGGAACCACCATGGTAAAGGGGTTTACAGCGATAGAAGAACTAAAGCAAAGACTGAGAGACATGGGAACCTTGATTGACTCTAGGACACCTCAGGATGCCCTTGAGTATATCGAACAACTTGAGTACAACAACATGCAGTATGCACTTGAGATTATATCGTCTTTGGGGCAGTCACAAGAAGCCTATGAGGCTCAAGTAGAGCTTAAGGAACAGCTACAAGAATCCCAAGATTGGATCAAATACTGGGCGGAACTCTGGGAACGCTCAAGTAACCTGCTTATGCAACACCACCCAGTCTTTACGGAGACTACAGAAGTTACCTATAAAGATAAGAAAGCCTTTATTAAGGAACTTTTTGGAGAGGATTTACTGGTTAAGGTAAGTGCTGTAGGGGAGGAGACTGAAGATGCCAACGAATGAACATGGGTCTTGTACCCATTGTGGTTATGACCTAAATGGAAATTACATTTGGGATGACTTCTTCCAGAAGTATGGTGATGAGAACGAAGCTACCAGAGTGTCCGAAATGTATGGGGCTAGTAAGGGGTCTGGTAGATGGGGTAAAGCTATCTACGTTAAGTCTTACGATAAGCACTACAACAAACTTCCAAGTTACTACAAATGCCCCGAATGTGGAGAAAAGTGTTATGAAAGAAGTAGTATTTGATACAGAAGGGGATGGCCTAGCTTACGAATGTACTAAGCTACATATTCTAAGTTACACCTACGATGGAAAAGACTACCACTCCACAGCAGACTACGGGGAAATGGTGGAGTTCTTTAGCCAACCTAATACCTTGTTTGTAGCCCACAACAGCATTAAACACGATATGGTAGCTATCAGTCGTATCTTGGGTCTGCCCATGGATTACAATAAGTATGTGGATACCTTGGCCTTGAGTTGGTTCCTCTACCCAGATCGTCAGTCTCATGGCTTAGGTAGCTACCAGTATGAGTCAGGGTTAGAGAAGCCTAAGGTAGATGACTGGGAGAATGTTACTTATGAGCAAATGAAGCATCGGTGTGAAAGTGACGTGAGCCTTAACTGGTGGCTATGGATGAAACAGAGGAAACGATTGGAGGAAATCTATGGAACAACTAACACCTGATATTCTAAGGTTCATACGATACCTTAGTTTCAAGCAAGATTGCATGAGGCAACAGGAATCATCCCCTCTAGTAGTAGACTTAGAGAAAGCCCAAAGGCACTACAATGAACTTGAAGCCCTTAAGCTAGAGAAGACTGAGGCATTGCGTAAGGTAATGCCACAAGTACCGATCTGTAGCTACAAGAATAAGCCTAAGGTAATGACCAAGAAAGATGGTTCCATGAGTGCCTTAGCTGAGAAATGGTATCAGTTACTCAAGGAACAGTGCCTACCAAGTACCACAGAGGGTGTAGTAACGGTCATAGAAGGGTACGAGGATGGTAACCCTAATAGCCCTAGCCAAGTTAAAGAGTGGCTCTACAGCTTAGGTTGGAAGCCCTGTACCTACAAGTTCGATAGGAACAAGAAGACTGGGGAGGAGAAGAAGATTGAACAAGTGCGCTATAGTAGCCCTAGTGACCCACGTAAGGGTATGCTTACTGATAGCGTCTTGAAGCTGAAGGCTAAGGAACAAGGGATTGAGCACCTAGAGGGTTTGACTGTAGCTAGTCACCGCATGAGTATTTTTAAGGGGTTCCTTGAAGCTGCTACACCACTTAAGGATAACCCTAAGTATGGTCATGTGGTAGCGGGCGCTGGTGGCTACACAAATACCCTGAGGTTCAAGCATAGAGCACCTATCGTTAATCTACCCAAGGTAGGGTCAGCATGGGGTGAGGAGATACGAGGGTGTATTGTAGCACCGGAAGGTTATACTGTGTGTGGTGCTGATGTGGTGTCACTGGAGTCATCAACGAAAAAGCACTATATGTGGGACTATGACCCTGCTTATGTAACTGAGATGAGTGCTGAGGGCTTCGATGAACATTTAGATTTGGCTAAACACGCTGGTGAGATTACCCAAGAGCAGATCGAACTTTATAATGAAGGCAAAGCACCTGAGCTTAAGGCCGTTCGTAATGTGTTCAAACCAGCTAACTACGCGGGTGTCTATGGTGTTCGTGAGCTTACCCTTAGTAGGTCTACAGGTATGTCTGTACAAAGGTGTAAGGACTTGATTGAGGCTTACTGGGAGCGTAATTGGTCAGTAAAGGAGATAGCTAAAGCACAGTACATTAAGACACTAAAGGACGGTAGCATGTACTTAAAGAACCCTGTTAGTGGTTTTTACTACAGTCTAAGGTATGCCAAAGATACATTTTCCACATTAAATCAGAGTACAGGGGTCTTCATTTTTGAATTGTGGGTAAAGAAGTGTCGAGAGAAAGGTGTTAAGTTTTCCCTTAATTACCACGATGAGCATTTGTCATATGTAAAGATCGGCAACGAACATCGGCAAACGGAGTTACTAGAGGAGGCAATGAAAGAGGTAAATGAAACCTTGAAGCTAAACGTAGAGATTACCAGTGACATTCAATATGGGGAGAGCTATAGTCATGTTCACTAGCGTTGCACTATAGCAACACAACGACTAAATAAACCCTAAGCTATTGTAATCCTACTCAAAAAGGACTTATATATAGTTACAAGGGCATCACAAACAGAAACAAGAGTAAGGACTAAAGAACATGGCTACAGTATATGTAGAAGGCACAGCACAGTACGCACGAGTATTCGATGGCGACCAAGACTTGGGTAAGAACCTTCCAGAAGGCTCAGACCAGCGTAACAAACTTGAGAGCATCCAAGGTCAGTACGTTATGAACCTGTTTGTCACTAGTGAGGCTAAGAAGAAAGCAGTCGCTGAAGGTGTACCAAACACAGGTATGACAAAGCAACTTTGGAAGGAAGACGAAGACGGTAACATTTTCTATAAGTGTACTCGTAAGCACTTTAACCCTAAGTTCTCAGACCGTGACACAGGAGAACAAGGTGTGGTGATGGGGCCACCTAAAGTTGTTAAGGACACACCTGAGGGTGTTCAGCCTTGGGATAAAGAAACCGACGGTTTGATTGGTAATGATTCTAAGGTTGTGGTTAAGTTCAACGTATGGGAGGGTAAGATTTGTGAGATGCAGGCAATTAAGGTTGTAGAGCATGTGCCTTACGAACCAGCTTCAATGAACGAAGAGGGCTTCTAATATGGCTAAAGTAACAATTATCTACGAAGAAGAAGATGAAAACTTGGGTACACGATTGGTAACCCTTACACGAGAGAAGGAGGATATGTCAGCTATGGATATGATGTACTTCTTTGCTGAGAGTATGCGAGGGTGTGGTTATGACTTCGTGAACCGCGTGGGGTATGCTACGAGTAAAGGGGCCTGTAAATGGAGCGAGTTCTAGGATGAGTCAGATTGAGGTTGCGCTAGTAGATAGCATGGGTAATGACGATAGTATCGCTTCGGCAGCACGAGTTAGCTTCGGTAAGTCTGCTGGTAACTACACAAAGGAACAGAATACACGGTTGTTGAAGTACCTCGCTAAGCACAAGCATATGTCCCCCTTTGGGCATGTGTTCCTTAGCTTCCACATCAAGGCCCCCATCTTTGTAGCTCGTCAGTTGGTCAAGCATAAGTTCCTCCGGTGGAATGAGATTAGTCGTCGATACATTGATGACGAACCTGAGTTCTACGAACCTGATTGGAGGGGTAAGGCTGAGGACGTTAAACAAGGTAGTGTTGAGTACCCTGACGGTGTAAACGGTGAAAGTACAAAACCTATAGAGTGGATTGGTGTAGATGTAGGTACGCACGAGTTTAACATGGAGGCTCTTAGCCGATACCAGTGGATGATTGATATTGGTATTGCGCCAGAACAAGCCCGTATTGTGCTACCCCAGTCCACCATGACTGAATGGTATTGGTCTGGTTCCCTAGATGCGTTTACTGATATGTGTAGCCTTAGGGTCAAAGAGGATACACAATACGAAAGCCGACTTGTAGCCCAGCAGGTCTATGAAGAACTTAAGAATCAGTTTCCTGTAGCTGCACCATTACTCGTAGAGGGAGTCTACTGAATGAATAATGAATATATGTACAAAGAACTGTTTGAGGCTTCACAAGAGGAGCTTAAAGAAACCAACGAGGAATGCCTACGTTACTTCGACAAACGTGTTAAGGAAGACTTGGGTTGGCGTTACCATGACTACAAAGACTTTATCATTGCACAAGAGCTAAAGAGTATCATTTGTGACCTTGAGAGTCCAAATTGGGATGAGTTTGAAACCCCAGATAATAAGGCTGCTGATCTGGCCTCTATGTATCGAGTTCTTAAGTATTTCTTGATTCGTAGTGACTACGATAAGTTCGTAAAGGAGCGTCGGGATGCTAAAACCGAAGAGTGTGACTAAGGTAATTATTGACGGTGACATTATCGGGTATAGGGCAGCAGCAGGGACAGAAGGTCAACACCCTGATGACACCCTAGATAAAGTAGACACCTTGATGAACTACATCGTAGGGGAGACTGTGGTTTTCCCTACTGAGGATAACCTAGAGTGCTACCTCACAGGGAAAGGAAACTTTCGTTATGAGGTAGCTAAGACTGCACCCTACAAAGGAAACCGTAAGGACGTAGTTAAACCTACGAACCTACCAGCAGCTAGGCAACACCTTATTGACAAGTGGGGTGCTGTAGTGTCACAAGGGGAAGAAGCTGATGACCTAATTGGTATTGCCTCTTGTATTGGTGACCCTGAGACTACTGTAGTGTGTACAATCGACAAAGACATGATGCAGCTACACGGGTGGAACTTCAACTTCGTTAAGAATGAGTGGAATTACATTAGTGTGGACGAAGGTAACAAGTTCTTCTACACCCAGATACTTACAGGAGACGCAGCAGACCATATTAAGGGTATCCATCGTGTAGGGCCTGTGAAGGCGGGTAAGATACTTGAGGGCCTGACTACAGAACAAGAGCTGTATGAAGCCTGTGTTAAGGCCTACGATGGTGATGTGGATCGCGTACTAGAGAACGCTAGGTTACTTTGGCTTAGGCGTTATGAGGGGGAACTATGGGAAGCACCAAAATGAATATAGAACTGGATTTTGAGGTAGTCACTTTAGAGGTAGAGAGTATCTCTGGTGGTCCCTCTATCAGAGATAAGCACTTAAACCTGAATGTCTATGATAACGATGGTCAAGGTAAAGCATGGATCACAAGTGCTGTAATCACGAGGGAGGAAATGCTAGATTTTCTGAGTGAAGAATGACAGCTAAGAAAGAACACTTTAGATCGGGACTAGAGTACCGTATAGCTTGTCACCTAGAACGGGAGGGTTACACCTACGAATACGAAACCTTCAAGATCAAGTACCAGAAGAAAATCTCTAACTATTTGCCCGACTTTAGACTTCACAATGGTATCATAGTTGAAGGTAAGGGTAGGTTTGTTAGTTCAGATAGGGCTAAACACTTGCTTATCAAAGAGCAACACCCTGAGTTAGACATACGGTTCGTCTTTAGTAACAGTAACTCTAAGCTGTACAAAGGGTCTAAGAATACTTATGGTGACTGGTGTAGTAAGCACGGGTTCTTGTACTCAGATAAATTAGTGCCGTTAGAATGGCTAGAGGAGTGACTAATGAACAGGTTTAAGTTAGGTATGTGGCTCTGGTCCTCAAGCCTAAAGTTAGCTAATGTGGGTAAGACCATGGCTATCAAGTATGCACCTGAAGGTGTCTTTGATGTAGCTACAAACAGTGCCTTGATTATCCCTCGTATCATTGAGGGGCCTTTTACACAACAAGACTTAGGTTACGAATGGACAGGTCCAGAAGATGCTGAGTGCTTTCTGGTGGTGTTGCTAGAGAGAGATGGTGCTACTGAGGAAGTAGAGTGGTACTTCGATGGTGTAGAGGAAGCCTATGCGTGGGTTAGACACTTCAAGGGTTCTATTGAACCAATAGTTATAGATGGAGATACTTATGGGTAAGGATTACCTAATTTTACCAGACCCCCACGCTCACCCTAACCACCACAACGATAGGGCGGACTGGCTAGGGAAGTTTATCTTAGATCGTAAACCTGATGTTGTAGTTAATATGGGGGACACTTTTGATATGCCATCCCTGAGTAGCTTTGATAAAGGTAAAGCGTCTTTTCATGGGGCTTCTTATGAGAAGGACATTAACTCAGGTCTTGACTTCCTTGACCGCATGTGGCACCCAATTAAGAAGTCTAAGCGTAAGCAGCCTTACAAGATATTCTTAGAGGGCAACCATGAGCATAGACTTAAGAAGGTGCTTGAGCAAGACCCTCAACTAGCTGGTGACAGGTTTGGTGTTAGCTACAAAAACTACCAACTAAAGGATTACCATAATGAAGTGGTTTACTATGAAGGGCAAACACCGGGTATCTACACCTCTGATGGGATTTCTTTTGCTCACTTCTTTGTGTCTGGTCTTATGGGTCGGCCTATTGGTGGTGAACATCACGCTTCTAGTCTTCTTTCCAAAAACTATAGTAGCTGTGTTGCTGCTCACAGTCATACTGTTGATTGGGCTGTTCGTTCTGGTAGTAACGGTAAGAAAATCATGGGTCTTGTTGCAGGCGTTTACCAAGACTATGACAGCGAGTGGGCAGGAAATATCAGTAACCTCTGGACCTCATGTGTTTGTTACCTACGAAATGTTGACGAAGGAACATATGATCTTGAAGTTATCTCACTTGGCTCGCTTCGCAGACAGTACGGAGATTGATTGATGAGGGAAGTGACAGAAGAGGCATTAGAAAAGTTAAAAATACTGTTTACTCATGACGGATTAGGTAACTTAGTTGCCAAAGATAATCATACAGCAGGGAGGCGAAAAAGACTAAAAGGAGATAAAGTAGGAGGGATTAACCCTTCAACTGGGTATCACAGGGTTAGGGTAGATAAAAAAGATTGGTATTCTCACAGAGTTCTGTTCTATTTTTACCATAATATCTGGCCTTTTGAAAAGCATGTAGACCACATTGACGGCGATAAAACCAATAACAAAAAAGAGAACTTAAGGATTGGTTCTCACAGAGACAACCAAAGAGCTTACAAAACAAAGAACAAAAAGTGTAGTTCAATTTATCGAGGGGTATCGTGGAAACCTCAAATACTCAGGTGGGTTGCAAAAGTAGGTAGTACAGATTCAAAAGGGGCTTATGAATCTAATTATGCAGGTTGTTTCACGAGCGAGAAAGAGGCTGCGTTGGCTTACAACTACAAGGCGCAAGAAATGGGGTTTAGCCCCGAAGCGTTCAACCAAGTTTTTGAAGATGTGTCGCAAGAGATGTTACGGAGGGAATATGGATCATGAGTAAACGTAATGACAGATTCGAGAAAGTACCAAAGGATTTCTACCCGACTACCGACCCTAACGCTGTGGAGCCTCTAGTACCCTTCATCCGTGGTAAGACCTACGCTGAACCCTTCTACGGTGAAGGTAACCTAGAAGACTTGCTTATGGATGTAGCTAACTGCATGTGGCGTAGTGACATTAGGGAAACTGTAGTGCCTTCTAAGGTTATACCAGCTACAGACTTAACACTTTATGACCTACGTGGTGTGGACTGTATCATTAGTAACCCACCATTTACTAAGGATGTACTTTTACCTTGCATTGACCATCTGATTGGTCTAAAACCTACTTGGTTGTTGCTACCATCGGACATGATGCACAATAAGTACTTTAGCCCTTACATGAGGATGTGTAGTAAGGTTGTTAGTATTGGTCGCGTTAAGTGGTTCAAAGATAGTAAAACCTGTAGTACGGATAACTTTAGTTGGTACTATTGGGTTGACAATAAACCTACAGATACTATCTTTTATGGTAGATTATAAAGGAGCTACTAAAGATGATTCCTAAAGAGGGTATGGAAGACATGAATGAAGAGCAATTAGAGTTTGAGTTTATGAGTGATTCTTTGGGTGTGATGGGTATGGTTAAAGAGTTCGCAGAGACTATGGGCCAAGAGCCTAACCCTAGCTTGTCTGAAGGCCTTATAGATGAGGAGTACGAAGAATGGAGTTTTGAGGTTAGTCTACAG